>Ga0310786_10006736_pt1 | contig 15187 bp, 13 predicted proteins | sample AusTroGonzalo_MG_FD_203881 | JGI IMG/M metagenome (GOLD analysis project Ga0310786, IMG submission 203881) | Bovine rumen microbial communities from tropical cattle in Woodstock, Queensland, Australia - Gonzalo_03 (v2) (version 2) | ecosystem: Host-associated > Mammals > Digestive system >... | reverse complement strand
TACCCAATGTCCATTGGTGGCTGATGCCGATGCCATCAATATCCTTGCCAACCACCGCGCCTGGCTGCAACAACTGCCCAAAGGCATCATCCTGACACCCCACCCCAAGGAGTTCGACCGTCTGGAAGGCAACTGCACTGACAGTTACGAACGGTTGATGAAGGCGCGTGAACTGGCCGAGCGCATCCAGGGTTATGTGCTACTGAAAGGTCATAACACCTCCCTCTGTCTGCCCGACGGACATATCATCTTCAATACCACAGGCAATGCCGGTATGGCGACGGCAGGTAGCGGTGATGTGCTGACTGGTATCATCACCGGACTGCTGGCAAGAGGCTATAAGCAGGAAGACGCTTGTATCGTCGGTATGTACCTCCATGGTCTGGCAGGCGACATTGCCGCCCGCGAACTCGGTGAGGAGAGCGTCATCGCCGGTGATCTCATCCAGTATCTTCCATACGCCTTCAAACGACTCCATGAATAGTATGAGTATCTCAAAATGGGTAAAGGTCGTACCTTTTTACCTTTCTACCTTTTTACCTTTAAACGCCCAGACTGCCAGTAGTTATTACCAGCCAGGCGTGACGACAGAAGGAGCGATATACTTCCTGCCCAAAACTGCTGTCAACATCACTGTTCAGATAGAGAAGAACACCTATACTCCTGGGGACTTCTGTAAATATGCCGAACGCTACCTGCGTATGAAGGGTGTCTCTCCCACTCCCTCCGTCAGCTACCGCATCATAGCCATCCGTCAAGAGGCTATCGCCGTAGCCGACACGACGAAAGGTTTTGCCGTGAAATTCGATGCCAAGACCACTGCCACAAATGTCCGTCTCTCCGACGATGGCATCCTGTTAGCCATCAATGCCGAACCGAAAAAGGTCGCTGTCGCGCATCCCTTTTTGCCAACTCCCCGTCCTGCCCCAATCAATCCACGCCAATACATGAGTGAGGAGATCCTCGCTGCAGGCAGTACCGCCAAAATGGCGGAACTGACGGCACAAGATATCTATGAGATCCGTGAGAGTCGTAACCTGTTAGTCCGCGGACAGGCCGACAACATGCCCAAGGATGGTGAACAGCTACGGCTGATGCTCAGTCAGCTTGACCAACAGGACCATACGATGACCAGTCTCTTCACGGGCACCACGGTCAACGATACCACGGAATATACCATTACCATCGTTCCTGACAAGGACATCAATCGACAGATACTTTTCCGTTTCTCGCAGAAATTAGGTCTGACTGATCATGACGACCTTGCGGGTACACCTTATTATATTACTATAGAAGACCTGAAGACGGTACCTGCCCCAGAACCTGTCGATCCCAAGAAAAAGAGCAAGCAAGTGCCCGGCATCTACGTGAATATCCCAGGCCGTCTGCGTTCCACCATCTCTGATGCCAAGGAAACACTCGTCACTACGGAATTCCCTGCCGGACAATTCGGTAATGTAGAACTACTTAGCGGTGCGCTTTTCAACAAACGCTACACTACGCACCTCTGGCTCCACCCCCTCTCGGGTGCCGTCGAGAAACTTGAAGCCGAACAACCGAGATAGAAAGAAAAAGGAAAGCCCCGCAGTTGGCGGGGCTTTCTTAATCATCATTTAATAACAACCTTCCGGTTTCCATGGATATACACACCTTTCTTTACGGGCTGCATAATCCGCTGGCCACTCAAGTCGTACCAAGGTTGATCGCCAGACACATCATAGAGGACTTGTTGGATACCACTTCCCCTACTCTTGTGTGAGACCTTGCGGACTCTCGTATCAACAGCAGCCTTCTTGCCTCTGGTTCCGCTGGCACCTTCAGTGCCGCCATTCCACAGATAAACGAAGGTCTGTGTATCACTTTGGTACGGAATACTATAATCACCCATTTCCTGCATATTAATAGCAATGGGGGCATTAGCACCAACCTTCACCATCAGATAAATACCTTCTGCTTCCTGTGAGGTGATAATAATATAACCTTCACCTTCAGACACGAGGAATACCATACCCGTGAATTGACTTGCGAACTCAGCAGAACCAGGTTCTACACCACTTGCCAGAAGAGCGTTGACCGTCGAAGTGGCTGTTACGGTATTAATCACGATACATTTTTCCTCCGTATCATAACCATCACCCTCCGACGAGGCTTGATTCTTCAAGGTAAAGAGGATATTATTGATAATAACATTCGACAGGTCCACTTCACTGCCATCAGCATTCACGAAGTATTCTTCACCCATCAAATAATCCTCTTCCTTTACAATTGGCACCATCTGCGATGTTCCTTGTAAAACAGTCAAGTAATATAAAGCAGAAGCCGATTCGTGATTGTCATCGCCCAAGAAAGATGCTGCGATTGTAGCCGTTCCGACTCCTGTCAAAGTCACTTCTCCAGTATTATGATCCACCTTTGCCACTTGCTTATCTGATGTTGAATAAACAAGTGGGAGATCTGACGGGGTCGTTGTCGCCTTGGGTGATGTGTAGTTGTCTCCCAGTGTGACGGTTTCCGAGTTAATATCAAATGACACCTTTACCACGGCCTTATTAACAGTCAGCTTAAAGCTAACGGTCTTACCCTGATATTCGTCATTGCCTGCAAAGGTAGCAGAAATAACGGTCTGACCTGCACCCACAATCTGAATACTATTGTTTGTACCGATCGTGGCAACTTTCACATTACTACTACTCCACGTCAATGGCAGTTGTTTAGGATTGTTCAGAGCAGGAGGAGTGGCCGTTGCATCACCGTACGTGGCAGTTGCACTCTCGGAGGCAAAACTAAGTTCCGCCTCCACGGCATTTGCCTTCGACACCGTCAGTATATAGCTGTCGCTGGCTGAATTACAGTTATCGTTACCTGCAAACGTGGCCGTGATAGTCGTAGAGCCAGCTGCCACTAAAGTCACTACACCTGTAGAACCATCAACGGTCGCCACAGTAGGAGCAGAAGACGTATATGCAAGTGTCAGACCTGCCGGGGTCGTGGTGGCCGTCGGCGATGTAAAGGCTTCACCGATCTTGGCATCAGCACTCTTCGATGCAAAGGTCACCGTCGCATTCGCCTTACCAATGGTGAAGGTCGTGGTGTTGGCTGTGGGCAACTTATAGTTGGCGTTACTCAAGGCAGAGGCTGTGGCAGTATAACTACCGGCATTGGTTTGTGCACCGTCAACCGTGACAGAACATTTATCAGAGCCAACGAGTCCCGTGGCTGTGGCCGTCGGCACATGAGCACTGCCATCGTAGGTAAAGGATGTCGTTCCCCACTGAAGCCCCACTTCCTTCTTGGCCACTGTCAGCGTATAGGACACTGATCCTGGCTTAACATTTTCGTTGCCAGCAAACGAGGCTGTAATGACGGTCTGACCAGCACCAACAACAGTTACCTGACCCGAAGCATCAACGGTAGCAACGCCCTGTGCGGATGAAGAAAAAGTAACGGTTGGACTAGATGGCATCTTTCCCATCTCCAAGGTGGGCGTACTCACTGTTGCATCTCCATAAGTAACCTCAGCCGTTGACGAAGAGAAACCGAAGCCCAAATCCTTGACATCATTTCGATCATCCGTGTAAGTCAGCGTATAGGATGCGGAAACGGGGTAATAAACGTATTCTTTACCACCATAAGATGCCGTAATCGTCGTCGTTCCAGGTGCTACCGGCGTGATGGCACCCTTATCATCAATCGTTGCAACACCCGTGTTAGAAGATGAATAGACAAATCCTGACAGTTGGTTAGGATTGTAAAGCTCAGGATAAACACCGTTCCTTGCACTCCAATTCATCGTCCACGTAGTCACCTCCTCGATGTTGGCCTGAATATTGGGATTCCGAAACTTCAACACAGGGGTCACCATATTGTCCTGCGCATACATGCCCCATGGCATCAGCAACAATGCCAATGCCATCAGACATCGAGTATAAAATGGTTGATTAATGGTTTTCCTCATTTCCCGTAGATGACGGATTAAATTCGTTTTACAACTTATCGAACTTCTTCAGCAGATCCTGAATGCGTGCCACGCTGTCAGGATCCTTGTCATTCTGGGCGATCAGCTCCAGATGATGACGGATATCGGCCATCTTGTCGAAGAGCAACAGTGCCTGCTCGTATCCTTTGCCGATGTTCTCGAAGTTCTTGGAAAGAGAGTTATAATCTTCCAGCAGCCGCTGAAGTTCATCAACACGACGCTGGTAATCGTTCAATAACTGCTGTCCATCCTCTGCCTGCTGCTTGGATGCCTTCACCTGGAAGAAGAGGGCTACAGCGAGTACGACAACAATAATCGCCAGTATAATTACTACATATAACATAATCCTTAACCTTTTTTCTGTTCAACTTTCATAAACTTTGTAAAGCCTGTCATAGCAAGCACCTTGTAGATTTCAGGGCTGACATTGGTCATCTTGAACTGTCCACGCAACTGCATGACCGTACGCATGGTTTTCTGGATAACACGCAGACCAGAACTGGCCATGTATGTAAGATCCGTACAGTCCATTTCAAGATCCACGCCACCGTCCTTGAGGGCCGGCTGGATGTCTTCTTCAAACTGATTTGCATTCATCGTGTCGATACGACTTCCCGTCTTGATGATGGTCTTGCCACCTTCTTTTAAAATCTGTGTCATAATTGTAAGTATTAAATGATGATTATATAATTCTATTCTATTCCTTTAGTCATCGTCAACAGGTTCTTGCCATCCAAGCGCTGGTAGGTTACCTTGTTCATGATGTTCTTGACGATAAAGATACCCATGCCACCCAAATCTCGTTCTGCCGGGTTAAGAGTCAAGTCTTTATCCTCCTTAGCGGTAGGATCGAACTCACGACCTTGGTCACTAAGCACAAAGGTCAGTTCCTTGCCGTCGCTCTTGGCCAGTAGTTCAATGTCAGCCTCCGTCCCCTCTGGATAGGCATAGGAGATGACGTTGACAACCATTTCCTCAATCACGAGGTTCAGATTCATCTGTAACTCCATACTGAGTCCCAGTTCCTCACCGATTTCCTCGATAAACTGGCCAACTTTCTCCAGTTCGCTGAGATGATTCTTGATACAAAGTTCCTTTCTCATAATTCTATCGTTGCGTTCTTAGTTATTTCTGATAATCTTCACACAGAGCATCGTGAGGTCATCATTAGGCTCTGCGCCATCACGATGCTTTTCCACTTCTGCCTCCAGCATTTCAATGGTTTGCCGTGAACTTTCAAAAGGTGTGGTCTGGAGAAGCTCGAGCAGGCGTTCATCGGAGAACTGCTCCTGCTGACGGTTTTCGGCTTCGTTAAGACCGTCGCTATAAACGAAGAATGGTATATCCATAATACATTCCACCTCTTCGCCCTCATATTCCATTCCAGGCCACAGGCCGATGGGGGCGTTAGGCTGCATCTCAAGGAATTCCGCTTTATCAGAGGCAACCAAAACGGGGGGATTATGACCAGCATTGCAGAAATCCAGATGCCCTGTCTTCAGATCCACCAGTCCTACGAACATTGTCACGAACATGCCTTGTTCATTGTCCTCACCCGAGAGTGCGTCATTAATGCGCGTGCATATCTCCGCAGGCATCATCTGCTGGGTAGCCAGTGTCCTGAAGAGTCGTGTAGCCTGTGCCATAAAGAGTGAGGCAGGCACACCCTTACCACTCACGTCTCCCAGCGTAAAATAGAGTTTGTCGTCCAGCAACAGATAGCCATAGAGGTCACCGCCTACAAGTTTGGCAGGAGTCATTGCAGCATAGAGGTCCATATCAGGACGGTCTGGGAAAGTGCTGGGCACCATACTACGCTGTATGTCGCGTGCAATACGCAGGTCACTCTCGATACGCTCCTTCGCAGCAGTGGTTTCCTCCAGTTGGTCGTAGGCCGTCAACAGATTACTATGAGCCTCTTCCAGTTCCTCGTGAGCCACCTTCAGACGCTTAGCTGAACGCAGGCGGAAATAGATGAATATCACCAATGAAAGGACGATGATGGAGGTGATGATAATAATACCCAAGCGTTGCTGTTGTGCCTTTTCCATTTCCAAACGCGCCTGTTCCGTTTCCAAACGCGCCTGTTTCATCTCCAGCTCATCAACGTTAAACCGGGCATTCATCTCTGCCAACTGTCGCTTCGTGTCACGGATATTGGCAGAGTCGTTGATCATGTATATTTCACGATAGAGGTCTGCTGCAGCCTTGTCCTTACCCAAACTGGTCATAATCTCAGCCCGCTGCTGCTTCACACGAATCAGTTCCGCCTTGTCATCAATACCCTCCACCAAAGGAAGCAGTTTACTATTATATGAGAGAGCTTCAGCAAAGGACCCACGCTGCTGACAAAGTTTAACCTGATAAAAGAGCCACGAACGGTAAGGATCACTCTCTTCGCTCGGAATAAACTTTTTTGCTTCACCCAGCATTTTTGATGCCTGTTCCGTTTGGTGTAAACCAAGTGCAGCCTGAGCACACCCAATATAATAATAAGCGCTATTCTGAACGGCGCCAGGGAAATCTGCTGGAAGATCCCAGTCCTTTATGAACTGATTGATAGCCTTTTTCCACTGTACGGTAAGTTGTTGGAGCTGCTGGTACGCGTTAAGACGCTCAAGCGCATCACACTGAGAGGAAAACAAGTTCGGCACATCTTCTGGTATTGGACGGAGTGTTATCAACTGGTCAATAGCCTTCTGATAAACCACAGAGGCCTCCTCCACGTTATGCATGTTATAATAAGCATTGCCCATAGCGATATAGGCCAATCCCTGCCCCTGTTCATTCTGACGCCTTTTAGCATTTTCATACATCGTCTGGGCTTCCTTCAAACCTGTAGCCAGAGAATCCGAATAAACATAGGTATTGGCAAGAAAATACCACAAACGGTAAAAACGCGTCCACTGTTCATGATTTTCCAGATAATCCAAATCTCCGCGAACATATTGAAAAAGGGAGTCATTCTGATCATAATTGTAGAAAAGCGTTGCTCTTGTCATAAGATCGGCACCCTCTTGTTCCACATTCTTTTGCCGACGCGCCTCATTGAGATGATCATATAGACTGGAAATCTGAGACTTGAAATCGTCACTTTCCCTACTGATTTCAAACAAGCGGCTAAGAGCCTCCAACTTTTCTTCCCCTTTTAACTGAGGCAATCGTTTTCTGATCTCTTCGGCCTCATTACCGTAGAGAGATGTTGCAGAAAGCAACAGCATGGCACATATCAGAAACTGGCGTATGCCCATTGGGTTAGAGTGATTAATCAGTCAATGCTGCAAAATTACGCACATTTTTTGAATTTTCCAATAAAATAGGAGGAAAAAAGCTAAAAAGCATAAAAAAAAGAAATGGATTCCCTAAATCTGGGAACCCATTTCTTCAGATTTTCTGATAATTCTTACTGCTGAGCGAGCTTGCCGTCAGAACCGAGCACATTCACAATCTTATGGATGTACATCTTCTTCATGTTCTCACGAGCGGGCTTCAGATACTGACGAGGATCGAAGTCTCCAGGATGCTCTGCCAGGTGCTGACGAATAGCAGCGGTCATTGCCAGACGAGAGTCGGAGTCGATGTTAATCTTGCATACAGCACTCTTAGAAGCCTTGCGCAACTGCTCCTCGGGGATACCGATAGCTGCCTCGAGCTTGCCACCGAACTTGTTGATGGTGTTCACCTCGTCCATAGGAACAGAAGAAGAACCGTGAAGCACGATGGGGAATCCAGGGAGTTTCTTCTCGATCTCAGCGAGGATGTCGAATGCCAATGGCGGTGGAACGAGCACGCCGTTGACAAGTGTGCACTGTGCAGGAGTGAACTTGTGAGCACCGTGAGAAGTACCGATAGAGATAGCCAAAGAGTCGCAACCAGTGCGGGTAGCAAAGTCTATCACCTCCTCAGGCTTGGTGTAGTGAGACTCAGCAGCACTGACCTCGTCCTCAACACCTGCGAGCACACCGAGCTCAGCCTCTACGGTCACGTCGAACTGATGAGCATACTCAACGACCTTCTTAGCCAGAGCGACATTCTCCTCATAGGGGAGATGAGAACCGTCGATCATCACTGAAGAGAAGCCCATGTCGATACAGTCCTTACAAAGCTCGAAGCTGTCACCGTGATCCAGGTGAAGCACGATCTCAGGATGAGCGCAGCCCAGTTCCTTGGCATAAGCCACAGCACCCTCGGCCATGTAGCGAAGGATCGTAGCGTTAGCATAGTTACGAGCGCCCTTAGACACCTGCATGATGACGGGTGACTTGGTCTCAACAGCAGCCTGAACGATGGCCTGCATCTGCTCCATGGTGTTGAAGTTGAAAGCGGGGATAGCATAGCCTCCGGCTACTGCTCTCTTGAACATCTCGCGAGTATTCACGAGACCTAAATCCTTGTAGTTTACCATAACTGTAGTTGTATTTAAATGAATAACTTAATAAACTGACCGCAAAGTTAGTAAAAAAAGTAAAAAGGCAAAAAAGTAAAAAGGTAAAAGTTACTAATGAAGCACTTTTTTATCACTTTTTTACGTTTTCGTCCTTTTACCTTTTTACCTTTGCAAAACGCAGTTTGCAATCTCATACCAGCGTATGCTGGTCAAAGTACTGCTGCACCTCCTCCTTGTAGTTCTCAGAGATTGGAATATACACACCGTCAAAGACAATACGAAAGCGGTCAATAAGCGGAGCTTCGGTCATGTGGACGATGAATGAGCGGTGAGTACGCAAGAACTCCGGCTTAGGCAGGTAGTCGTCGAGTTTCTTCATGCTCATCAATGACATCACCTTCTCACCATTCTTCAAGTAGAACCTTACATAGTCTTTCAGCCCCTCTATGTAGAGGATGTCGTCCAGAGCCACACGCTGCAGTTTGTAGTCGCTCTTAACCAGCATGAAACGGTCGCGCTTATAGACCTCCTGACGCATTGAAACTGAAAACCACTCAAGAGCCTTGTCTGTGGATTTCAGGAAATCATCATAGGAAATAGGCTTCAGCAGATAGTCGAGGGCATTGACCTTATATCCCTCTACGGCATACTGGGAGAAAGCTGTGGTGAAGATAACCTTCGTATCCTTCGGCAGAATCTTCGCGAGTTCAATACCGCTGAGTTCTGGCATTTGGATATCCAGAAATAACAGTTGAACGGGGTTTTCTCGCAGGTCTTTCATTGCCATGATAGCACTATTGTAAGTTCCTTTGAGACTTAGGTACGGTGTCTTTTTAGCGTAGCCCTCCAACAGTCCTGCTGCCAGAGGCTCGTCGTCAATTATTGCACAAGAAATAATCATAAATTTAGCTTTATTGTTGATTTATATACTTTTCCATCGGCAGAAACCCCATGAATCCATTCATACTGGCCGGGATAAGAGAGATCAAGACGGTGCTGTACTTGTTGAAGGCCGATGCCATGGCCACTGTGATCCTTCTCCGTTTTTGGATGGTTTGAGTTCTCTATGTCACAGACAACCTGCCGTCCAACAGTGAAGATGTGGATACGAATGAAGCTGGGCAGTGTTGGACTGATACCGTGCTTAAAAGCATTCTCCACCAACGACACGGCCAGCAAAGGAGCAACCAAGGCAGGCTGCTCTGGCGGTTCATATGTGAAAGAAACCTCTACGTTTGGCGGAAGACGGAGGCGCATCAGATTAGTGTAGCTCTCCAGGAATCGAACCTCATTGTCAAGATTGACATTCTCCTCCTGATCATAGAGCAGATGGCGCAGGAGCTTGCTAAGTTGCTGAACAGCATCCTGAGCACGTGTCTGATCAATGGCCGTCAACGCATAGATATTGTTCAGCGTGTTCAACAGGAAGTGGGGATTAATCTGATAGCGTAGGTTCTTCAGCTCAGCCTTCGTACGGGCAGACTCGGCTTCCAGACGCGCATCCTCGTTATGCTGCCAGCGGAACGCCAACACCAAAGCTGTGGCCATCAAAGCAAAGATAGCCAAGTTGATGATATCACGCAACAAGAACAGTATGGCATCAATCATCATAAAACGCCGTGGTGGATTGTTCGAGAGCAGTTCTTGGACATAACTCATCCAATAATGGTGGAAAAATCCGAAACAGATCACCATAACAACATTTATAAGCAGGTGGTAGCGATGCTTGCCCGCAACAAAATATTTAGGCGTCAACCAGAGATAATTCACATAGAACACCGTCAGCATCAACAATGGTGACATGCAATTCATCAGGTATCTCTCAAGTGTCACACCCGTACCTCGCATATACGTCAGTGGCGAAAGGAACATGAACGCCCAGAACGCCACATGCAAGAAGACTACCAATTTCTTATTCATGTCGAATAGCTTCTATTGGATCCATATTAGCAGCTTTCTGAGCAGGGATATAGCCAAAAAGCACACCGATGAAAACGCAAACGAGGAACGACACGTAGATAGACCAGGCAGGAACGCTCGACGGCATACCAAACGATGACACGAAGGCACTGGCTCCGACCCCCACGAGGACACCTATCAGTCCACCCGTGACGGATATCAATACCGACTCAATGAGGAACTGTAGAGATATAACGGGCCCTGTGGCACCCACAGCCATACGGAGACCGATCTCCTTAGTGCGTTCCGTCACCGACACCAGCATGATATTCATGATACCTATACCAGCCACCAAAAGCGAGAAAGCAGCAGCCACCACAAGAATGATTGTCACGGTGTCCATCGTACTTGACATCGTCTCCATCATCTCCGCCTGAGAACGTATGGTGAAATCATCGTCTGCATCATCTTTCAATTTATGGTTGTCGCGCAGGATCTGTGTCAACTCCTCAATGGCAGCATCGGAGAGTTCCTCGGTCACGGCCGAGCAGACAATGCTGGAGAAATAGGTCTGGGCAGCGATACGCTTCATGACCGTTGTATAGGGCGCAATGATCACATTATCCTGATCCATGCCCCATGAGTTATAACCTTTCGACTTCAGCACACCCACGATACGCATGGGGATCGACTTAAAGCGGATAGTCTTACCGATGGGATCAGTATGTTCGCCAAAGAGCTCTTTCACAATGGTGGCTCCCACGACACACACCTTGGCGGCCTTCTTGATATCTTCCTCGGTGAAACACTCACCTTCCTCAATGGTCCATTGGCGGATGTCGAGATAGTCTATCGACTCACCGTACATCGAGGCATTGGTATTATTATTACCGTAGATGGCCTGTCCACTGGCAGTCACCTCGGGGGAGACCTTCGTCACGAACCGTTTCTCGCGTACGATACGCTCGTAGTCGGCCATCTTCAGTGTCTGCATTGATGAGGGATCCTGACGTACGCCACCACGCATGTCGGCCCCCGGACGGATCGTCAGCAGGTTGGTACCCATCGTGGAGAGTTCGGCACGGATACTCTCCTTGGAGCCCTGTCCGATGCTCATCATGATAATCACGGCTGCCACGCCTATGATGATACCCAGCATCGAGAGGAAGGAGCGCATCTTATTGCTTGCCACCGCCTTCAGGCTCACCTTAAATAGATTCAGTATATTCATAATTAATCGTCTTGTGGTGCAGGCAACTGGGCAAGAGCCTCGGCTGCCGACTTGATATTCGTATTGATGGTATCCTCACGGATCTTGCCGTCGCGCAGATTAATGTTACGGCTGGCATATTCTGCAATCTCAGGGTTGTGAGTCACGAAGATGATGGTGTTACCCTGCTTGTAGAGTTCCTGGAACAGCACAAGCATCTCAAACGAGGTACGAGTGTCGAGATTACCCGTTGCCTCATCAGCAAGCAGCACAGCGGGGTCATTCACCAATGCGCGGGCTATGGCCACGCGCTGCATCTGGCCACCCGACATCTGGTTCGACTTGTGATACATACGATCACCCAGACCTACGGCCTGCAGAGCTTTAATAGCCTTCTCACGACGTTCCGATGCCGAAATCTCAGAATTGTACATCAATGGCAGTTCCACATTCTCCAAGGCTGTGGTCTTAGGTAGCAGATTATAACTCTGGAACACAAAACCAATCTTACGGTTACGCAAACGGGCCCGCTTGGTCTTCGACATCGTGCGCACACTGATGCCGTCGAGGAAGTACTCTCCGCTTGTGGGCGTGTCGAGGCAACCCAGCTGGTTCAACAGCGTGGATTTGCCAGAGCCGGAGGTACCCTGGATGGTGACGAACTCGCCCTCGTAGATCTTGAACGACACACCCCGCAGGGCTTTCACCGTCTCAGAACCCACCTGGAAGTAGCGCTTCACATTCTGCAGTTCGATGACGACTTTTCTATTATCTTCAGCCATAGTCATTATTGTCTTGGGGGAGCAGCATTCCCCCCCTGGCCGCTCCTGTTATTATTGTTGTTTCTCGGACGTGGCATGAAGGGGTTACCAGCCTGCTGTTCAGGAATAGCCGTCTCGCCACCGGAGATATTGAAGTCGGTGAGTATCTCTGTACCAGCTGCAATACCGCTGACAATCTCCGTCATCACACCATTTGAGGTACCAATCTCCACTTTGTGGGCTTTGAACAAATTACCTTCCTTCGTCCAGAGTTTGTGGTCGCCCTCACAATCCTCAATGGTCTCTCCTTTCTTCAAGATGGCCTCGTTGGGCATAAAGCGTAGGGCCTTAGCAGGTACGCCAAGTACATTATTCTTCTCCAGCGTGAAGATTGTCACATTAGCTGTCAAGCCGGGTTTCAGCTTCAGGTCTTTGTTGGGAGCCGAGATCACAACCTCATATGTCACCACATTACTCTCCGTTGTGGCCTGTTGGCGCACCTGTGTCACAGCACCCTCAAAGGAATCGTCGGGGAAGGCATCAACGGTAAAGGTGACACGTTGTCCCTCCTTCACGCCACCGATATCGGCCTCGTCAATATCGGCAATCACACGCATGTTTGTCAGGTCCTGGGCGATCACGAAAAGCTCAGGGGTGTTGAACGAGGCTGCTACTGTCTGACCTTCCTCCACCGATTTCGAGAGAATCACGCCATCGATGGGCGAGGTGATGGTGGCATAGCCCAAGTTGGTCTGCGCCTTCTGCACGCTCTCGCGGGAGGTGTTCACCTGCTCCTTGGCCTTCTGGTAGGAGAGCAGGGCACTCTCGTATTCATCGGCACTCACGAGTCCCTTGTCGTAGAGCGTCTTGTATCTGTTATAGTTTGACAATTCATAAGCTGCCGTGCTTTGGGCACTCGAAAGGTTAGCCTTAGCTGTGTTCAGTTCACTAATAAGGTTTGTACGGTCAAGCTCAGCAATAATCTGTCCCTTCTTCACAACAGAATTGTAATCGACATAGAGTTTAGACACAATACCAGAAACCTGAGTACCCACCGTAACGCTCGTCACAGGTTCAATGGTTCCCGTGGCCGTGATACTGGTCTGAATATTGGTATTCTCCACCTTGGCAGTATCGAACGACACCTTCTCTTCCTTCTTCCCACCTGAGAGGAGGAAATACGCGATAACAACGACTGCTACTACAGCGATTGCTATCCATCCTTTCTTACTAATCTTCTTCATATCTTTGTCAATTTACTTTTATTCTTTTGTTTCCCTTAATTGATTTCCCCTCCCTGATAGAAATGGAGCATCTGCTGATTATAGAGTGTCAGATACTTCGACTGCAACTGGTTCTGTTGGGCAGAGAGCAGGTTATCCTTACCCGTCATCAGTTCCACGATATTCTTCAAACCGAGGCGGAATTGCTCGGAAAGCAAGTCATAACTCTGCTGGGCACTTTCCACACTGCTCTTAGCAGCCTGATACTTCTGCTGGTTAGTCCAGGCATTCAGCCAATACTGTTGGATATCACTGTAAAGAGTTTTCTGCTGGTCCAAAAGATTGAGCTGAGCCTGAAGTTGTTGGATTTTTGCCTTGTTCACGGCAGTCTTCGTAGAGCGCCCATCATAAATGGGAACCGTCACACCAAGGCCTAACGACGAGTTGACGTTACTCTTCATCTGCGAACCCCATCCCGTGCCGCTCAATGAGTTTGTAGAAGTAGTGACACCACCCGTTAAATTAACACTGGGCATCCAACCGGCCTTGGCCAGCGATACACTTACTTCACTGCTCTTGATTGACAACTGCAAACGCTCGATCTCAGGACGGTTCAGCAGGGCCTGCTCATAGACAGACTGCAAGGATGGAATCTCCGCCAGGATCCGCTCGTCGTTAATCTCAGGGATAGCAACGTCGAACTGCTCCTCGTCAGTAATCTCCAACAGCTGCTTCAACTGAAGTTTGTAGTTCATCAGCTGACTTTTCGCCTCCACGATGTTATACTCGTCGTTGGCACGTTGGGCTGATAGCTGGGCCAGGTCTGCCTTCGACATCTTACCCACGGCAACCATCTCCTGTCCGCGCTCTTCATTCCGCTTACTCGTCTCAAGCATCTGTTCATTCACCGTCACATTCTCTGCCAAATAGAGAATCTGGGAATAGAGCTGAGCAATACGTTCCTGAATACTATTGGCCGTCTCCTGTGAAGAGAGTTCTGCCTCCTCCTCTGCCAACCTGTCAAGTTTAATAGTGTTGATGTTACGGTTGCCGTTCCACACAGTCCACTGTCCGCTCAACGAATAGCTGCCATTGTAGGATGTCTTGTCAATCTTCGTGTTCACTGTTCCATTCGTCACTGTTGCTATGCCCGCGTCTTTCCATGGCTGATAGCCCAGACTTTGGTTGGTTGAAGCACTAAGTGTCGGTAGCAGTGCTGCCTTGGCACCTTTCAGATCTTCAGTAGCCGACTGCTTCTGCAATTTAGACTTCTGGAGCGTGATGTTGTTTTCCATTGCATAATCAATGCAATCCTGCAGTGTCCACTTCTTTTGGGCACTCAAGCTAACAGGTCCTATAACCATAAGACCTGTCAATAATAATGTCTTTATCTTCATACGTATCATGTAATTCTGTCTGATTTCGTCGGCAAAGGTACTACTTTTATCTGTACCACGAAAGGAAAATAGACAAGAATTGCCAGTTAGTAGAATTCAACAGATAATTCTTCGACAAAATAATTAATTGTTAAATCAATTAACTATTAACAGGATCAGCTGAGGTTTGGGTTTAATCATTGGCCATTAAACACCAGCGAGACAAACAAATAAAATATGCTTATCTCGCTGGTGTTTAATTACTTAGATTGAAATCTAACGTTTAATACTCATCCTCGTTGAAGAGGAAATCTTCTTTAGTTGGATAATCTGGCCATATGTCTTCGATGCTCTC
>Ga0310786_10006733_pt1 | contig 15198 bp, 14 predicted proteins | sample AusTroGonzalo_MG_FD_203881 | JGI IMG/M metagenome (GOLD analysis project Ga0310786, IMG submission 203881) | Bovine rumen microbial communities from tropical cattle in Woodstock, Queensland, Australia - Gonzalo_03 (v2) (version 2) | ecosystem: Host-associated > Mammals > Digestive system >... | reverse complement strand
GTAAGCACAGAAGATACTATATCAACGCATTTTTTGACAGTTGGTTCTTGAAAAAATGCTGTTGGCATAATATCCAGTTTTTGTCGTAACGACGAACCAAATTCCTGTTCTGCGCGTGATAAAATATGCAATGCATCCAAAGAATCTGCACCGAAATCACGCACCAAATCAGAATCCATTTTCACAGATTCTGGTTTCACATGTAATACGGTTGATATTACTTTTTGTAATTTTCCAAAAATTTCTTGTTCTGTCATTTTTTTATTTCATTATTTGAACTCTGAACTTTGAACTTTGAACTTTAACAAAATGTTGGCAAATGCCGATATTTTGTTAGAACGGTAAATTCATGCCTGCGGTCGCCGCTGACATAGTTTTGTCGATAATAGCGTCTGCCTTTGCTTTTGCATCTAAAAACGCCTGTGCGACGATTTTTGATAGTGTTTTGGCGTCATTTTTCATCGCATCATCCGATATAGTCACATCAACAATATCATATTTACCTGTCATTTCGACAATAACCGCACCATTTCCAGCCAAACCTTTGACCCGGACATCGGATAAAGCATCCTGGGCATCGCGCACACGCGATTGCAGTTGTTTTGCCTGGGCCATCATATCATTCAAATCCATTATTGTATCCTTTGTTTTTTTATACGCAATAATTGTAATGCCGATGTTGGAACATTATGTTGTTTTGCGAAATCCTTATCTAATTCATAATAAGGTATTAAATGTTCATTTGCAAACTCTGCCGCTTCGTCTTCGGTCCAAAATGCCCAATGGTCGTTAACGCCGTATAATAACCATTCGCCTTTGTAAAAATAATATATGGCAAAATGAAAACGCAATTCATCATCATAATCACGTAAAGTCGTTTGTTGAGCCCCAAATTTAACCAATTTGTTTAGTTTATTACGGAACAAGAACGCCTTGTGAATACTGTAATTATTTTTTTGTGCCCATTGACTTGCGAAAGTATTTCTTACGCGTTTTTTTATCATACTAAAAAACCTTTGATTTTAGTATAAATCAGCCCTGGGGAACAGGGCTGAATTATTTCAGATTACTTTTTAATTTCTTCACCTGTTTTTTGGTCGATACCAACCATGCTCATACGGGTTTTGCCGCGTTTATCGGCGCCCAAGTAACGAACATAAACTGTATCGCCTTCTTTATATCCGGCATCTTCAATCGCCTTGATGCGTTCGCCTGTGATTTCAGAAATATGAACCATCGCTTCGAATCCGTTCAAGATTTTCACGAATAATCCAAATTCTTTCATACCAGACACAACACCTTTGTAAATCTCGCCAACCTCTGGTTCGGCAACGATTGCTTTGATGCGTTCGATTGCGGCATCGGCATCTTCTTTGGATGTGGCCATAATTTTCACTGTGCCATCATCTTCCAAATCGATGGTTGTGTTTGTCTCTCTGACCAAGGCCTGAATCACAACGCCACCTTTACCGATAACATCGCGAACTTTTTCAGGATTGATTTTCATCTGATACATTTGTGGCGCATATTCAGAAACCTTTGCACGTGGGGCCTTAATCGCGTTTTCGATTTTGCCCAAAATGTGCATACGGCCATCGCGCGCTTGTGCCAACGCATGTTTCATGATTTCAAATGTAATAGATGTGATTTTAATATCCATTTGCAAAGCGGTAATACCATCTTTGGTTCCCGTTACTTTGAAATCCATATCGCCAAGGTGATCTTCGTCACCCAAAATATCGGTCAGAATTGCGTAATCATCGCCTTCCTTAATCAATCCCATTGCGATACCGGCAACCGGACGTGTGAGCGGCACACCACCATCCATCATGGCAAGTGTTGCACCACATGTTGTTGCCATAGACGATGAACCATTTGATTCCAAAATGTCGCTGCATACGCGAACAACATAGTCGAATTTTTCGCGACTTGGCATCATTGGATGCAAAGCACGCCATGCCAAGTTACCATGACCCAATTCACGACGACCTGGGGATTTCAAACCTTTGGCTTCGCCCACAGAATAACCTGGGAAGTTATAGTTCAAAATAAAGTCGCGTTCATCGGCACCGTCCAAGTTTTCGATTGGTAATGCATCTTTGCCACCACCCAAGGTAAGTGACACCAACGCCTGGGTTTCGCCGCGTGTGAATAATGCAGATCCATGTGCGCGTGGCAACACACCCAATTCGATTTCGATTGGACGAACTGTTTTTGTGTCTCTTCCGTCAATACGTGGTTTGCCAGCCAAGATATTTCCACGCATAATTTTTGCGGTTAAACCTTCGATAATTTCATCAGCCCATGATTCCAAAGTGGATGTTGCAGTTGTTGTTTCTGGGAATAATTCAACGATGCGCGCCTTGGCCGCCGCGTGAATATCCGCCAATGTTTCCAAACGATGCAATTTTTCCTTAATCAATAAAGCATCTGTAATTTGTTGTTCGAATTGTGCAAAGTCCGCCTCCATGGCTTTATATTCTTCGCTGTTTTGTGGAATTTCCCAACGTTCTTTACCGGCGTTTTCAGCCAATTCATTGATAGCGTTAATAACGGCCTGTTGTTGATCAAAACCGAATTTAACCGCGCCCAATGTTGTTTCTTCATCCAATTCGCCGATTTCAGATTCAACCATTAACACGCCGTCTTTGGTCGCAGACACAACCAAATCCATTTCTGATTTTGTATCAATATCGCGTTTTGATGGATTCAAAACATATTGACCATCGATATAGCCAACACGCGCCGCACCGATTGGACCCTGGAAAGGAACACCGGATAAAGCCAACGCCGCAGATGACGCAATCATCGCCAAAATATCAGGTTGATTCTTTTTATCGTATGAAAACACCTGGGCAATGATTTGCACTTTGTTTTTGAAAGTTTCTGGGAACAATGGACGAATAGGGCGGTCAATAAGACGCGCAATCAATGTCTCGCTAACCGATGCCTTGCCTTCGCGTCTGTCGCGTGAACCCGGAATACGACCCGCAGACGCAAATTTTTCCTGGTAATCGACGGTTAATGGGAAAAAGTCTTGCCCCTCGACAGCGGTTTTTTCCGCGCACACAGTCGCCAAAACCATAGTTCCACCCATAGTTGCCAACACGGCACCATTTGCCTGTTTTGCCATACGGCCAGTTTCCAAACGCAATGTTTTGTCGCCGTATTTAATTTCCACAGCCACAGGATTATTCAAAGGATGTTTTGCATCCTTGTCTTTTTTATTTAATAAACCAAATAACATAGTTTTCTCCATTTTTTGTATTGTTATTTTTTGATTTTTGCGGAGAAAATTATTCGTTTTTACACTCGCGATTATTTTTGAGATAAAGTGCAAAAATGAACAATTACCCTCCGCGACTTCGGCTATTATAAATATTTATTTACCCATTTGCAAATTTTTTATTAAATCAGGGTTTTTGATTAAACAATTGCAAAAATCGAAATCGTATTTTAACATAGGAATATAATCAAAAAGGATTAAATATGAAAAAGATTTGTTTGTTGGGTTTGTCTTTATTGTTGGCATCTTGTGGTGCGATTGGTATTGGTAGCAATCATAAAACAACAATTTATAATAATTCAAATAATATGATAAATGTTACTGCTGATAGTGGTATGTATAAAATTAAACCAAGTGAAAATATGCAAATTTATTCAAAGGAAGAAATCTCTATCAGTAATAAAAATTCTGGATGTCCACAGGTAAATGTTACACGCGAAGTAAATTCTGGTGCGGTGTTATTGGATATTGTTCCAGGATTTATTTTTGGCATTGTTCCTATTTTTGTTGATGCGGTAACAAATAACATTTACAGAATGCCAGAGGTGTATTCATATAGTTGTGCAGAATAAATAAATCCCCGCCGTTATGGCGGGATTTATTTTACATTATTTGAACTTTGAACTCTGAACTTTGAACTCTATAATAAGCAAGCAAGTGTTGCGCTGGCGTTTTTCAGCATAAACCAACCAATGCGATAATCGGTTACATATACTGTTAAAATAAATACTGCCAATATGCCAATCACCAATATTACATTGAATTTATTCCCACGCATGCAATATACAGATATGCAATACAGCATATATAAAATCCACGCATCTACGAAAATACTGATAATCCACATAGACCAACAATTAAACGCCAATGAATTTAGTGCCAGCACCACCGGATATATGAAAAATACAGATGCCAAACCTTTAATCGCGATTTCCCAATCGCGTTCGCCACCTGTGATTTCAGATATTAACATCAAAAGTCCGCCCATGATAAACAGCAACGCAACCGCCAAAACTGGAACAATAATCAATCCACCAAATACAGTCCCAATTGTAATGGTTGCACCACCAATCAAGCGCAGTAATATCACCAATGCACCGCCGATTAAACCATAAATAAATGCCATTAACATAGATTCTTCGATATCACCATCGGCAACAATTTTTTTGAAAAAACTCCGCGGATTGATGACCGCATCACGAATATTGGTAAGAAGTCTTTTTGTTTTATAGTGCATTTTTTTCTTCCTTTATTTGCTTATTTATATTTTTGCTTTATAATAACAAAAAATCAACGGAAAAACAATGATGAAAGTAATAATTGCTGGTCGCCCAAATACAGGCAAATCAACTTTGTTTAACGCGCTTACTGGAACGCGCGATGCACTGGTGCACGATCGCCCCGGCGTCACCCGCGATGTTATCAGTGGCGTTATCAAGGGCAGGGGATATGAATTATTTGATACGGCCGGGCTGGAAAATGCAAAAACCGGTATTGCGGCGGATTCAACAAATATGGCGGTTAATGCGGTTGCAAATGCCGATGCGGTATTGTTTGTGGTTGATGGTCGTGTTGGGTTAACTGCGCCTGATTTGGAATGGGCAAAATTGATACACAGAAAAACACATGCGCCGGTTTTGTTATTGGTGAATAAATCTGAATCGATGAAGCGCGTTGGTGATATAAATGAATTTTATAAATTGGGCTGTGGCGAACCGGTTTTGATTTCTGCGGAACATAAACGCGGCTTTGATGAAATATTTGAATTTTTGGATAAAATCGCCACCGAAAAAAATATAGCCCCAGATGCGCCAGAATCGACCCCAGATACGCGTTTGAAAATTGCCGTATTGGGTCAACCTAATGTTGGTAAATCAACTTTTGTGAATCGTGTTTTGGGCGAAAAAAGACAGATTGTTATCGATGCACCCGGAATTACACGCGATACTGTAAAGATTCCGACACACTTTTATGGTCGTGATATTGTGATTATGGATACGGCGGGTTTGCGTCGCAAGGCAGGCGTGACCGACGATGTTGAAACATTGTCTGCGATAAAGGCATTGGACGCAATTGACAAGGCCGATGTTATAATTTTGGTCGTGGATGCAACAAAAAATATTGAAAATCAGGCACTGGGCATTGCTGCGCGTGTTTATGATGCGGGCAAGATTTTATGTGTTGCATTGAATAAATGGGATTTGGTTGAACCTGAAATTCGGGACGAAAAGTTGTTAAAGTTAAAACATCAATTCACAAATTCTTTCCACCAGATTATAAAGCCAATGATTTTGGCGATATCTGCGGAAACGGGTATGGGCGTTCAAAATATGTTCAAACGAATTTATCAGCAATATGATATTTCAACTGCGACCGTCCCAACCAGTTTGTTAAATAGAATTGTTGAAAAATTGGTTGCGGATCGTCAACCGCCAATGTCCCGTCTGAAACGCGCGATGAAGATTAAATTTGCAAGACAGGTTGGTCGTCATCCGATGCGGATACTTATCAATGTTGGTGGTGCATCTGATATTCCTGAATCATATACGCGTTATTTGCGTCGTGGAATTGCGACGGCGTTACAATGGGAACATCTACCAATTGTAATAGAATACGAAAAGTCGGAAAATCCTTTTGATTGATAGCGCTATCAGTCAAATCTATCCGTCACAAAAAACACCGAACTTTCGTCCGGTGTTTTTTCAAAGTTCAAAGCGCAAAGTTCAAAGTTCAATTTTCGTGTATGGCTTTGCCATACGAAATATTTATATGTTAATAATTATTCATTATTTGAACTCTGAACTTTGAACTCTGAACTTTGAACTCTGAACTCTGTAAAAAAACGGCTTTCGCCGTTTTTTACCAATTTGGTGCGTGGTCGCCTTCTTTGACAATTGGTTGTTCGTCTTCCCATACGGATAAACCAGTCTTCAAATCTGTTAATGTCAGTTGCAGATAATATTCTACGCGTGTATCAACCGATGAAAACCAACCAGAATTCAATTTCAAATTGCGTTGAATCATTTTGCCGGAAAGCGACATATTTGGTGCAACCAATGTCCCCTTGTTCGCAAATGTAGATTGGTCGTATTCGTCGTTACCGCGGGTGTTGCGCACTTTATTGCTGGTTGTATCTTCGCCAGTAAAGTTTGTTGCGATTTGTGCACGACCAGATTTCAAAATTGTTGTGCGAATCTTTTTGATTAAAATATCAGTATCAAATCTTTGCATAGTATCATTTTTGACATCCGCCACCGCAATAATTGGTTTTGAAACGCCAGATAATGCGTTGCTTTTCAGCATAGAATCGGTCATTTTTTCGGCCGTCTTGGTCCAGTCACGATATTCCAGTTCCATAACATCCTGCATAGTTTCCACTTCGCGTGCGTTATCCAAATCAACAACGCGTGTTCCACCACATGCCGCCAACACAGCGCATAATGCAATTGGTAATAATTTTTTCATGTTTTCTCCTTTTTATATTTTGAACATATGCACAATTGGTTTTGAATCAGTCAATCGCACATAAATTAAATAGTTTCCAGATTTCGGTAATGTTACATCTGACCCGATAATAGCACCTAAATTTGAATCAATCAAGTTCGCTGTGTTCAGGCGCATAACACTGATGTTTTCAGGTAATGTCACCCACGAACGAACATCTGCATCGGTCGTGATAATTGAAAATAGTGTTGTTCCCAATCCTAATAATTCAGCATATTTGCTGTTTGAATTGTATGCGACCGCCTGGGCAATTGTTTTTGCAACGGCGGCACCCCATGCACGCAATGCGTCATTGATTCTGTATTCGTTAAATTCAGTCATAAACATAGCATTAACATCTGCCAAATGTTCGGCACCATCGATTTTGCGATAATTATTTCCAAATACAGGTTCCGCCACCGCAATAGATGCAACAATCGCACCTTTGCCAGTTAATACAGGCAGCGATAAAGTTTCTTGCTTTAACATTGGTGCAAATCCAGATTCAATAAACACCCATGTTGTATTTGTTGGCTTTTTTTTGCTTTCTGCTAATTTCAAATCGGCGGCGACAAATGAATTGTTTTCCGCCATGCCATTTGCGCGTTTCAGGTAAGTTTCTGCATCAGAATAATCGCCACTGTTCAAAAACCAAATACCCGACAAATACATCAATGCAGGATTCATGATATCTGTATATGCCGCCCATGTTGAATTTTGCGACCTTAATGTTGACATCAATTCAGAATTTTTATCTGAAACCTTTTCTTGATTTTTTTGAACCAATTCAGCGTATGCGCGTGACATATCTTGCTGGCGTGCGTATGATTGGTTAATAATAACACGAACATCAGACTTTCGCCCATCGCCAATTGCATCCCATATTTGATAATATGATACAAATAAAGAATCCATCATAGATGGTTTATATTCATTGGACATTTGCCCACCGATTAAACCTTTGGCTTCGCGAATTGCACTGCCGCCGATAGTATCAATGTTTCGTTTGTTAAATTCTTCAAACGCGTCATCACTTTTTTTGTATTCTTTGCTTTGGAATTCAGAAAGCCCCGTTATTAGCAATTGCAAATTATTTTGGTCTCGGATTTCTGCACCACCCGAAAATTTATCCGCAGATTCTATAAAATCATCATTTGCAAAGGAACTGCGCACATTTTTCAAATCGCGTGTTGCAATATCTGCACATGCACTTAGTGTCAAACAACCTAAAATAATAAACAGGAATTTTTTCATATTATTATTCAGATAATACTTTTACAGTTTTTGTTGCAGGATCCATAAAGCGAATTGGGCCGGTGTACCCCATCGCACGACAATGTGATGGCACCAAAAATTCCGGCATAGGCGCAGAACGCCCCATATCGTATTTTGCCTGTAACCGTTTTTGAATATCATTTTTCAACATAAAGTGTCTTTCTTGATTTGCCTCAATCGGTCTATGATACCAACCCTGGAACAAAACAATCTGTTTCCCTTCTTCCAATGTCATAATATCCATTGGTGAATATAATGGTTTTGGTTCCTTGGTTACTTCTTCGGTTTCGCCAGTTTCCTTGCCGTCTTTGTCTTTCTTTTTCTTGATTTCTTTTTTGATTTCGTTGCCAATCATTTTAGAAAACTGAGTGGCGGTTTCCAAATCGTTTTGACGCATAATAATTTTTGCCGCGGTTGTTGAAATAATAGTCGCCGCCGCATCCGCACCGTATTTTTCCTGAATTTGGTGAATATCCTGACCAATAATCAGGTAAGAAATCTGTTGTCCACGACCCAAATCAGGCCCTTGGATAACGGCATCCAATTTTTGCATTTTTGGCATTTCGTCCAACACGAATAATACAGGATATGGTCCCAACTTTTTCCCAGATGTACTGATAATATCAGGTGTGTTCACCAATAAATAGTTGGACATCAATTCAATAAATATACCCGTAATAGGATTTAATGCCTGGGCATCAACCATGTTAATAGATAAATACACCGATACAGGTTTCATTTTTCCATCGCGTGGGTCAATCATACCGCGCAAATCTTCGAAATGGAAATCAGAATGTGATGTTCTGTTACGCACAGCGGCATTACGGAATATGCCCAGTCCCGCCATAATCGTTGATAAAATAGATCCGCGTTCTTTATCCGGTGTATTGGCAAGTTGCGTTAATTCCAATACCGCACGGTGCGCGTATGCGTATTCTACGGCTTCGTTCACGGCATCTTCTAAAACATCTTTCATTGGGTCAGCCAGTGCAACCATTTGGTCGCCTTGTTTGCGTCGTTCTTCCATTTGTGCGGCATTTGCCAACTGTGACGCATTTAACCAATCCAGAATCATAGAAAATGAAGCCTCTTTACCCAACCAAGCATCTGGAATATTGCGCCATGTTCCAACATGGACATAATTCATAGCGTTTAATTCGCCGCGTTGTAACAATCCCATCGCCGCATATGCATTTGGATTGCTGGACATTTGCAGGTAATATTCCAACAAAACATTTGCATCTTCTTGATTAAATTCGCCAGATTGCAGACGTGAATAGAAATAATCATCGGCCTTGGCACGTTCGATTTTCGATACGATATATTGAATAAATCCAGACAATCCCGCACGCCCAGATATTGCCCAGTGTGGGTCGGCGGATGACCCGGTTGCATCGGGCACCAACACCTTGCAAATTGTATCTACATACAAATCGCGTTGTTCTGTTTCAAATGGAACATGTTCCGGTGACAACGGATTCCATGATGGGTAATATATACCACGATCCGGATCATCCTGACCCGCCCAGTTCATAATAAACACCGGACCAACCGTTGAACGATATCCAGAACTTTTAACATCCAATTCTGGTTTTGGGTCGTTAATAATCATTGAAACATTATCGCATTCCCAAATAGTTGGTAACACGACACCCGCAGTTTTACCGGTTCCGGGGGGTGCCACACATAACACAGATAATGTTTCATCCATCATCAATGGTTTGGTGTTTTTACCATCCTTGAAATAACCCAACACCATCATAAATCCGGCAAATAAACCCTGTTTTGTTTTCCACGCATTTTTGCCCATTTTTTTGATATCATCGGCGGTTGCCTTGCGCGAAGATTTTTCGTCATAAATATCCTTGCCATGTGGATTAAATTCCTTGGACAATGTATCGTCTGCAACAAAATAAAATGCGATAATTGGCAATAATGGCACAATACTTGCAAAGTCAGGTTGCATCAGCATCCGTCCAATCCATCCCGGAACCGCCGCCACCACAGACATCCCAAATGTGAACAGCATATCATGCAAAAATATCCCCGACCAATGCAGTGATGCCGGTGACCAACCATAACGCAATAGATGTTCCACGATAAACCCGAATCCAAATGCGATTGCGCAAATAATCCACATCGCGGAATTCCAACGGAATATCCAAAACATTTGCGCCATTGGGCCGACTTCGTGTTCTTTATAGGCGCTGGATTTGAAAATATTCAGCCCCTTGGACGAGCCACCCATAGATAAAATCTTGAATTTTTCAGCCATGGTGTTACTATTATACCAGAAAACGAACCACAAATAAATCATGAAATAACAATATTATGAAAAATATACCACGAATTTTTATCGGAAATAATATCAAATCTGGTAATATAATACCGGTTGATAAATCTGTGTCGCATTATTTATCACATGTTATGCGCAGAAATGATTGTTTGGTATTTGGCGGTGGTTCTGAATATATCGCTGAATTAAATTCAGATGGCAAATCTTTAACAGTTGGGGTCAAGACAGAACATAACGACCCATCAGGCGATATTGTTTTGTATTTTGCACCGATAAAGCGTCTGGACGATATGTTGAATATGGCAACGCAAATGGGCGTAAAAACATTTGTTCCGGTTATAACTGAACGCACTGTCGCAAATCACATAAACTGGGAACGGATGAAAAAAATAGTGATTGAGGCATCTGAACAATCCAATCGTAACAGTGTGCCTGAAATAATGTTACCGATAAAATTTTCTGAATTGCCTTTTGCGGATTTGGTTTTCGCAGATGAACGCGCGGCATACGGTCGTGATATGCCACACGAATATAAAAATGTGAAAAATATATTGGTTGGACCCGAGGGTGGATTTTCAGATTCTGAATTTGAAACATTGGATAAAAATGGTGCCCGTGGAATGTCACTGGGTAAAACAATTTTGCGTGCTGAATTGGCGGCACCAATTGCAATATCACGGGTGACGCAATGAAACAAAGAATCGCAAAGTTTATCGGAAATTCTGGATTTGCATCGCGCAGGGACGCGGAAAAATTGATTGAATCTGGGGTGGTTGCGATAAATGGTGTGATTATAAATTCCCCTGCCACAGATATTGATGATGAAAAAGATATTATCACAATAAATGGCACTGTTATTAAACCACGCGCCGAAACAGAACTTTATATTTTCAATAAACCATTAAATGTAATGACAACGGCGCACGATCCGATGGGTCGTAAAACTATATACGATGTGTTGCCGAACGAATACAAACATTTGCGTTATGTTGGTCGGCTTGATTACAAAACAACCGGCTTATTGTTAATGACGAACGATGGTGATTTGGCACGTCGCCTGACATTACCAACAAACAAAATACCGCGAACATATATTGCGCGTGTTGGTGGAACAAATCATAATTTTGATATCGCGCGTCATGGTGCAACAATCGACGGAATAAATTATCGACCAATGCAGATAGAGCAGGTTGCAACCGGTAAAATTCGTGTGACTGTTACCGAAGGAAAAAAGAACGAGGTTCGAATTGTTTTGCGTGCATGTGGTGCACCGGTTCAAAAATTACACAGGGAATCTTTTGGAAATTTAAGGTTGGGAAATTTAGCATCTGGAAAAATTATCAAAGTATCACAGAAAGATATTGACGAAATGTTGAAAACTCTTTAATATTGATATTAAGAGAATAAACCAAGGGGGGATTTCCATGCGCAAACTAATCAAATCAACAAAAGCAAACACTACAAAAACCGCGGGTTCTACGTGGTCGACACCAATATATGTATATTGGTTTATAATTTTATTTTTTATCGCTGCGACATTTTATATTTTGGGACGCAGTCACGGAATGTTGCATAACCCCGCGACATTAAATGAAGAAATTTTGATGCAGGCATCTGATTATTTTAACGCTGGTAAGCAAAAGTTAGAATCCGGTGATATCGAAGGTGCAATTGCTGATTTAACGGCGGTTGTTGATTCGGGTGCTGTATCTGGAACGGCATATTTGGCTCGTGGCGAGGCATATTTGTTATTGGGTGATTATAAAAAAGCATTATCTGATTTCAATTCTGCAATCGAACACGATGCAACAAATGTTATGGCTTTCTATGACAAGGCATTATTGGAAATGCGTTTGGAAGATTATGCTGCGGCGATGATTGATATTAACAACGCGTTGGCGGTTGCGGCATCTAATCCTGACTCTGCGGTGCCTTTGCGTGATTTGTATGCAAAACGCGGTAAATTAAATCTGTGGCAGAAAAATTGGGACGGTGCAATTGCCGATTATACAAATTCTTTGGCACGTCCAGATGGCACAGTTACCCCAGATGTCTATGCCGAACGTGCCGAGGCATACACCGCCAAGGGTGATTATGCAGATGCAATTACCGACTATGCATCAGCTATGCAGGTTATCAAGGAACAATTAAACGGCATAATCGATGTGAACGAGGGTGAAAAATTATCTCGTGAGGTTATGGTTTATTCTGAAAAAAGTGCGGCACTGTATTTGAAATTAAATAACAAAGAATCTGCGCTTACTAATTTGGATGGTGCGCGCCAGATTGCATTTGCTTTGAACGATACAGAAACTGTCGAACATTTGGACAAATTGATAAAAGATTTACAGGAATCAATTGCGGCGGATAAAAGAATCCAAGAACCGGCGCAGCAAAATATCGTAACACCTGAAACAATGCAGGTTGCGGTTCCAACGGCGGCGGTTGAACAACCAATTGATACAACCAGTGTCCAAGTTTAACCTTTATGTGAAAGAACAAAAAAACACCAACATTTGTTGGTGTTTTTTTTATAAATAATAACGAATTTATAATCTGAAAATTATTTATGCGCCACGGATATGCGTTTGTTTGATTGTTTGTATCAAATTTGTTTGTTGTGGATTATTTTGTGCAACAATGGATTGTAATCTGGCATATTCCTGGGGCATTGTTTGTTGTAATTTTGGAACATACACAGATTTCAAAACTTTATTAGCACGTAAAATTTCATTAATCCAATAATCGCATTCTTCATCACCAATGTATTGCAAATGTGGCATATATAAAACTTCCAATGAATTATTATACCATAATGCCTGGCTACCGATTTTTTCAACCATCGGAGCATTTAACTTTGTTATATCGCAACAATCAAACAGAAAAGAAGAACCAATAATTCGTGCCTTTGGAATATTAACGATTTGTAATGTGAGTGAAGAAGATTTTTTTGAAAAAAATCCATCAGGGATTATTTCGGTATCTGGCAAATTGATTTCGCGTAATTGAAAAAATATTGCTTCAAAGCCAGCGTCTTCATCAAAATCGCGTATTCTGGGTAAAGTTAATTCTATAATATGATTATTCTCTACTGTTGCAATATGTTCATTGTTCGCAGATATAAATTTTTGTTTTTTGTTTTGTGGGTTTGTTGTGATTTGTATTTTTTTACCCATAAAAAATTTTTCAAAAAAATTAAAAGGTCTGGCTCCAAAAAAATTATATAAACGTGTTATTTCGCCTGTTTGTGTATCCAATATCATGCAATCAAACATTATTTGATAGGTTTTGTTTATTTTTTGGATTCCATTATGTGTCGTATAACAATCGCGTCCAAAAAATTCTCCGTTTATTTCATGGTTATAATACATAAGTTGTCCGCGGCTTTCTATGAAATATTCGGGCATATCTGCGACACAAAAATTTTTATTAAAATATTTGTTCAACGCGTATGTTAATCCCGGAATAATATTATCTGGGTTATTGGAAAAAGTTGCATCACAGCATGGGACGGTATGATTATATCTGTTTTTAATAGATATACTATCATCGGTTTTTGATATTTGAATTGAAATAACCGATGTTCCGTATTCATCCTGTCGTTTTGGGTTCCCAGATGGTTCTATTTTATCTGCACCGCGTTTTACAGCATGAATTATATAGTGTGTTTTGTATCGTTTTGGGTCTTTAAATGTGCATAATTTTTCACCTGGTCGAAAATATTTTGCTATGGAATTTTGCTGTTTTAATGTTTTAACCAAAAAAGAGTCGTACCCAGCATCGCTTAATAATTCAAAAGGTGTTTTTTTAGATGCTTCTTTTATTTCTGGATTGAGATTGTATTTTTTTTGAATATATTTTACCAACCTTTGTGCGCTTTTTGGGTCGTTTCCAGCAAATTCTAAAATATGCACAATTTTTGGGATACTTAATAGCCCAGCATCACGAATAACGCGGGCAAATTCTTCGCCATGATGCTTTTTTATTTGCTTATAGTTATAATTTATATCTTGATCTGTCAAATTTACACCTTTGACAAAATAATATACTAAAAATATAAATTGTCAATTTATTTGTGTAAAAAAACACCGCCAATTCGGCGGTGCAAAAAGACATCAGAAATTATTTTCTCAAACCTAATTTTTTAATCAACGCTTCGTAATCAGATTGATTGCGGCGTTTGATATAGGCCAATAATTTCTTACGACGATTAACCATCAACAACAAACCGCGTTTGCTGTGTTCGTCTTTGTGGTTATTTTTCATGTGTTCTGTCAAATTACGAATGCGTTCGGTCAAAACCGCAACCTGGGATGCAGCACTGCCGCCGTTATCGTTTTTAGACACTTTGAATTCTTGAATTAATTCAGTTTTTTTTGCTTTTGTAATGGACATTACATTTTCCTTTTTATATTGTGCGCACCGGGCGCAGTTGTTTATTTCTTACAATACCAATTCCGACAAATTCAGTTTTATTATAAACCCTGAAAAGTCCGTCCGGCATTGTGACCCCGATAAATCCACCATTTTTGTATAATTTAGTGTCTTTATCACCCAGATTCAAAACCGGAATGTCCCCCAGTCCAGAATCCAACGGCATCAAATATTTTTCGATGTCCGCGTTATTATTATACAGATTTTCTAAAAAATCAAGTGTGACGGCATTTTTTATATCAAATCCGTTTGTAGATATACGACGAATCATATCAACTGTGGCGATTGCACCACATTTTTTTGCGATGTCGCGTGCGATACTGCGTACATAGGTTCCCATGCTGCATTTAACATAAAATTGCCAAGATTCGCCATCAAATCCATTATATTTCAGTTCGTATATATGAATTTTCCGTGGTTTTAT
>Ga0310786_10006732_pt1 | contig 15198 bp, 19 predicted proteins | sample AusTroGonzalo_MG_FD_203881 | JGI IMG/M metagenome (GOLD analysis project Ga0310786, IMG submission 203881) | Bovine rumen microbial communities from tropical cattle in Woodstock, Queensland, Australia - Gonzalo_03 (v2) (version 2) | ecosystem: Host-associated > Mammals > Digestive system >... | reverse complement strand
ACAGCGAAAGCCCGCGCCCGCGAACAGGCGCAACGTTGGCAAATGGATTTTGGCAAAACGTCCCACAGTTGGGGGGAGTTAGCCGCCGCCGCCGCGCGCTTTGAACGATTGGGCCGCCGTTACGGTCTGTTGCGGGAGTTCCGGGAAAACGGGGTAATATGAACAGGGCCGATTATATCAAAACGTGGGACGCCCTCAGGCGCGGGGAGGCCGTAACCCTGACGCCGGAACAGGCGGCCGGGTTGCTGAGGGTGCAAACATTGGAACAGGTGCGCGCCGGAGTTGAGGCCGCGGGCCGTGAACCTCAACCAATCGGGCCGGATCCCCTCAACGAGATATTAACCCGTTACGGCGGGAATTTCGGTATTTGGGCGCTGTTTACCCGTATAGTACAGGCGTACAAGATAACCCCCGCCGCGTTCGCCTCAGGGCTTGCGGCCGCCTATACTTTGGGGAACGCTGACCGTGATACGGCGTTGTTACTGTTCCAACACGCCAACAGGCGGGATATAATGAACGCGGAGGAACTGGCCGTATTTGAGGGCCTACCGTTGCGCCTCAGGATTTACCGCGGTTGTTCCGTTGAGGAAACCACCGCCGGGGTGTTCGGTCTATCGTGGACGGTTAACCGGGCAATTGCGGAGTTTTTCGCGTGGAGGTATAACGCGGCCGACCGCGGGCGCGTTGTTGTATCTACTGAGATAACCCGCCCTGACGTACTGGCCTATTTCAACACCCGCCGGGAACAGGAAATAATTTGCAACGTTGAGGCCGGGCAATCGCAACCCGTGGAGGTAATCGCGCGGGAACCGTCGGCCCTGTATTGGGATTACATAGATAGGAAAAAGGGAAACACCGCCGCCGTATGATCGTGGAGAAAACACCCGCCGGGTTTGTTGGCTATATAACCCGCGCCGATTTTGAACAGGCCGAACAGTTCGCCCGCCGCGCCGATGAATTGGAGGCGTTGGCCGGGGCCGCTATTGAAAGGGCGGCCGCCTGTATGGAACGCAAGGCCGGGCCGGGCTTTCGGGTTTTACTAAATCCAAACGCCGGGAAAAATAGTAAAACAGGCCAAAAACCCGCCGTTGTTCACGCCCACGCCTTACGCGTACGCGCACGAACCAAAAGCGCCGTTTCTATTTCCGAAAATATTACATTACGGAAGTTAAAATAACTATTTGCAAACTATCTTTTTACTATATGGAGAAACCGAAAATATATATAATTTGCACTTTCAACAAAACGGGCCGTTACGTGATTACGTCAACCACCGACGCCGCCCGCGCTGAGGAACTGGCCGCCCATACCGCGGAGAATTACGGCGGGGGCGGTTGGGTTTGCAATCAAATACAGGAGATCCCCGCGGAACAGGTTGAAAAGGACGGGCCGGGCGTTCCGTCAATTATTCGGGTTTACCACCTCAGGGGACAGGAACCCGGCGGCAATTGGTGCAACGTGGAATTATACCGCGTTGTTGAGGAATAACCGATAACAGCGAAAACAATGGATAATACAAACAAACAAAAAGTAATAGCCGCGATATGGGAGAACCCCGCGCCCGCTTTCGGGGGCCAATGGAAACCGGGGGCCAACCGTTGGGAGTATGTAACCGGGTGCGGTTGGAACCAACGCGGGGCCGTTAGCCTGTTGCGTTCCCGCGACGGGGAGGGAATAACAGTATTTTTTAATCACGGTTCCGGCCGCGCCGGGGCTGTTACTGACGTATTCGCCTATTTTGCCGATGAATGGAACGCCGGGAGTTTCCCGGAAACGTTGCGGGCGTTGGCTGACCGTTACAACCTTACGTTGAATTTTACCCCTGAGGAACGGGCCGCGATTAAGCGCGGGGAGTTGGCACGGGACGCCGCCGCCTCACTTATTGAGGCCCTGAGGTTGAACCCCGACGGAGCAACAGGGCGGTACATTACCCAAACGCGCCGCCTATCATTGGACGGGGTACACTTTGGGGAGTTGACGGCCGAAAGCCTCAACCGGGTACGCGAAAGCCTGAAAGCCCGCGGCAAGAAATGGGACGCCGCCGATTTTGAGGCGTTGGGGCTTACTGAGGCCCGCGCCCGCGCCGGGTATTCTTGCGTAATACCTTACTACCTCAACGGCGCAATACAGGGCTTTATATATCGGAACATTAACCCGAACCCCTCAGGGCCTAAATACTTGTATTCTGAGGGATTGGGCCGCGGTGGTTATTGCGACAGGTTGGAGGCCAACACCCCCGCCGTTATGGTTGAGGGCCAGTTGGACGCGGTGCGGCTGATCCAACAGGGCGTTAAGAATGTAATTGCAATTGGAGGCGCCAAAATCGGGGCCGATATTGCCCGCCTGTTGAGGGGCCGCGGTATTACTGAGGTGGTATATATACCCGACGCGGAAACCGATGAAAAGGGCCGCCGTAAGACAAAGATAGTAACCGACGCAATACGGGCGTTTCAATCCGTTGAGGTTGAGGGGGAACCCGTTATAAAATCCCTTTTGGTGTTGGATTTGCCGACGCCTCAGGAACCCAACGCGAAAACCGACGCCGACACGTACGGGGCCGATAACCCCGGCCAGTTGCCCGGAATGATTGAATTTGAACCCGTCCCCGGTTGGTATTGGGAATTTGAGAACCTGAGGAAACAGGCCGCGGAAATGCAAAAGGAAACCCGCCGCGCCCCGGTCGGGTTCGTACAGGAACAAACAACGGAGATTTACACCCGCAACCGTTCCCCCTATGTACGTGAGCAAATACGCCAATACGTCGGCCGCTGTCAGGATCTTGCCGGGTACGGTGTTACGCCTCAGGCGTTGGCCGACGTGGACGAATGGAACAAAGGCCGCGAATACAATAACAGGGTAAAGGCGGCCGCCGCCGACCTCAACAAAGCCGTACAGGAACAGGCCAACCCGGAAACCGTTGGCGCTATTGTACGCCGCTTAATGGAGGCACAGGGGGCCAACACCCGCGCGGAATGGGAGGCCCAATTGGAGGAACCGTTTGAGGCCGAATTGGAGGCAATACGCAAACAGCCCGACACATTGAAAACGTGTTGGGAGTTGGGGAACATTAAAAAGGGATCCCGCGAATTTGTCCCCTATGAACGTATAGAGTTTTACCCGGCCGATATTTCCGTATTTTGTGCGGCAACTTCTCACGGCAAAACGGCCGTACTATTTGCGGCCGCGTTGGATTTGGTGCGGAATACGGATAAAACCTATTTGTTTGTATCATGTGAGGAAAACAAACGTCAACTATTAGAACGCGCCCTCAACGTGTATTTACCCATAGAAACAACCCCGACGGGCAAAACAAAGAACGGGGCTTATTGCTTTTATAAGGGATACCGTAAACGTACGATTAAGGCGGCAATAAAGGACGCCCCGGCCCCTGATTGCTTTACGCAATTTGTCGGACGTTCGGAACACTTTGAGGCCCTGAAAAAGCAAATAACGGGAGGCGTTGAGGCTTACCGCCGGGACGTGCGGCCCCGCCTCAAATTCGTACATACTGAGGCCGCCGCGGAAAGCATTTGCAGTAATATAGTTTATTACGTTGAACAGTACAGGGCGCGGGGTGTTGAGGTCGGGGGCGTGTTTGTGGACTATATGCAGTTACTAACCACCGACGCCCGGCAATTCTCCCGACACGATGAATTAAAGGATATTTGCAAGGCGTTAAAAGATTGCGCCGCCCGTACGGAAATACCCGTAATTATTGCCGCCCAATTGAACAGGGAGGTATTACGGCCCAACTCAGGCGGTAGCGGTACGCCGTTAGATAATATTTCCGTTGCCAATATCGGGGAGGGTGCGGATATTGAACGCATAGCCCACGACATTTATTTAGTTTGGCAAACGGATAAAACGCCCTTACAATGGTACACCAAAGCCCCCAAAGTGGAGGCAAACGCGACGGCTCCCGCCGGGCCTCAGTTGGATACGTCCAAAATAGGCGCGGGGATCCGTTCGCGCCGCCTGTTCACGCTTAACACCCTGAGGGTGGAAGATATTGAACTAAAAGCGGGGTATTTATACGTTGAACAACTCAAAGCCCGCGACGGTATAACAGGCGGTTGGGGCTTGCTCACGTTTGACGGGGAACGGGGAACCGTTGGCCCCAATGATACCTCAAAAATGGCCGACTAATGGAACAGGAAAACACAAAAGGGGTTGAAACGACAGCCCCGGAATGGATTGAATACGAAAGCCCGGCCGGTAACGAATTACTGAAAATCCGGGCTGATCTTGCGGCCCTGAAAGGGAAACCGCACACGTTCGCGGACGTTGCGGCAATAATGCGCCGTTTGTCTGAGGCCGCCCGGAAATGCGGCGGGTACTATTTGGCCGCCCCTGAAAGCCTGTTAAAAGCGGGGGAGGCTTATTTCCATACCCACGCCGAACAGGTGCGGGCCGCGTTGGAACAGGGAGGGGCCGACAGCGCAACAATTGACGCCGTGCTATATGATTACGGCGGGGCGCTGTGCGGTCTTACTGAGTTCACGGCAACGCCTCAACAAATGCAAATCGCACTTAACGCCGTATCCCCGGCGGTTGCGTATAATATTGACAAATACGGGTTTTTTACGGGCGTTTTGCTGTGCTACCAACGGAACCAAAACGCAATAATGGAATACCAAAGGGAGGTAAAACAGGAACCCGACGCCGCCAAACGTGATTTATATTTCAATTCGGAGGTATCGGGCCGGGAGTTTATAGATTTGCGGGCCGCCGCCCTGTATTGGTTGGAGAAAATCGGGTATATTACCGCCGCGGATTTTGCCGGGGTTGAACAGGAAACAATAAAGCGGTTTTTGTTTTTCATTGAAACGTACGGAACCGACGGACATTTTATCCAATACGTTTTTATTGCCAAAAACGCCCTTAATGCAACCAACGAACAATTAAAGGAACTACCCGCGCCGCCCATGTTCTCCCGTGCGCGTATAAGCCCCATACAGGCCGCGTTAAATTACGCCGATATTGTAGGGGCTGAAATAGCCCTATATTTGGAACGTGCTGAGGAACAGTTCAAGTTTACCGCCCCGGCCCCTGATCAATCGGGGGAACCCCTCACGGGAGAAATAACCCGCCCCGTTGAGGCGATCCGGGCCGATGAACAGCCGGGCGCGTTGGTTCCCGCCGCGGTTGAATTGCGGGCAATATATATGCCTGAGATAGTTTCACTACTTAACAGCCGGGACGTATGGGCCGCCCCTGAGGAAAAGGGGGTAATACGGCCTATTACCGCGTTTATTAGTGATTTTGTGCGCCGTAACCCTCAGTACAACGAAATAGGGACATACCCGATTATAAAAGCAATTGACGGGGTTAATATCCTGAGGCAATCCCCGGCCGCGCGGTTTGACGGGGACAGGTATATAATAAATACCAATCTTACGGAGTTTTCCGACGCTTGCGGGAGTACTGACGCCAACGAACGGGAGAAACAGGCTTTATTAACGGCCCTTATGGTGCTATCAAATTTGTACGTTGTTGTTTGGCGGCAACGGGGCCGGGTGGCTGTTAAACTGTTAACCGTGCGGGAAATCGGATTGGATAAACAGGAACGCGGAAAACTCAAAATTGAGGTTTACGCCAACGCCTTAAAAGGCCGCCCCAATATCATTTCATTGGAGGAATACAAGGAAATGAAAAAGACCGTAACGGGAGAGAGTAAGGCCCATTTTCTTTTCCAAATGATAAGCGGCAACAATAAAAAAGAAAATACCCTCATTTCTGAGGTGTTCGGGTATGATACCAAAAAACAGGACGCACAGGACACGGGGGACAGTGAACAGGTTAGGGCCGTTGAGGAATACGAGAGAAAGAACCGCCCCCGCGATAGAAAGTATTTACAAAAATGGTTTACCGAATGGACGGAAAAGGGCCTAATAACATACACCCGCACCAAAAACAAGGGCGGGGAGTTCGTGTATAAGTGGAAACGCCTGAAACCGTTAACGGAAGATGAAAAGGCCGCAATTTCCGAAATGCGCAAAAAGTATAATTTACCCGACTAAATACAAACGTTATGATACAAAATGAACACGCAAACAGCGGGTTATCATTGGCCGCTAATATCATGTTAAGCGCGTTTGACGCTGTGGATAACGCGGGCCGTTGCCTGAAATATTGGGATAACGCCGAAATATTCAAAGACAAAAAGGCCCTCAAAAAGCGCCCACAGGTTGAGGCGCTGTTGGAGGAAATACGGGGGCAATACCAACTATATTTCCCGGTTGATATTCTCATATTGGACGCCCACAAAGTAGTACAGGAAATTTGTTTGGCGCTGTTGGAGGCCCGCGATATTTACAAATCAATAGACGCCCACGCCGCCAAATTCGCCGGATCCCCGACGTTGGCCCCGTTACGGTCTGGCGTCAATTACGCCGATAGAATGGAAACCGATATTTTGAACGCCTCACTAACTTACGGCTGTTATAAGGCCGGGGACGCTATGTATATGGCCGGGAACGTTGAAAAGGCCGCGTTATTTTTGGACGGGGAACCGTTGCCCGACACGGAACGGGAACAGGTTGAGGCTATCCGGGTAAGGGCCGCGGCCGCGTTGGAGCCAGTACGGGAAAAGTATGGGTTAATCTTCCCTGTTGCTCATAATCCCGCGGAGGCTGACGCCCTCACGGATAAATACGATATGGGATTTAGCGCAACGTTGAAAAGAATTTGGAAAACGTCGGGTATTGATATAATATAATCCCCCTTTTTCGTTGAGGAATAGGCCCTATTTTCGGGGCCTATTTTTGTCTAATAACGTATTGTTGTTATTGCTCATATTAGAACACTTAGGAACGGGGGTAATTTGCTGACAAAATGCCCCCTGATTTTCGGCCAGTACGGGGGTAATTTGCTGACAAAACGGGGGTAATTTGCTGACAAAACGGGGGTAATTTGCTGACAAGCACCCGCGCAACGCGCTAAAACTCAATGCGTTACAAGGGTAAAATTTCTTCATATCTTTCATATCTATCATAAGAAAGATATTGCGCGGGCGTAACGGCTTACGCCCCGCCCGGCAATATATCTTTTTTCTTACTCCATTTTTTACCCCGGAACAGCGGTAATTTTGAGGGGTTGGCGTCGGCTGTCGGGTTGGTATGATCCACGCCGCCGGGGTTCCGTCAAACAGCCCAAATGCACAGCAATCGCGGGCGCGTGGATCCGTTGCCCTGAGGCCGGGCAAAATGCAAGAAATGCAAGCACCCCGGCGCGCGCGTTGGAAACCCTCAACCCGTTAAGGCTTTTTCCCTGTCGGCTGTGAAAATATTCCTTTTGTCGCCGTCCTACACGTGCGCACGTGAACACCCGGAACGGTGCGCGTTGGCCGCCCTGTTGTTTGGGGATTACAGGCCCGTACATGAACCCGCCCGCCTCAGGCCGTCCCGACTACTCCCCGACGGTTGGCGCGCCTTGTTCCCGCCCCGCTGTTCCTACACGGGTACACACATAAGGCGGCAACATATTACAGGCCCCGGCCCACCTCAGGGGGTAGGGGGGCCAAAATCACTAAGGCCGGGTATATTTCAAGACCACTCCCCCGGTCTTGCGTGCGCGCCGTCAAAATTCGGCGGTTTTCCGGTCTTTTGTTCGCATAATGCGCACGCGCACACGTTCACCAGCCCCCCAAAAAAGCCGTTTTTTGCGGCACTAAACCGATGAAATCCCGCCGAAATATTGACAAAGTAAGACACTCCCGCGCGTATGGATTGACCTTAAAAAATTCAACGGCCCGGCTGTTTGCCCCGTATTGCCGCCCCGTTTGCCCGTATTTAAACGTTTGGCCGTTTGGGTTTGTGGTTGTACCCCTGAGAAAAGAAACGCGCTAAAAAGGCCGTTTTTGGGCCAAAACGGGAATTTGTGGAATTTGTGGACGCCCCAACGTGCGCGCGCGTGAGAGAATACCCCGCCGCCTGTTTTGCGCCTGTTTTGCGCCTGTTTCTAATAACAACAATAACGGCAATAACGCCAATAAAAGCAATAACCGAAATAACGGCAATAACTGACGCCGCGCCGTGCCAGTACGTCGGCCGCCTCAGGGGATCCCCCGCGCCGCCCCTGTAAGCCCGGAACGGGAGGGGGACGTGAACCCGCCCCGCTTTGCCGCCTTGTTTTCGTTTTCCGGGGCTTTTGCCTGTTGGTTGTAGAATGATACCAACCGAAAGGAATAACGCGAAATTTGGGCGTTTCTGAGGCTTTTTTTATTCTTGCGTGGCGGATAAGTCCAATTTACCGCCGCGGAAAAGTTCAACCACCGCGCCCGGATCATTTCGGTTAAGAGTTATTAAGCGAAATGTTTTACTATCTCCGGGTATTTCGCAAAATTTGCAATTGGCGAAATGGTACGGCCTCAGGGGGTTCCCTGTTGGGGATTTCGCGTAACTCCGAATAGGCGAAATGAAAGGGCCTCAGGTGTTACCCGGTGGGCGTTTTGGTGTCCTGGCCCCCGGATTGTTGCCGTAACGCCTCAAAAAGTCCAATTTTGGGACAAATTCGGGACGTTAAAACTTGTATAATTTAGTGAAAATTAGTAAATTGCGTTGTAATTAGTAACTGTATAATTGTTTGACATTATGGGACGTTTAGCAAACGACGGGCGGGGCCGTATTGGTGGCCGCGCCAAAGGAACAAAAAACAAGCCTCAACAGCCGTTGACGGATTGGGCCGCCGGGTTGATTAACCGCCGCCGCGCCCAATTTGAAAAGGATTTGGACGCCCTCACGCCTCAGGAACGCGCCGCCGTATTGGGGCCGATTATTGCCGCAACGGTCGGGGGATCCGTTCAGGAACCCGAACCCCTCAACCCGTAACCAATGCCCCGGCCGCGAATAAAGAAACCCCGCGGGGCTGTACGTGTACCCCCTGAGGATTACGCCGCGCTGTTCACGCCTCAACAGTTGCGGAAACTTAGGGCGCGACACAAACCCCGCCCGATTACCGCCGCGGCCGACGCCCTGACGCGTTGGGAACAGGCCCGCCCGCCCGCATGGAACGCCGCCGCGTTTACTGAATGGATAAACACACCCCCGCCCCGGTGGTTTGACGCCGACGGCCTCAGGCGTTGGGAACAGCGCCGGGCCGAAATACTGGCCGAATGGGAGAACAGCACCCCGGCCGTTTGGCGGGAATGGGAACGCGGAAACAACAAAACCCGTTGAGGTATGGAGATTATACAACACCGCGACAGGCGCGGAAACGTTTGGCGGTTCGGGATTGATTGCACCCCGGCCCAAAGTGAAACAATCCGGGGCGCGTTGGCCGCCGTTCGGAACATGGGAGGCCGCGCCGTCCTCAGTATTTCCGGGATTTTGGAGGCCGAACGTAACGGCCCATTGTACGCCGATATTGAGGGGGCGTTGTTGCGTGGGTTGGCCGAAAGGTTCCCCGCACCTCAAAGGATCGCGCCGGGAATAGCGCCAACACCTCCAAAGCCTCAACCCGTACAGGAACCACAGCGCACCGCGCCGCCTATGCAATCCCCCGCCCCGGTTCCTGAGGAACCCGAACAGGAAACCCGGCCGGGTTATTGGTGGGAAAACCTGTAAGACCTCAACAGCCCCCGGAACAGAGATTAACAGAGATTGAAAGATGATTATTTTTCATTTAGACCGCGCCGGAAATAGTTGGCGTTTTAACGTCCCCGATTGCACACGATCACAGGCCGGGGCGTTTGCCCGGCTGTTGCGGGATATTTCCCGCGTTGAGGTTCCCCGACCGGGGCCAGTATCCCGGAGGCGCACCCCGACGGAGAAAGCCAACGCGGAGTTTTGCGCACAGGTTGAAACGGTAGTATTGGAGGCATTGGCCGCCCGGTTCCCGTCAACCCCTGAGGATTACGCCAATAACGATTTTTACGCCCTATGAGCAAAAGAAAACAAACCGCCGACGGTGCAAACGCCGCCGACGTTCGGGCAATACATAAGCGCCTGAAAGAAATAGTTAAAAACGAAATAGAAAAATTGCCCGACCTGTTGGCAAATATGCCCCCGGCCGACAGGGTAAACGCAATATTGGAGTTATTGCCGTATTGCGCGCCAAAGGTTGAGAAAGTCCCGGCCGATTTCGGGGAGGGTGTCGGGTGGTGGTAGCGCCTCAACGCCTCACGTTCTCCCCCGCCCCGCCCTCAGGTTGGCCGCCCCGTTAACCCCGTTTGTTAACGTGATTAAACCCGCGCAAATCCCGTATTTTCTCTAAGTATTTAGGCCGTTTTTGAATACCCCAAACGCCGCAACGTCAACCCGTAATTATTGGCCGTATGAGTTTTACAGGAATAACCACTATTGAGGAACTGTTGGCCGTTTCCATTACCGACCTTAAACGGTTGGGCCTATTGGTTCCGGGAGCCGTCCGCGGTGGTTCTCTCACATGGAACCGCCGGGGCCGCACCGTCGCAAGTGTTAGCGTGATTACTGACACGGCCGGGGAGATTCCAACAATACGTTTTCAGTACACGTGCAACGGTTCCCCGGTTGACTACTCCACGCCGTTGAGGTTTTCCCCGTCCAACCTCAACAGGGGCGGTTTTTATTACTTTGTTTGCCCCGTAACTGGCCGCTATTGCCGGAAAATGTATTTAGTTTCCGGGCGGTTCGTGTCCCGGTTTGCGTTCCGCGCCCTGTATGATAAGCAAACGCGGAGCCGTTCCCAACGTACGGGCCTGTATGAGTTTTTAACAACCATTGAGGCCGCGCAAAATGCAATCAATAGCAAATACCGAAAAAGCACGTACCGCGGCAATCTAACCCCGTACGGGCGCAAATGCGAAAAGATAGCGGCCCGCGTTAAGAAACTTTCGGCCGAAATGGAGGCACAGGCCGCCGCCGATGAAAAGCGCCGCGGGGCCAGTACGGAAACAATAGCGGATTTTGGGGCGTTTTTGGAATAGTCCCGATTTTGGGCTATCTTTGCACCGCAACGCCGCCGCGTTAGGTGGTATTGTAAAAATTCGTTGGCCCTGACGGTTTGCCCGCCGGGGCTTTTCTTTTCCCCGGATTTGGCGCAACGTCGGAAACCTCAACGCCGCCCCGGTTCCTCATTTGCCCGCGTTGCCCGCTGTTTCTCGTTTTGCGGGCTTTTCTCCCCTTTGGTGTGGGTTGGGTTCGTTGAAAGGAAAACGGGCTAATTTGGGCGTTTTACGCGGGCGCGCGTTGGGCCGTTGGAAATGTTGGAATTTTGCCCGCTATATTGGCCGCGGTGGTTGAGGCCGCGCCGGGGTGTTCCGGGGCTTTTTGCGGGGAAAAGAATACAACAGGAACCGCCCACCGTTTTAGGGGTTTTGTTGTATCTTTGCGGGAAATGGAAGATATTGAACGCATGGTAACCCGCCGGGGGTTTGTTGAGGTACTGTTGGAACGGGACAGGGCCGCGGCCGCCTCAGGAACCCGGAAAAGCCGCCGCGCGATTTTTGACGATATGGAGGAAGAATTTGAGGCGTATTTCAAACAGCCGCTATATTGGAGTTACGACGCGTTCAAGAAATACAAGTCCCGACACGGCCGGGGAGGATAGCCCGGCCAACCTGTTCCCGCCTCAGGGATCCACGCGCGTAAAATTTGAGTGCGGAAAAATCCCCCGCGTACTGTTTTGAGGTCGGAAAACACCCCGCCCCGTTCACTTTTCAACGCCTGAGGGTTCGCCCTTTGGTGGTTTTGTTGTATCTTGCAACGGGTTTTATTAGCGGTATTAGTTTTATTAGAAACCTTAGAAACGAATAACGGCAATATTTCTAATATTCACTATTTTTTATTAAAAGTATTGCAAATATTACAAAAATTGTTTTATCTTTGCGGTAACGAATTTTTACAATATGGAAACCAATTTAACGACAACAGCACCTCAGGCCCTCACGTCGGCCGCTGATACCGCCCGCGTTGTAGCCTATTTTGCCGCCTCAACCGACGTTAAGCAAAGTTCCCGCGCCCTGTATACCCGAACACTTAACGGGTTTTTTGATTGGGTGCAATCCACAGGCCGCGCCGTTGCCGCCCTCACGGTGGCCGATCTAATCGCCTACAAAGATGAATTATTAGCGGGTGGCAAATCTCCCCTCACGGTTGCAAGTTATATTAACAGTTTGCGCCGTTTCTATGAATGGGCCGAAAGCCTCAAATTGTACCCGAATATTGCCCGCGGGGTTCACGCCCCAAAGCGCGCCCAACAGTTCCGCAAACAGCCCCTCACGGTTGCACAGGTCGGGAACCTGTTGAGGTACGAACAGGCCAAACGATCCCCCCGCGATTACGCAATAATAAACTTACTTGTTAGAACGGGTTTGCGTACCGTTGAGGTAATCCGGGCCAACGTCGGGGATATTGTGTATAAGGGAGGCCAACGCGTTTTATTAGTACAGGGCAAGGGCCGGGACAGTAAAGATAATTTTGTGATACTGACGGAGGCCGCCTATTTGCCTATACATGAGTATTTGAAAACCCGCCCCGACGGTTCCAACCCTGAGGCCCCGTTGTTTGCGTCTGAAAGCAATAACAACGCCGGGGGCCGCCTTACAACCCGCGCCGTTTCCGCTATTGCCAAAACGGGGCTTAAAAGCGTGGGTTTGGATAACCGCGTATTTACCGCCCACAGCCTCAGGCATACAACGGCCGTTAATATCCTAAGGGCCGGGGGATCATTGGAACAAGTACAATACACACTCAGGCACGCGAACCCGGCAACAACCCAAATTTATACGGCAACAATCCGGGAGGAACAGCGCCTCACGAACGGCGGGGAGTTAATGTTGGACAAGTTGTATAATACCGTATAGGCTCATAATAACGCCTATGTGTTATTAGAAAACAATACTTTATTACAAACCTTATAAACGAATTTTTACAATGGAAACCACAGGAAAAAAGGGGCTAACGGTTAGCCCGTCAACTGAAAACTTGTATTTGAGTTTGCGCGCGGTTGAGGCCGCCCGGAACTATTTCTATTGCGCCGCTGAGGAACTGGCCGGGGAAAAGGCCGCGGCCGAACGCCTGAAAGAAAACGGCGGGTTGTTTGACGCGGTGCGGGATATGATAGAGAACGAAATTGCGGACGCCGCCCGCTATTGGGCCAACGTAAGCCCCCAAACCAACGTAATATAAAACACCCTTTCAATATGGCGCGTATTATAGCGATTGCAAACAATAAGGGCGGGTGTGGTAAGACTACCACCGCCGCCAATCTTGCGGCCGCCCTCAGGTTGAGGGGCCGCGACGTGTTGATAATTGACGCCGACGGACAGGCGAATTTAACGGCCTGTTTGGGCGTTTCTCCCGCCCCGGTGGGCCGCACTACCTTTGACGCCCTGAAAGCCTCAACAACGCCGTTTATTGAGCCGTTGCGGGTATTGGACGCCGAACCCGCCGGGCCAGAACATAAAACCCCCGCCGGGGTGTTGGACGTTTTGCCCGCTGTTGCGGATTTGTCGGCGGTTGAGGCCGGGTTGGTAACTGAGGCCGACAGGCTCACGCGGTTCCGTACCGTTGCGGACAAATACCGGGGCCGTTACGATTGCATTATAATTGACACACCGCCCGCCGTGGGTTTGCTCACTATTTCGGCGCTATACGCGGCCGACGCGGTAATTATTGCCGTACAGCCTCAATATTTGGCCGTACAGGGGTTAATTTCCCTAACGCGTATAATTGACACTTTGAACGACGGCGGGGCGGGTATACAGGAAACCCGCGTACTATTCACGCAATACGATAAACGAAAGGGATTGCACCGCCTCACGGTTGAACAAGTGGAGGCCGCCGGGTTCCCGTCTTACCGCACCAAAATACGGGATAACGTCGCGTTGGGGGAGGCCCCGGCCGCGGGTGTTGACATTTTCAGGTACTCCCCCCGTTCAAAGGGGGCCGATGATTACGCCGCGTTAGCCGATGAAATACAGGCCGCCGCCCCGATCCCTCACACAAAGCACACCAACAAAACGAAATAATTACAATACCATGAGCAAGAAAATAGATACTATTTCCGCGGGATTAAACGGCCTATTGGCAAAGCCCGCCGCTACAAAGTTGCCGACGGAACCCGCGGAACAGGAACAGCCCACGCGGACAAAGGGCAATTATAAAACCGTGTGTTATTCAATCCCGCCCGAACTGGCCGAAAAAATCCGTTATATTGCCTATTGGGATAGGAAGAAATTAAACGCCGTTGTTGTGGAGGCTTTTGAACAGTACGCCGCCAAATGGAAACCAACAACCGGGGAGGAACCCAAAGCCCTGTAAAGATGAAACCCACCGAACAGGAAACCCGCGACACGTTCCGGGATTACGCGTTAAATACCCGGTCAATCTATGAGGGAATAGCAAACCCCGCGCGGATATTGGCCGCCAACCTCAGGGCCGCAATTGCTCAGGTTAACCGGGAACACGCGCCCCAAATTGGAGGGGCCGCCCTTATTGAAACCGACGCCGACAAACAGGCGGCAATTTCGGTATATCTTGCGGAGGTTGCGGAGGTGTTACAATGGGAATTGATTGAACAATACAAAGCCCGTTAACCCCGCGACGGAATGGAGGCCCACCGCCGGGGATCCCGGCAAACTGGCCGCCCGTTATTAGTTTTATTTGCGTTATTGCGCTTATTAGAAATATTAGAAACCTTACAAACGAATTTTTACAATATGGAAAAGGATAGCAAACCCACCAACGCCAAACAGGGGCAAAAACAGGAAACCCCCAACGTTTTACTATTGGCCGCCCGGAAACAGGCCGCGTTTTCCGCGGGTATTCGTGAAATGAACGGATATGAAACGTTTACAACCTTTTACGGAGATTTGACAATCGCGGAGGCTTTCGGGCCTGACGCCGTACGGGAAACCTATGAACGGGTAGTAAAGGAATGGTTTCACGATTATAAATATTTTACGGAGTTCGTTTTGTGCCTCAACCACAAAATTTGGGAACACTATGAGAGTAACGAACCGTTGGCCGCGGTTTATAATGAGTTATGGCAAAAGGCCGACGCGTTAACGGCCGAATGGAGGGGGGAGGCCGCGGAGTGGTATTTCAATATAACGGACTAACACCCGCGCGGATATGAAACAGGATTATAGCACAGCGAAAGCCCGCGCCCGCGAACAGGCGCAACGTTGGCAAATGGATTTTGGCAAAACGTCCCACAGTTGGGGGGAGTTAGCCGCCGCCGCCGCGCGCTTTGAACGATTGGGCCGCCGTTACGGTC
>Ga0310786_10006731_pt1 | contig 15199 bp, 13 predicted proteins | sample AusTroGonzalo_MG_FD_203881 | JGI IMG/M metagenome (GOLD analysis project Ga0310786, IMG submission 203881) | Bovine rumen microbial communities from tropical cattle in Woodstock, Queensland, Australia - Gonzalo_03 (v2) (version 2) | ecosystem: Host-associated > Mammals > Digestive system >... | reverse complement strand
GCCTTGTCACGCAAGACCTTTTCTGATATACTTATGACAGTATCTGAAGAAAAGAGGATGTAATTGGTCTATTCGTTTGAGCTGATCAAACATGCAAATATACGCTACCGTGACAGTCTTGTTGTGTTATCCCGTTGTGAACTTTTTGCCATGCTTTTTCGCCTGGGTATCTCTTCCCAGATCAGGGAGGAAACCATGGGCGGATCACATTTTCTGACAATTGACTGCCGTGAACTGAGCGAATCAGAAATTGCATTTCTTTCCGGTCACAGTTCCATTGTCTTCATGACGGAGAAAGTAAACGGGTTACTTCGTCCCCTTCCCGTTTCTTATTCCGGGTATCTCCCGGAGGATCTTCCCGAGGTTCTCAAGTACAAGGGAAAGACCAGCGCCTCCTTTACCCGTATGATGATCAATACAGCCGCTTCCCTTTCCGCCTTCCGGCACATTGAAGCGCCCCTTACTTTCTTTGATCCTGTCTGCGGTAAAGGTACCGGCTGCTTCTGCGCCGCTGAAGCCGGGATGAACGCTGTCGGCCTGGACCTGGATAAAAAGGATATCCGTGAGGCAACAGATTATTTCTCACGTTATCTCAAGCTTCATAAGCTCAAACATGAGCAGCATGACCGTTCCGAAACCGCGCCCCGTCATTCCCTGCCTCTTACAGAGTTTGTTTACGCGGACACGAAGGAGCACTTCCGATCCGATAATACTCGTTTCCTCAGGTTTGCCTGCGGCGACACAATGGAATCGCCGGTCCTCTTCCGAAAAGGGAAAGCGCATATCATTGCCGCTGATCTTCCTTACGGCGTACAGCACGCTCCCCAGGCAGGAAGCCGGCCTGATTCCCTGCAGCATTTCCTTTCCCGGGTCCTTCCGGTATGGAAAAGCGTCCTTGCTCCCGGCGGTGTCATCGCCCTGAGCTTCAATACACTCACCCTTCCTTCAGCGGATGTCAGGGAAGCACTTACCCATGCCGGGTTTAAACTTCCCGTTAACGATATTTTCTCAGGCCTGAAGCATGATGTTGAACAGGCCGTTGTACGGGATCTGATCTTTGCTTTCAATTCAGAGGAGGAATCTGTTATATGACTCTCAGCGATCTCAAAGGGATGACTGTCCTGCAGCTTCGTAAGCTGGCCCGTGAAAACTCCGTCGTACTCGGTGCCGGTATCGATAAAGCAGGCATTATAGAAAAACTGCTGCCCGTCCTTTCTGAGGAAAAATCAGAACAGCCTGCGGAAACACCCGCTCCTGCCGAAGCGGAACCGAAATACCAGGCTGCCTGGCATAATACTGACACGCCGCGCTATAATGTGCGTCCTGCCTATCAGGCTCCCGGTTCATCTTCCCGTCCTGCATGGCAGAGCACTTCTCCCTCCGGACAGCATCTCCCCCATGATCAGCAGCATGTCCAGCCCATGCGTCCCGGCAGCTTTACCCCTCGTTTCGGCCCTGCCGCGACTGTTCAGCCCGCTGCGCCTGCTGCCCAGCCAGCTGAACCGGCTGAACAGCCCCATCCTCCTGTCGTGTCCCCGCTTCCCGAAAAGCGGATCAGCATCGGATCTGAGACCGGCTTTGGTCCCCGTTCCTTCGGTCCCAATGCCGTGCCCCATACCACACGCACATCAGAATCCTTTCCCCCGCCCTTCCAGGCGCAGGATACAGGCATCCAGGCTCCTTCCCTGGAAGAGCTGCTTGCGTCCGGTGATTATGAAGAAGGAGGCGGCATCCTGGAGCTCCATCCCGATGGATATGGTTTCCTGCGCAATGCCACCTTCCAGCCCTCCACCAAGGATATTTATGTTTCCATGGCACAGATCCGCCGTTTCGGTCTCCGTACCGGTGATATGATCAAGGGCAAAATCAGGCCGCAGCGTGAAGGCGATAAATATGCCGCCCTCCTTTATATTTCCAGCGTCAATGACGTGCCCGAAGAAGATGCCTTCAATCGTCCTGCTTTTGACGAACTGACCCCTGTCTATCCCAGCCGCCGGATTTCCCTGGAGTGCAAAGACGGTAAATCTTTCCCGGATATGCGGCTGATCGACCTGATTGCCCCGCTTGGTTTCGGCCAGAGGGGTCTGATGCTTTGCCCTCCCCAGACCGGCAAGGCCGAAATCATGCAGCACTTTGCCAAGGTCGTATGCGAGAATTATCCGGATGTCCAGGTGCTCATGCTCCTGATTGACGTGACTCCTGAAGACGCCACCATGGTGCGTGAAACCGTACCCTGCACAGTCCTTGCCTCCACTTTTGACCAGACGCCGGAGGCTCACCTTCGTCTTTCCGAAATTGTCCTGGAACGCGCCATGCGTCTTGTGGAGCAGAAGAAGGATGTTGTTCTGATTGTGGACAGTCTTACCCGCCTGGCGAAGATCTACACCACCGCCGCAGCTCAGCAGGGACGCAGTCTTCCCGGCATGGTGAATCCCTCCAGTCTTTTCCGTGCTAAGCGCCTTTTCGGCGCTGCCCGTGCCTGCAAGGAAGGAGGCAGCCTGACCGTGCTGGCAGCTATGGATATCTCCACTGGTTCCAAGGTGGACGATTCCGTTGTGGAGGAATTCAAAGGCACCGCCAATATGGAACTGACCCTGGATCAGGGTGTGGCCCGCGCCGGTGTGACTCCTTCCCTGAACCTGCAGCAAAGCTTTACCAAGAACGCCGATATCCTGCTGGATAACAAACAGAAAGAAGGGCTTTCCCTGATCAGGACGCTGCTTGGCAGCACCTCTTCCGCGGTGGCCATACCCCAGCTGGAATCCATGATGGATAAAACCGATACCAACGAAGCGCTTCTGTTGAAGATGAAAGACTGGTTTGCTCTGATGAACCGCTGACGGGAGGCATCTTATGGACTCTGTATATGTTGTCGGCCATAAAAACCCGGATACGGATTCCATCGTATCGGCCATGGCTTATGCCGCGCTTCAGAATGCCCTCGGCGGAGAACAGTATATTGCTGCCCGCTGCGGCCATCTGAACACGGAAACGTCCTTTCTCCTCGAAAGGTTTGGCTTCCAGCCGCCTCTTTACCTGCGTACGGTTCGTACGCAGGTCGCTGATATTGATTATGATACCCCGCCCATGGTCGGTGCAGGGGTTCCTGTTTCACATGCCTGGAAAGTCCTCCATAAAGAAGACAACAGCGTCTCCGCCCTTCCGATCATAGAGGAGGACGGACGTCTTTTCGGCCTGATCACCGCGGGCGCCATGGCGGAAAACGATATGGATTCTGTTAATAATCCTTTCGTTTCCGCCATTCCTGTTTTCAATCTGCTCAGCGCGCTGGAAGGCCATATCATCAACGCTGCGGAAGATACCTTTGATGAAATCTCCGGTGAAGTAATCGTTGCCCTGCCCGGCTTTGCCTCCCGTATCGGCCCCGGAACCGTTGTCCTTTGCGGCGACCAGAAAGAGATGGCGGATCTTGCCATTGAAAAGAAGGCCTCCTGTCTCATCTTCTGCGGCACGTCCCTGGGAGAACAGTATCGCAATCTTTCCTCTTCCACCTGCCTGATTGTCTGTCCTTTTGACGCCTACAGGGCTTCCCGCCTCATTTTCCAGGCTCTTCCGGTAGGCCGGATTGCCTGCTCCACCAATCTTCATTTTTTTCACCTGAATGATTACCTGGATGATGTGCGTGAAATTGTGATCCAGAGCCGTTTCCGCACCTATCCCGTCCTGGATGATGAAGACAAAGTCATCGGTACCCTGTCCCGCTACCATCTGATCCGTCCCCGCAGGAAAAAGATTGTCCTCGTGGATCATAATGAAGTCGGCCAGGCTGTATCAGGCCTGGATCAGGCGGAAATCGTCGGCATTATCGATCATCACCGCCTGGCTGATGTACAGACGGGCAATCCTGTCTTTATGCGGAACGAACCGGTAGGTTCCACCACCTCCATCATTGCAACCATGTACCAGGAGCATGGACTCATGCCTTCCCAGAAAATGGCCGGCCTGATGGCATCCGCCATTATCTCTGATACCGTCATGTTCAAGAGCCCCACCTGCACGCCGCATGACAAAGTCCTGGCGGAACGTCTGGCTCGTCATGCAGGCATTGACTGCGAGGAGCTTGGTAAAGCGATGTTCTCCCGCGGTGTGTCTCCTGATATGGATGCTGATGAACTTGTCAGATATGATATGAAGGATTTCCATCTGGGTGTGCATTCACTGACTATTTCCCAGATTACCACCGTGGAATCAGATCCTTTCCTTGCGAAAACAGATGATTTCGTCCGTTCGCTGGAAAAGATCCGCAAGGATAAGCAGTATGATCTCTCCCTGCTGATGATTACCAATGTTTTGAAAGAAGGAACGGAGCTTCTTTATTCCGGAGACGCGGAAGTCATCCGCAGCGCGTTCTCCGTGGATGACCTGAAAGGAAATCACGTTTTCCTGCCGCAGGTTCTTTCCAGGAAGAAACAAATTGTGCCGGCGCTTTCCCAGTTGTGGGGATAAAAAAGAAGGGGGGCTTTCAACCCCCTTCTTTTTTATGCCTATCAATAATATGTTTCCAGGTCTGTGATGTCAATCACAGCGCCGGTGTTGTAGTCCAGTTTTACCGTTTTCCCGCTTTCATAGTTCACCTGGATATCATAGGGATTCAGCAGGATTTCGTAGGGACCGTAAATGTCCGGATCTTCGATTTCAGACTGCCAGAGTACGTATCCGTCCCAGTTGACCGCGATGGGTGCAGGTCCGTCAGTACCGGCAATATACATGTTTCCGGAATCCGTATCCACTGTATGGATCGCCGCGTCGCCGAAAGAGCACACATTTTTCATCAGGGTCCACATCTCAACACCGTCCATCAGGTCCAGCATGATCAGTCCATACTGTGCATCATAGACGTAAACCTGCGGTTCATCTTCCGTTCCGCCCATAAAAGCACGGAGATTCTGGAATTGACCGGTCTGCTTCACCGCTTCAGTATATCCCCAGATCGGCTGGTCGTCGATAAAGCATCCGACTCTGATGTATTCCCAGTTGTCTTTGCCTTCCGGCATAACCTCATAGGCTGCCAGCACGGCAACGTTGAACTCTTTCCAGTCCAGGGCGATGGTTCCGTTACCGATGATTTCATCCCGGCTCATGATGCCGTTGTATGCTTTGGTTTCAGCAGGCTCAGCTTCAGGTGCCGGTTTGAGATACTGCTTCAGGATGTACCCTTCCATGCCGTCATATTCACACCGGATAAACAGCTTGGCCTGCTTCTTGTAATTGCTGGGCGCGTATTTTGCCACGTTGTTGTTGCAGTACAGCACAATGGAATCAAGCGGTACTTTGGCAAGCACAGTGGCCGTCTTGTACGGTGCTTCCCGCAGGGAAACGTAGTCCTTGCATTTTACAACGCGCATGGCGCCAAGGTAATACCGGTCCTTTACCACTGTTTTCCGTTCAGCTGTGCCTGTACAGCAGGATAAGCAGAGTATCAGGAAAAGCAGAATGAAGGATAGGGTTTTCCTCATCGCTGTTCCTCCTCATAAACATTTTTTTACAATCTGATTTTTATGTCCGCCGAAAACCATATACCCTTTCAGGACCATACGCTGTAGATTACCTGATTGAGTAATCTGTGCATATAAATATGTATAAAATGATTTGCGGGATGGACGTGGGGGGATAAAAATCATTTTTCTTTAATATTTTACTCCTAAACCCGTCGATCCACAAGCAAGAACACGAAAAATACTGTATATCGCTTATGTTATGCGTATAATATAATCCAGTATACAGTATGCGGCCGTCAGATTGTCGCAGGAAAGTGGTGTTGTTATGAATACGGAACTGGTTGTCTTCATTGTCTATCTCTGCTTTATGCTCGGGATCGGCGTCTACTTCTTCGTGAAGGGTCGCGGCAGCGGTGAAAAGGAATACTTCCTTGGCGGCCGTAAAATGGGTCCCTGGGTGTCTGCTCTTTCTGCCGGCGCTTCCGATATGAGCGCCTGGGTGCTGATGGGTCTCCCTGCTTCCATCTATGCCTTCGGTATCGGTAAGGCCTGGATCGCGATCGGCCTGGCCATCGGTTACGCCCTCAGCTGGATTTTCCAGGCTCCCCGTCTTCGTCGTTTCTCCATCGCGGCGAACGACTCCATCACTCTTCCCCAGTACCTGACCAACCGGTTTAAATCCTCCAGCAAGGTTCTGCAGATTCTCTGCGCTGTCATCTTCCTGATCGCCTATACGATCTACGCCGCTTCCAGCGTCAAGGCCTGCGGTACACTTTTCCAGACGGTTTGTGGCAATATTTTTGTAAAAGATAATGATATGCTCAATCAACAGATTTTTATGTATATTGGTGCGGCAATCATCATCGGTTACACTTTCATGGGAGGTTTCAGTGCTGTTTGCTGGACTGACTTCTTCCAGGGCCTGTTGATGCTGGGCGCCCTGCTGATCGCTCCCATCTTCGCCCTCGGTCTGATCAGCGGCGGCCAGGGACAGATGACCATGGAAAGCCTCAGCGCCTCCAATCCTGATTACTGGAACCTCTTCCCGGACTGGAAGACGATTGCTTCCGGCCTTGGCTGGGGTCTCGGCTACTTCGGTATGCCCCACATCATCATCCGCTTCATGTCCGTCCGCAGCGACAAGGACCTGCGCAAGAGCGCGAAGATCGGTATCTCCTGGAACGTCCTGATCATCATCTTCTCTGTTGCGGCCGGCTGCATCGGGCATCTGTTCCTCGGTGAAGTGCAGGACTCCTCCACTGTGTTCATCCAGATGGTGCGTAACATTTTCCCCGCCATCATCTCCGGTATCCTGCTTTCCGCTATTCTGGCAGCTTCCATGTCCACCGCGGACTCCCAGCTGCTGTGCGCTTCTTCAGCTTTTGCCGCTGACGTCTATAAGCCTGTAATCCGTAAGAACAAGACTTCCGATAAGGAAATGTTCTGGGCCGGCCGTATCGTTGTGTTGATCATCGCTGTGATCGCCGTGATTATCGCCTCTGATCCCGGAAGCAAGAGCATCATGGACCTGGTGGAGAACGCCTGGGGCATCTTCGGTGCTGCCTTCGGCCCTGCTATCCTGCTGAGCCTCTTCTGGAAGCGTTTCACCTTCAAGGGTGCTGTTGCCGGTATTGCCACGGGTGCTGTTGTTGACATTGCCTGGCTCGTCATCAACACCCGCCTGTCCGCCGCAACCGCCGGATACAACGGTATCTTCACCCTCTATGAGATCATCCCCGGCTTCATCGTCGGTTTCATCGTTGCCGTGGTTGTTGCCCTGCTCGATAAGGAGCCGAAGCAGGAAGTCCTCGACCTGTATGATTACGCGACTTCCGATGCAATCGAATAATTGATTTGTATTGTTAAAGCACCGGTCCGGCAGTTTTGCCGGACCGGTTTTTGTGATGTGATGCAAATGAAAAGAGCACGCTGTTTCAGCGTGCTCCCAGGAAACTCATTCAATATTGAAGCGCTTCTTGAAGCGGTCAACACGTCCGCCCGTGTCTACCAGCTTCTGCTTGCCGGTGTAGAAAGGATGGCACTTGGAACAAATATCCACCTTCATCTCTTTCTTGGTAGATCCGGTTTCAAAAGTTTCACCGCATACGCAGCGAACCACGCACTTACCATACTGGGGATGAATATTTTCCTTCATTGCTGTTTCACCTCTTTCGCGTATGCAATGGCGGTTAAACCGCAAAAAGTATATTAACATAATCGTCTTTCGTTTGCAAGCTTTTTTTATCAGATTATGCTATAATTCCTCTGTCTTTTACGGGAGGTGATTTGTGAATGTCTGTCAGGCTTCCCTCTTTTTCACCGGAGGAAAAAGCCGTCTATTCCATGATCTCCGTTAATGACGGCCTGATGGCGAAGGAAATTGCTTCCGGTCTTTCCATGGATCGGAAACAGGTCAATCATCTTCTCTTTTCCTCTCACCTGATGCATGAACTCTGTTTTCAGGATAATGATTACCGCTGGCACGCCCTGATCCGCCAGTCGCCTGTTCATGAGGGCCTGTATGAGTTTTCCGGCTGGTACGGCACGGTAAGGGAATTCCTGAATGCTTCTGAGGATGAATGGCTTTCCTCCCTGCAGGATGGATGTCGGAGGATCGGCAGAAATCTCAATGATCAGCGCGGGCTGATTCATTCCTTCCTGGACTGCCGGAGCGTCATGTGTTCCCTTTTCCTTGATCTTTCCGGAATGATGGATTCTGCATACCTGGACTGGGAGATTGCCTTTGAGCTGCGGCTTAATCGGGCCCGCATGATCCGGATCTATGCGGATGTGCTTGTGATTGCTCCGGGTCATGTTTTCAGCCTGGAATTCAAAATGAAGAACAAACCTGATCCCGATGAAGTCCTCCAGGCCGCGAAATATATTCCCTATCTGGAGCTGATCTTCGGCCCATCATATGAAGCTGTTCCCGCGCTTGTCCTGACGTCGGCTACCGACCTTTTTGAATTTGTGCCTATCGGAAATACGGATATGATACTTCCTGCAGCCTCCGGGGATATGCTGTTTAACGTCTTCAATGAGTATATGGGGTTTCTTTCCTGAAGACGGGATGGCGCCGATGTGAAAATTGCGTGAAGTACAGGAAATAAAAGGCTTTGCGTCGAACAATTACACCGTTGATTTTTATGAAAGGATTCTTGCCTCTTATTATGAATACAGAACAGGAAAAGAAATTCGATGTCGGCGGTCAGGCTGTGATGGAAGGCGTGATGATGCGTTCTCCCAATGCCACTGCCGTTACTGTCCGCCGTCCTGACGGCACCATGGTTACCAAGCTGACCCCCTTCGTTCCGCTGAAAGAGAAGCATCCCTGGATGGGAAAGCCTTTCATCCGCGGCATCATCAATATGGGTACCATGCTTTATTACGGGATGAACACCCTTGAAGACTCCACCAAAATGCTCGGCATGCTGGATGAAGAACCCACTAAATTCGAAAAGTGGCTCGCCCGCAAGCTTGGCAAGGGCGTCGATAAGATCGTCATGGCTTTTGCCATCATTCTGGCAGTCATTCTTTCCGTTGCCCTTTTCATTGCGCTGCCTGCCGGCGTGGAAAGCCTTCTCCGCAGTGCCGGCATGCCCACCATCGGCTATACGCTGATCGGCGGCCTGGTGAAGATTCTCATCCTGATCGGTTATATGATCTTCTGCGGTTGTGTTCCGGAAGTCCGTAGAACCTTCCAGTACCACGGTGCGGAACATAAATCCGTCCATTGCCATGAATCCGGTCTTTCCCTGACGCCCGCCAACGCGCAGACCTTTTCCCGTCTGCATCCCCGCTGCGGTACGGCGTTCCTGCTGATTGTCTTCGCTATCAGTATCCTGCTTTTCCTGGTGCTGAATGTGCTTGTCCCCATCAGCAATTTCTTTGTTCGTTTCCTTTTCCACCTGGCGATGCTTCCCATCGTTGCCGGTGTCAGTTACGAGGTCCTGATGGGCCTGGCCCATTCCAACAGCAAGGGAGCCTGTATCCTGCGCTGGCCCGGCCTGCAGATGCAGCGTCTCACCACCCGTGAACCGGATGAATCCATGCTGGAATGCGCCATTGTATCTGTAAATGTCGTGCTGAACGGCCTCCCGGATCATGTGCAGAAAACACCGGAAGGCTGGGGTATCTTCCACAGTTATCTCGAATCCGATCCCGGATACGTCCCTCCCGAACCTGAAGAAGAAAAGTCTGAAAGTGAAGCCGACACATCCGATGATGCTGAGGTGTAATGTATGACTTGCCGAGATTTGATCCGCCGTACAGCTGAGCAGTTCAGCGCAGCAGGTGTTCCCGATCCGGTGAATGACGCTGCTTTGCTGCTTTCCCACCTGACAGGGCTCTCACCGCTTTCCCTGCGCCTGGATGAAGACACCGTCCTGGATTACAGGGTTGTAGATGCCTATCAGGTGCTTGTCGGGCAGCGGATCTCCCGGATTCCCCTGCAGTATATTCTTGGGGAAGCGCCTTTTTACGGCCGCCTTTTCCGTGTGGATTCACGCGTGCTGATTCCCCGTCCGGAAACGGAACTGCTGTGTGAGTGGGCGCTGGAAGTTCTCCGCAATGATCCGCTTCCCCGGATTCTGGATCTCTGCTGCGGCAGCGGATGTATCGGCATAACGCTGAAGGCTGAAAAGCCGGATGCATTTGTCACCTGTTCTGATCTTTCCCCCGATGCCCTGGCTCTAGCCGCTGAAAATGCTGAGCAGCTGGGTGTGGACGTGGCCTTCTGCCAGGCCGATCTGCTGGATGGTTTTGCCACTTCAGGCTTTAATCTGATTATCAGCAATCCGCCTTATATTCCTTCTGCCGACTGCAATACCCTGCAGGAAGAGGTTCTGCGGGAGCCGCGCCTCGCGCTGGACGGCGGGCCTGATGGTCTTTCAGTATACCGCAGGATCATTCCGGATGCTTTCAGGTCATTGGTTTCCGGCGGTATCCTGATGATGGAGCTCGGCGAAGGCGAAGACGCTGAAGTCGAAAAACTGCTTCTTGATCATTCTTTTACTTCTGTGGAAATCCGGGAAGACTTGTCCGGAATCCGCAGGATGATTCTTGCCAGAAAACCGTAACGGAGGATTCATGTTTACGAAACTGGAGAGCCTTTCAGACCGCTTTCGGGAACTGTCCGAAGCGATTGCCCAGCCGGAAGTCATACAGGACTATCCGCGTTATCAGGCCTGTCTGAAAGAGCGTTCCTCTCTGGAACCCGTTGTGGAAAAATATGATGCCTTCCGTCGTGTGGAACAGCAGATTCAGGATAACCGTGAATTGCTTTCTGATCCTCTTTTTGCATCTGAAGCTGAAAAGGAACTTGCTGATCTGGCTGTCCAGCGTGAAAAACTGATAGCTGACCTGAAGCTTCTGCTTGTTCCTCCGGATCCGCTGGATGACCGGAATGTGATTATGGAAATCCGCGCCGGCGTAGGCGGTGAGGAAGCTGCCCTTTTTGCCGGCGATCTGATGCGAATGTATCTGCGTTATGCCGATCGGAATCAGCTTCAGGCTTCCCTGCTTTCCGTCAGCGATACGGATCTCGGCGGCATCAATGAAGCCCTGCTCATGTTTTCCGGGCCGGAAGCCTTTGGTCGTCTGAAATTCGAAAGCGGTGTTCATTGCGTCAAACGGGTTCCTGTCACTGAAAGCAGCGGCAGGATACATACTTCCACCGTCACAGTGGCTGTTTTTCCGGAAGCGCAGGAAGTGGAATTCACCCTCGATCCCGCGGATCTGCGTATAGACGTCTTCCATGCGTCCGGCCACGGCGGACAGGGTGTCAACACTACCGACAGTGCCGTCCGTATGACTCACCTGCCCACCGGTCTGGTTGTCACCTGTCAGGATGAACGCAGCCAGCTGGAGAACAAAGCCAAAGCGCTTCGCGTGCTTCGTTCCCGCCTTTATGACAGGCTGAAAGAAGAGCAGGCCGCGGCACATGCGGAAGACCGCAGGAACCAGATCGGATGGGGTGAACGCAGCGACCGGATCCGCACCTATTACTTTAATCATGATTATGTGGTTGATCACCGTCTGAATCTGACCGTCAACCGTACGGCCAACGTCATGAACGGCGACCTGGTGCCTTTTATTGATGCGCTCCGCCTTGCTGAAAAAACAGAGAAAATGAATCTCCTGAACCGGAAGTGATTGATTTGAAAACAGATCTCCTTTTACCGTCTCCGGAAACCTATGCCCTGGCCTCTGAAATCCTCGAAAAAGGCGGCCTGGTTGCATTTCCGACTGAAACAGTGTACGGCCTGGGAGCAAACGCCCTGGACAGCGACGCGGTGCTGTCCGTTTTTGCAGCCAAAGGCCGTCCTGCGGATAACCCTCTGATTGTGCATATTCATGATCAGTCACAGCTTGAACCTCTCTGTGATCTTCCGGATGGTGCCCAGGCGCTGATGGATAAGTTCTGGCCGGGTCCCCTGACAATCCTTTGTCCGAAAAAGCCGGCCATTCCTGATACCGTCACAGCCGGCCTTCCCACGGTTGCGGTTCGTATGCCCTCTCATCCGGTGGCCCGTGCGCTTCTCCAGGCCTGCAACCTGCCCATTGCCGCTCCTTCTGCCAACAGTTCCGGCCGGCCCAGTCCCACAACCGCAGCCCACGTCATGGAGGATATGAATACAAAGATTCCCCTCATCATAGACGGCGGCATGTGTGATGTCGGGGTGGAGTCCACTGTGCTAGATCTCTGCCATGGCGCCCCGGTTGTGCTGCGTCCCGGCGGTATTACTCCCGGTATGATCAGCAGCGTCCTGGGTTGTGAAGTCCAGGTAGCCGGCAGCGTCCTGCGGCCCCTGCGGGAAAATGAAACAGCCCTTTCTCCCGGAATGCGATACAAGCATTATGCGCCTCATGCGGTCGTTACGCTCGTGGAAGGGCCGGAAGAACGCGTTGTTCCCCTGCTCCGCAGGCTTTATGCGCAGCAGGAGGCGGAAGGGGTAAAATCCTGTGTTTTGTGCTTCTCCGAGCATGTGAAGGAACTGGCGGATTGTCATCCCCATGATATCGGTTCTTCCTCAGATCCTTCTGAGATTGCCCACAGGCTCTTCGATATCCTGCGCAGGCTCGATGAGGAAAACATGGAAGCCGTATTCAGTGAGGTTATTCCTCCTGAGGGCGTCGGTCTGGCAGTGATGAATCGTCTCGGTCGTGCGGCCGCCTTCCGGACCATTCAGGCATAAAGAAAACAGGTTCCTGGTGCAGGAACCTGTTTTTTCTGTATGTTTGCGTCAGATGCCGAGCAGTTCGCTGAAGGCCTTCAGTGCTCCGTCTGTCTCATGGGCAAGAACGCGCTTGGCCAGGATCTTACCCAGCTGTACGCCCTCCTGGTCAAAGCTGTTCAGGTTCCACAGGAATCCCTGGAACATAACCTTGTTCTCAAAATGGGACAGCAGCGCGCCCAGCGCTTCAGGGGTCAGCTGTTTGCCAATGATGATGCTGGAAGGCCGGTTGCCGGCAAAATGCTTATTCCGGTTTTCATCCTGCTTACCGCAGGCAAAAGCCATAATCTGCGCTGCCACGTTGGCGCTCAGCTTCTGCTGGCTTGTGCTTCCCTGGATGGTTACGTCCATACCGGCCTGGTTTTCATTGAAGCCGATGAACTGCAGCGGAATAATGTCCGTTCCCTGGTGCAGCAGCTGATAGAAGGAGTGCTGCCCGTTGGTACCGGGTTCGCCGAAGATGATGGGACCTGTGGGATAATCCACCGTTTCGCCTCTGCGGTTCACGCTCTTGCCGTTGGATTCCATATCCATCTGCTGCAGGTGGGCCGGGAAACGGCTCAGGGCCTGGGAATAAGGCAGTACGGCAGTGGCCGGATAACCGAGCACGTTCCGCTCGTAAACGCCGATCAGCGCGTCCAGCATCGCGGCATTGGTCATCGGATCCTTGCCGGCAGCCAGCTTGTCTTCTTCTGCCGCGCCCTGCAGGAAACGGTCAAACACTTCCGGTCCGAAAGCCAGGGAAAGCACGGCTCCACCCACAGAAGAAGTGGAGGAGAAACGTCCGCCGATAAAGTCGTCCATGAAGAAGGCAGCCAGGTAATCACTGTTGCCTGCCAGCGGGGATGTCTCGCTTGTTACAGCGATCATATGCCTGGAAGCATCCAGTCCGGCGTTCTTCAGCGCTTCTTTTACAAAGGATTCGTTGGTCAGGGTTTCCAGCGTTGTACCGGATTTGGAAACAAGGATAAAAATCGTCCTGGAAGGATCGATTGTTCCCAGTACGCCAGCCGCGTCATCCGGATCAACGTTGCTGATAAACTTTGCTTCCATCTTGAAGCAGCCGTTCTTCTTGGCCCAGTTTTCCAGGGCCAGGTACATGGCGCGGGGGCCCAGGTCACTGCCGCCGATGCCGATCTGCACAACGGTTGTGAAGGCTTCGCCCTTTTCATTCACGATCTCACCGTTATGGACTTTATTCGCGAATGCGGCAATTTTGCGCTGTTGTTCAGTGTAGAACGCGCGCTTGTCTGTTCCATCGGCGTTCACAGCGCCGCCCAGCTGTCCGCGTGTCAGGTGATGCAGTACCAGCCGCTTTTCTCCTGTGTTGATCACGGCGCCGTTGTACAGCTCTTCAAACTTGGAAGCCAGCTGCGCTTCTTCCGCCAGGGCACACAGATCCTTCAGGATAGCGTCATCCACCTGCTTTGCCGCGTAGTAATAGGTCATACCGGCAGCCATGGGTGCATTATACTTTTTGACTCTTGCTGTTCCCTCTTCACCGGCCATGGCACAGGTCAGGTCTACCCGTCCGTTCTGGCCCAGTTTCTGATAGGATGTCAGTTCATTCAGATTCTTCCACTGATTCATTCCGGAACCTCCGTTACAATTTGTATTGCATGCATATTATAACTTTCATGGCGGATGCTTTCAAGCTTTTCGCCATCAAAAAATCCCCGTACCATCCGGTACAGGGATTTTGTAAAGCAGTCGTATAATCAGCGCTTGCTGAACTGCGGAGCACGACGGGCTGCCTTCAGACCGTACTTCTTGCGCTCCTTCATACGAGGATCGCGGGTCAGCAGACCGGCCTTCTTCAGGGCACCGCGCAGTTCCGGATCAGCCTTGCAAAGTGCACGGCTGATGCCGTGACGGATTGCACCGGCCTGACCGGTCAGACCGCCGCCGTTGACGTTCACCAGCACGTCAAAGCTGCCGGTGTTGGTCAGGGTCAGGGGCTGACGAACAGTCATCTTCAGGGTCTCCAGACCGAAATACTGATCAATATCACGCTTGTTGATCGTGATCTTTCCATCGCCGGCAACCAGACGGACGCGGGCAACGGCTTTCTTACGGCGACCAACCGCATTGAATTCTACCTTAGCCATTCTCTTTTACTCCTTTCCGCGTCACTTCAGATCCAGCACTTCAGGCTTCTGAGCAGCCTGCTCATGCTCGGCTCCGGCATAAACCTTAAGCTTCCGGGCCATCTGGCGTCCCAGGGGTCCCTTGGGCAGCATGCCAACCACAGCGCGGCGAACGGCAAACTCGGGCTTTTCAGCCATCAGCTTGCGATACTTGGTCTCTTTCAGACCGCCGGCATAACCGCTGTGATGATAGTAGATCTTCTGATCCAGCTTCTTGCCGGTCAGAATCGCCTTGGAAGCGTTGATGATAATAACATAATCACCGGTATCCATGTTGGGGGTATAAATCGGCTTGTTCTTGCCGCGAAGGATGTTGGCAACCTGGCTGGCCAGCCGGCCCAGAACCATCCCGTCCGCG
>Ga0310786_10006730_pt1 | contig 15200 bp, 11 predicted proteins | sample AusTroGonzalo_MG_FD_203881 | JGI IMG/M metagenome (GOLD analysis project Ga0310786, IMG submission 203881) | Bovine rumen microbial communities from tropical cattle in Woodstock, Queensland, Australia - Gonzalo_03 (v2) (version 2) | ecosystem: Host-associated > Mammals > Digestive system >... | reverse complement strand
TTGCCGCCGGAAGGCGGGGAAAGGGCGGTCCGCCCCGGCATGTCCCGCAGCGAGGTGGAAGAGCGACTGGGCCCTTCCCGGAGCGTGTCCGCTTCCGAGCCCGACGACTGCCGGTTGTGGACGTTCGCGGACGGGATGTGTTTCGCGGGGCATTTCGAGTCGGACGGCAAACTGTGGAAAGGCCAGTGGTTTTCCTGCGCGGGCCTCGAAGAGCCGGTGGACTGGAACCGGTTCCTGGACACGGGCATCTGGCTCCCGCTGGAAGCGCTTCCCGCCGGAGACGCGGCACGGCCGTGAACCTCCCGACAGGGAAGAAATAGGCGCCGTTGGGCTGACCGTTGCTTGAATCCCAATTTTGCCAACGTTTGGCAAAATCGGGAAAAATTTGCCAAACTTTGGCAAACGGCAGCAGAGCGGCGTTTTCGGTCCGTCGGGCAAGGAGGGCGCGGCGGGATGCCGGTTTGGGCGGAAACGGGGCGTTTGGGGCTTGCTTCCGGGGCGGATTCGGTTTTTGCTGGAGGGATGAACTTGGAAGCGTATGTTCCGGCGGAAATGGTGCCCTGGGCGCTCGGCGCGTTCTTCGCTGATCCAGGCGACGCCGTTGCGGTCGAGCGCCGGGATGAGGGCATGGGAAGACTGGATGCGGATGGTCACGTTGGGTGGGGAACCTAGCACGCGGGGGCGCAGGCGCAAGGGAAAAGCGCGCGGAAAGGCCCGGCGGGCGGCGGGAAGGGGCGGAATCCGGGTTGCGCGCGGAAATAGCTGCCCCCAACGGATACATCCGCTCGAAAATTCGGCATTGCGCTCAAGAAGAAGAATTGGGCAGAATGAAGGATGATGTCATCGGCGGGCAGTCGAAACCCGACGCCAATCCAAGGAACAACCGATTTGAAGCTGTTTTCCAACAGTCCATTTGTTTTCACCCGCGTTGTTTCCCGGTTTTTCCGGGAAACTTCTGTCCCGCGAAGTTTGGATGAAACATGTTTTGAAGCGTTTTCCATGAAAAAAGCCCAAACGGAAAGAAATCATCCCATGAAAACGAAGGGTTCCAAGTGGAAGTCGGTTTGGATGGCCATTCTTGTTGTGTCGGGTGGCGAACTGTCATCCGGGGAAACGCCACGGTTGACGGATTTTAGCATTGGCTCCGAAACGGTAGTGGTGCGCGGAACGGGAGAGGAAAAAACCTGCTATGAATTGCAATGGGCGCCGGCCTTGGCGGGCGAAACCGCAATCTGGACGCATGCCGGAGAGACAACGGAAATAGATGGAGAATTCGAGTTGGTGGACAATGGTCTCCTCCGCCCGGGATTCTATCGGGTGGCGGAAAAAGGGAATATGTCCGCAGGAAATATTCTGGAACTCGGCCTCAACGAAGGCATGGACACCTACAATCGTTTTCTCTGGGCCAACCACATCATTTCGCCCCCCGCCAACAGCGACTACGACGTATTCCTCTCCGGCGATGCTTTTACGACTGAACACACATTCGGCGGCACGGTTGGCAAAGACCTCGATCTCCTCTCCCTTGAGCACCTCGCCAAAGGCGAAGTCGCTTGCACTTGGATTCCGCACCGCTACTGGGATGCCCCAGTCGAAGATGCCAAGTGGGTCCATGTCACCGCCAAAGTTCCCGAACTCGGAAACCGTAAAACCATTGTCGGGCGTTACGCCTATGCCTGCTTCGACATGTCCGGCGGCCTCGATGCCAACCTTCTCGGCTGCACCGCCGCAAAGAACAACGATGCCGACATCGTCAACAACCGCACCAATATCGCCAACATTCCTGCTACCGCTTTCCGAATTCTTTCCGACATCAAGCCGGGACAAGCCAGCCGTCTCAATGCTGAACAAGAGGTTCATGGAAACTTCAATTCTCTCTATGATCTCGCCGCCAATGCCACGACCACTGTCTACCCAGACAAGCTGGACAACCTCGTGCCTTACAGCATGAGCGTATTCCGCGGATCCATCTTCGACCCCGGCAACGGCTCTTGGATTCAACCAAGGCCTTCCGACGAAATTTCCCAGGATGAATGGGTCAACTATCTTTCCACGTCCACCGAAGACGCTTTCAGGAGAATCAACGCCGCCAATCTCGCAATGGCCATCCGCGATTATGTTTCCGGCGACGCTTTCCCCATTGGCACCGATTATCCCTCTCCCAAAAACGTTCCCATGTTCAACGAAATCCAGGTCAAACTCAAATACACCGAGGACATCGGGGAAGAAAACGCTGTCCGCAAGCTCATCGTCACCATCACCCCCGAATTCTGGTATCCTTTCCCCTCTGACGACAACAAAAACGGTCCCACCTGCCAGACCGAGAACATCACCATCGGCGGCGGCCAGAGCCCGACCGGGGGCACGGACATCTGGATTCCAATGGCCCTCCGGCCCGTCTCCGGTAGCGCCCCCGTTTTCGTTGCCCCAAAAACTCAAACCGCTTCTGGCTTCTCTGTTGTTTCCAGCTGGAACGACGGCAAGCCCAAGGCCACCGGACCTTGGAAATGCACTCTCGACATTGTTTCCACCAATCTCAACTCCTGTGCCCTCTTAATCAACGGTGTCAAATTCATGCAACCCCTCAGACTTAAACTAGGGGACGATATAGCCGATGCCATTTTCAAGAGTTCTGGCGACAAGATGAACCTCATGTCCGGCATGACCATCATCCCTCCAAACACCACCCTCGTCGTCGGAGCCGAAGTCGAGGACCCCCGCCAGAACCACGACTCCGCCTCTTGGACCCGCTACAAGGGCGACGGTGCCGGAAGTATCGGCGAAGTCAACGAACAGACCATCCTCGCCCTCAAGGCCACCGGCATCGTCGACCCCGAAGTCGGCGACTACGCGATGTATTGCCGCAACGGCCCCATGGCCACCCCCGGCGAGCTCGGCTTCATTCCCATCGGCACCTGGAAAACCATCGACCTCTTCTCCCTCGACGCCGCCTACCTCATGCACCACGTTGCCTCCGCCGACGAATCCGCCAACCGCAACGGCAAGCATTTCCCCGACACCCTCCCCTTCTACACCAACGGCACCGTCAACCCCAACACCCAGCTGACCAACGTCCTCTCCTCCGTCTTCCGCGAAACGACCGCCTGGGGCATCCCCAACTGGGAGAACACCTCCCAGAACGCCAAGGCCCTCACCGACGACGACGCCGACTTCATCGCCGGGGCCATCGTCGAAGCCACCAAGAAGGGCGACTACGACCAGGCCCTCGGCAAGGGCCACGCCTTCGGCGCCGGCAGCGACTGGGTCTCCGCCTTCGCCCCTTCGCAATACAAGAACTCCCTCAAGAACTACTTTTCCCGCAAGAACGTCCGCGAAGGCCTGGTTCGCCAGACCTGGGGACTCTTCCGTCCCGAAGACAACCTCTTCGCTATCGTAGTCGTTGCCCAGACCATCCAAGAAGGCCCCAGTGGCATCATCGGGAAATTCAATGAGAACGACGATTCCATCCTCGGCGAAAAACGCGCTGTCGCCCTCGTCTGGAGGGAGCCATTTCCCTTGTACACCAATCCAAAACCGACCTTGAGAACCATTGCCTGCAAGGAATTCGGCAAGTAGAGCCGTTTAGGCTATAGCAAATCTCCTTCCGGGCCGCATTCTGTTGCCATGCGACGGTTTCCCGCCGCAAAACCGCGGGGGGCGGCGGAAAAGGATTGCCAAGGGCGCGGAAAAAACGGATTTTCGGGGAAAGCCGGCGGTACGGTTTCCGCCGGCGGAACAGAAAGGTTTTGCCATGGACATCGTGCCGCAATGGATCATCGAAAAGAAGCGTGACGGGCTGGAGCTGGAGGCGGGGGAAATCCGCGCGTTCCTGCAGGGCTACACGGACGGGAGCATCCCCGACTACCAGATGGCGGCGATGGCGATGGCCATCTACCTCAAGGGCATGACGCCGGAGGAAACCGCGGTGCTGACCGACGTGATGATGCGGTCGGGGAAGGTGGTGGACACGTCGTCGGTGCCGCGGGCGAAGGTGGACAAGCATTCGACCGGCGGGATCGGCGACAAGGTTTCGCTCATCCTCGCGCCGCTGGTGGCGAGCGCCGGGCTGGCGGTGCCGATGATTTCCGGGCGCGGGCTGGGCATCACGGGGGGGACGCTGGACAAGCTGGAGGCGATCCCGGGGTTCAACGTGAACCTGGAGGAGGCGGAGTTCCTCGACATCCTGCGGAAGTGCGGGGTGGCGATGATCGGGCAGACGGGGGAAATCGCGCCGGCGGACAAGAAGCTGTACGCGCTGCGGGACGTGACGGGGACGGTGGCGTCGATCCCGCTGATCACGGCGTCGATCATGTGCAAGAAGCTGGCGGAGGGAATCGATTCGCTGGTGCTGGACGTGAAGGCCGGGGCGGGGGCGTTCATGAAGACGGAGGCGGACGCGCGGGCGCTGGCGGAGTCGATGGTGCGGGTCGGCCGGGCGATGGGGAAGGACGTGCGGGCGATCATCAGCGGGATGGACCAGCCGCTGGGGCGGGCGGTGGGGAACGCGCTGGAGGTGAAGGAATCGCTGGAATGCCTGGCGGGGCGGCACAACGACCTCGACCTGATGGAAATCACGCTGGCGCTGTGCGAGGAAATGCTGCTGATGGGGAAGGCGGCGGGCTCGCGGGAGGAGGCGAGGGGCATCCTGCTGGGGCATCTGGCGGACGGCTCGGCGCTGGCGAAGTTCAAGGAAATGGCGGCGCTGCAGGGGGGCGACACGGCGGCACTGGACGATCCGGGGCGGCTGCCGCGGGCGAAAATCGTGCGGGACGTGCCGTCGCCGGCATCGGGGTTCGTGGCGAAGGTCGATGCGCAGGCCATCGGGAAGGCCGTGCTGGTGCTCGGCGGGGGGCGGCAGAAGACGGACGACCGGATCGACCCGGCGGTGGGAATCGACGGGCTGTCGAAGGTCGGCGAGCGCATCGAGGCGGGGGAACCGCTGATGCGGGTGCACGCGAACGACGAGGAACGGCTGGCACGGGCGGAAGCAATCTACCGCGACGCGTTCGAAATTTCGCCGGAACCGGTGGAATGCAAGCCGCTGATTCTCGGGCGGGTCGGAGGGTGAGCCGTCCCGCCGCATGACGACGTTCGAATACAGCGGGTTCGACGGGCAGGGGCGCGCGCGGCGGGGGCTGGTCGAGGCCGACGGCGCGAAGGACGCGCGCAAGCGGCTCGCGGCGGAGGGCATCCTGGCGGAGCGCGTGCAGGCGGCCGGCGGGAAGCCGCGGCGGGCGGCGGGGCGCAAGGCGTTCGGGATGGAGGCGCGGACGATGTTCTACCGGGAGCTGGCGTCGCTGCTGCAGGCGGGGCTGGCGCTGGTGCCCGCGATGGAGGTCATCCTGCAGGCGCCGGAGCTGGACCGGACGCGGGCGATGCTGGCGGCGGCGCGGGATCTGGTGCGGGAAGGGGTGCCGCTGAGCGGCGCGCTGGAACGCGCGACGGGGAACGGGCTGACGGCGTTCGAGTCGGCCGTGCTGGCGGTGGGGGAAAAGACGGGCGGCATGGGCGAGGCGCTGACGGAGCTGGCGGATTTTCTGGAGGAGCAGGAGCGGCTCCGGGGCAAGCTGGCGACCACGCTGCTCTATCCGTGCGTGGTCGCGGGGATGGCGGTGGTGCTGGGGGGCGGGGTGCTGACGTTCATGCTGCCGATGGTGCAGTCGCTGTTCGCGGAGGCGCACCTGGAGGTCGGCGGGCTGACGGCGGGGTTGCTCGTGGCGGGGCGGGTGCTCGGGTGGCTGCTGCTGGGGGGGGCGGCCGCGGCGGCGGCCGGTGCTTGGTTCGTCCGGCGGCGGGCGGCGGGCAGCGCGGCGGTGCGGGTGGCGGTGGACCGGCGGCTGTGGGGGCTGCCGGTGGTCGGAAAGGGGCGGCGGGATTTGGCGAGCCTGCGGTTCGTCCGGGTGCTGGAATTCCTGCTGAAGCGCGGGGTGGGGCTGGTCGAGGCGGTGCCGCTGGCGGGGCGGGCGAGCGGGAGCGCGTGGGTGGCGGAGGAAGCGGCGCGGGAGGCGGAGGCGCTGCGGCAGGGGAAGGCACTGGCGGACGTGGTGAGGGGCATCCGGCCGTTGCATCCTTCGCTGGCGGCGTGGGTGCAGGCGGGGGAGGCGGGGGGCGACCTGCCGGGACTTTTGAAAAACGCCGGGAACCGCTTCCAGCAGAGCTGGGACCGGCTGGCGGCGCGGGGGGTGATGGGACTGGAAATCGGGATGACGCTGGCGGTGGGGCTGTGCGTGGCGCTGATCGCGCTGGCGGTGCTGCTGCCGATCCTGCAAATCAACAAAGGATTCATGCCATGATCTGGTGGTTGTACAATCTGCTGTTTCCGGTGGCGTTCCTCTTCCTGCTGCCGAAGTACCTCGTGCGTATGGCGCGGCGCGGCGGCTACGCGCGGGATTTCGCGCAGCGGTTCGGCCGCTACTCCGGCGAGGCGGCGGAGCGCCTGCGCGCGAACGCGGAGAGCGGCGCGCCGGTGGTCTGGATCCAGGCGGTGAGCGTCGGCGAGCTGGCCGTGGCGCGCTCGTTCATGGCGGCGTTGCGCGAGCGGCGGCCCGACGTCCGCTTCGCGCTGACCACCAACACGTCGACCGGCTACGCCCTCGCGCGCAAGGCCGTGCAGGCGCCGGACATCGCGCTGTATTTCCCCGTGGACGTGCCGCCGGTGATCCGGCGCGTGCTGCGGCAGATCCGCCCCGCGCTGGTGGTGCTGGTGGAAAACGAAATGTGGCCGAACCTCATCCGCCACGCGCACCGCCGCGGCACGCCGGTGATGATGGTCAACGGCCGGATTTCGGAGCATTCGCACCGCGGCTACCGGAAAATCCGCTTCGTCACCCGCCAGGTCCTGCCGATGGTTTCGCGGTTCTGCGTGCAGAGCGAAGGCGACGCGGCGCGGCTGCTCGACATCGGCGCGCGGCCGGAGGCGATGGAAGTGTCGGGCAGCGCGAAGTACGACATCGAGAAGGCCGCGCCCGCCGCCGCGGAGAAGGCCGCGCGGGTGCTCGCGGCGGTGCGGCCCGCCGCCGGACGCCTCGTGCTCGTGGCGGGGTCCACATGGGATGGCGAGGAGGCCGCGCTCCTGGACTGGGCGAAAGGCGCGCGCGCGCGTTTCCCGGGGCTACTGCTCGTGCTGGTGCCGCGCCACGCCGAGCGGCGCGAAGCGGTGCTGGAACTCCTCCGCGCCAGCGGACTGCCGTACGTCCAGCGGAGCAAAATGGTCGATTTGCCAATGCCTGGCAAAAACGGGGAAAATTTGCCGAACCTTGGCAAAAACGGCGGGGAGGCCGCCGTCCTGCTGGTGGACACGACCGGCGAGCTGCGCGGCTTCTACGCGAACGCGGACGCGGTATTCGTCGGCAAATCCCTGACGCAGCGCGGCGGGCAGAATCCCATCGAGCCGGCCGTCGAAGGCAAGCCGGTGGTGGTCGGCCCGCACATGGAGAATTTCCCCGTCATCATCGACGATTTCCGCAAGGCGGGCGCCATCGTGCAGGTGGACGGCGCGGCGGAACTGGGCGCGGCGCTGGACCGGCTTCTCGGCGACGCGGCGGAACGCGCGCGCATCGGCGCGTCGGCCGCGGCGCTGGTCGCGCGGCAGGCCGGGGCGACCGGCCGCATGGCGGACCGGGCGGCGGAGTTGCTTGCGGCGGGGAAAGGGACGCCATGAAGCGGTCAGCGGCGGCATTTTTCGCGGCGATGGCCCTTTGTGCGCTGGCCGGATGCGGTGCCGTTCCGGCCACGCCGGAAACGGCGGCTGGCGGCGCGGCGCCGGAAACGGCGGTCCCGCGCGGGGATTTGGGCGCGGCGGCCCTGCGGGAAGCCAGCGCCTTCGCGGCGCTCGGGCCGAAAGCCGCCGGCACGCCGGAAGGACGGGCGGCGGCGGATTGGATCGCGGCGCGGCTCGCGACGGCGGGCGTCGCCGCGGAAACCGTCCCGTTCGAAGACGCCACGCCCGCCGGGACGCTGGAATTCCGCAACGTGGTCGCGCGCCTGCCGGGCGCGGGGGACGGCATCGTGGTGCTGGGCGCGCATTTCGACACGAAAACGGGCATCGAGGGCTTCGTCGGGGCGAACGATTCCGGGTCCGGCACCGGTCTTTTGCTGGCGCTCGCGCCGGTGCTGGCCGCGTGGCGCGACCGGCCTTTCGAGGTGCGGCTGGCGTTTTTCGACGGCGAGGAATGCCAGGTGCAGTACGGCTCCGGCGACGGACTCCACGGCAGCCGCCGCATGGCGCAATCGCTCGCGGAAAGCGGCGAAGCGGTGCGCGTGGCGGTCATGCTGCTGGCGGACATGGTGGGGGACGCTTCGCTGGACGTCCGGATTCCGCGCAACGGCGATCCGGACTGGACCCGCCGCATCCTGCGCGCGGCGGAAGCCGAGGGCGTGCGGCGGCATTTCGGGCTGGCGGCCGGCGGCGGAACGGTGCTCGACGACCACCTCCCGTTCCTGCAACAGGGCATTCCGGCGGTGGACCTGATCGACTTCACCTACGGCAGCGCCCCGGGAAAAAACGACTATTGGCACACCGCGGCCGACACCCCCGACAAGCTTTCCGCGGACAGCCTGGACATGGTCGGCCGCGTCATCCTCCGCGCCCTCCGCGATTTCGCCGCGGAATAGGGCGTGTTTCGATTTTGCTCGTTTTTTGCGGGGGAGGGCCGCGCTCCGCCGCGGTCGTGGATGGGCGAAAACGGGCGGATTTGGCGCAATGGCGGGCAGCGAGGACGCTGCCCCTCCCTTCCCTTGGCTGAACCAAGGCGTTCCGCAAAATCGCGGCCCCGACAAGCGGGACCCTCCCCGGCCAAGGCGGAGGTTTCGGACGAGCACGGAAAGGGGGACCGGTTGCCCGGGCAAAATACCGCGGGGGTCAGGCGATGCAGTCGGGGAGGAAGGGGTAGGGGAAGAGTTCGTCGATGGTGGCGAGGTGGACGGCGCGGATGTCGGTGTCGGTGGCGAGGGAGACGCAGAGGATGGGGACGTTGCCATCCACGGAAAATTCGCGGATTTTCTGGCGGCAGAGGCCGCAGGGGAAGGAATAGCCGTTTCCGGCGAGGAGGGCGCAGGCGAGAGCGGTGAGTTTCTTGCCGCCCGCCATGCGCATGGCGTTGATGGCGCACATTTCGGCGTGGGTGGTGAGGGTCATGTCGACGGTTTCGATGTTGCCGCCGTGGTGGATGGCGCCGGATTCGTCGCGGACGGCCGCGCCGCAGCGGAAGTGGCTGAGCGGGGCGTAGGCGAGGCCGCGGCCGTGGATGGCGGCCTGGATGAGGTCGTGCTGGTCGGGGGTGAGTTGGTCGACGGGGATGGGTTGCATGGGGGCCTCCGGTGTTGTTCGTGCCGGCATTTTCGCACGGGCAGGGGCGGTTTGCGAGCGGTTTTTTGCGGGATGGGAATTTGCCAAGAGACGGGAAAGGGGAAAGAAGGGGGCCGGGAATCAGCGGAGGTCGCCGGAGCCGTGGATGCGGCCCGCCGCCTTGCGGGCGGCGAGTTTTTCGAGATTCCCGGCGGCGATGTCGTCGAGGGAGAGGCCGAGTTCGGTGGCGAGGGCGGCGACGTACCAGAGGACGTCGCCGAGTTCCCTGGCGAGGAGGGAGAGGCGTTCGGGGGTGACGACGCCGGCTTCGTCGCGGATGATTTTCTTGAGTTTTTCGCAGACTTCGCCGGTTTCGCCGGCGAGGCCGAGGGCGGGGTAGGTGAAGTTGCCTTCGCCGCGGCGGGGGTAGACGGCGGTGGTCATGGCGCGGGCCTGGTAGTCGGAAAAGGTCAGCATGGGGCGGCTCCTTTGGGGCGGGGCGGTTCGGGGGCGGGGCGGGCGTAGAAGGGATAGGCGGCGGGGTCGGCGCCGGGGGGGATGTATTTCCAGCGTTTGTAGCTCCAGAGCCAGGCTTCGGGGTCGGCGCGGATGGCGGCTTCGTAGTCGGCGGTGATGCGGCGGGTGAGGTCGGCGACGGCGGTTTCCGGGGGGAGGGCGGCGATTTCCGCGGGGGTGACGACGGCGCCGAGCCGGCAGAGGATGCGTCCGTCCGGGAGGGGCAGGGCGCCGGCGGAGAGGATTTCGGCGCCGGTCTTGACGGCGAGGGCGGCGACGGACGTGGCGACGGGGACGGGGAGTCCGAAGAAGGGCACGAAAATGCCGCCTTCGGACGGGAGGGTGTTCTGGTCGAGGAGGAGGGCGCAGGTGTGGCCTTCGCGGAGGTGGCGGAGGAGGTGGCGGAGGGCGCCCTGGCGGGGGATGAGGATCTGGCCGCCGGTGTTTTCGCGGGTGCGGTGGAGGAGGGCTTCGACGGCGGGGTTCTTGAGGGGCATGGAGACGACCATGAGGGGGGCGACGTGGCGGGGGGTGTAGTTGGCGAGGATTTCCCAGTTGCCGTGGTGTCCGATGACGGCGATGCGGGGAACCTTGGGGGCGGCGCGGGGGGCGAAATCGGGGGTTTCGACGCACCAGCGGGACATGCGGGCTCCGGTGTCGCGGGCGAACCAGAGCAGGTCGAGGACGACGAGGGCGAAGTTCTGGAGGGAGCGGCGGGCGATGCGGCGGCGGTCGGCGGGGGTGCGGTCGGGGAAGGCGAGGGCGAGGTTGGCGAGGGCGATGCGGCGGTCGCGGGCGGAGAAGAGGTAGGCGGCGGAGCCGAGGAAGCGGGCGAGGCGGAGGACGGCGGGGCGCGGCAGGCGGGAGACGACGGCCAGCGCGAAGCGGGCGAAGGGGGCTTCCAGCGCGGTGCGGAGGGCCTTGAAGGGGCGATGGCGGCGGGTGCGGGACATGGGGCCAGAATAGCAGGGGGAACGGCCGGGCGCAATGCGGTTGCGCGGAGGGGGGCGGGCGGGGTAGGATGGGGGCATGAACAAGAAAGCCGCTTGCCGCATCGTTTCGGATTCGCTGGGGCCGAGGGAAATCCCGGCCGGGGCGCTCTATGGGGCGCACACGTCGCGTTCGCTGGAGAATTTCCCGATTTCGGGAAGGGTCCTGCCGATGGAAATCGTCCGGGGGATGGCGTGGCTGAAAATCGCGGCGGCGCGGGCGAACGCGCGGCTGGGACTGCTGGAAAAGGACAAGGCGGCGGCCATCGAGGCGGCGGCGCGGCGGGTGGTTGCGGGGGAATGCGACGGGGAGTTCGGCATCGACATGTTCCAGGCGGGGTCGGGGACGTCGTCGCACATGAACCTCAACGAGGTGGTGGCGACGCTGGCGTCGCGGGCGCTGGGGCGGAAGGTGCATCCGAACGACGACGTGAACATGGGGCAATCGACGAACGACATCTTCCCGTCGGGCGGGAAAATCGCGTTGCGGGCGGAGGCGGCGGGGCTGTCGGCGGCGCTGCGGGAGCTGGCGGAAGCGCTGGCGGCGAAGGGGCGGGAATTCGCGAAGGTGGCGACGTGCGGGCGGACGCACCTGCAGGACGCGGTGCCGGTGACGCTGGGGCAGAAGTTCGCGGCGTACGGGACGGCGGTGCGGCGCGCGGCGGAGGGAATCGCGGCGGCGGCGGACGGACTGGCGGAGCTGGCGGCGGGGGGCAACGCGGTGGGCACGGGCATCAACGCGCCGGCGGCGTTCCGGGGGATGCTGCTCCGGGAGCTGAACGGGTTGGGGGTCGGGAAATACAAGGCGGCGGAAGACGGGCTCTGCGCGACGCGGTTCCTGACGCCGTTCGCGGCGTTCACGGGGGCGTGCCGGTCGGCGGCGGGCGTGGTGGGGCAGGTCTGCAACGACTTGCGCCTGATGGCGTCGGGACCGCGGGCGGGGCTGGGGGAAATCCGGCTTCCGGCGGTGGAAGCGGGATCGAGCATCATGCCCGGGAAGGTGAATCCGTCGATTTGCGAAGCGGCGAACATGGCGTGTTTCCACGTGGCGGGGCTGGACCACGCGGTGGCGGCGGCGTGCGCGGCGGGCCAGCTGGAGCTGAACACGCACATGCCGGTGGTGGCGACGGATTCGCTGGACGCGGCACGTATTCTGGCGGGGGCGGCGCGGACGCTGGCGCGGAAATGCGTGGCGGGCATCGAGGCGGACGCGGGGCGGTGCACGCGGCACCTGGAGGAATCGGCCGCGCTGGCGACGCTGCTTTCGCCGAAGCTGGGCTACGACGCGACGGCCGCGCTGGTGAAGGAATCGGTGGCGGCGGGGAAGACGCTGCGGGAAATCGCGGCGGAAAAGGGGATTTTGACGGAAAAGGAATACCGGGCGCTGGTGGCGGGGGGGACGAAGCCGAACCGGGCGGCGCCGCGCGCGGCGGGGAGCCGCAAAGGGAAAGGCGGCGCGGCGTGATGCGGCGGGGAAGCGCGGTGTTGCGCGCGGCGGCGGCTCTGCTGGTGCTGCTGGCGGCGGTGTGGGGCGGTGCCGCGCGGGCGGACGAGGCGGAGGACCAGGCGGCGCTCCTGGACGCCCCGGGGAAGGAGGGCTACGAGGCGCGCAAGGCGGCGTTCAAGGTGCGCCACACGCCGCCGGGGGAAACGCCGCGTCCGAGCGAGGAGGCGCTGGCGCTGGCCGGCGACCTTTCGGCGCGCGGACTCCCGGCGCGCGGGCGGCACCCGAAACTGTGGTTCCCGGTGGGGGAAATCGCGGAGTACGAAATCGCCTGGGGCGTGTTCACGGTGGGGTCGGCGTGGGCGCGCGCGGACTGGGTGGAAATCCAGGGGCGGCGGTTCATCCTGTTGACGATGGAGGCGGAATCGAACGGCATCGTGGAGGCGCTCTACCCCGTGGAAGAGTGCATGCAGACGCTGATCGATCCGAACGGCTTCCTGCCGATCTACTTCGAGAAGCAGTCGAAGGAGGGGCGCCACAAGACCCACGACCTGACCACCTTCGACCACGTGCGCGGGAAGGGGACGTGGCGCTCGTTCCTGCGGCGGAACCCGGAAGAATTCGACATCGGACCGGAAACGCGCGACCTGATGGGGCTGATGTACTGGATCCGCCAGGCGCCGGTGGAAGAAGGGGAGACGCGGGAATACGAGGTGATGACGGACGAACGCCTCTACACCCTCACCCTCGAGGCGGAGAAGAAGCGCGAGACGCTCAAGGTCGGCTCCTACGGCAAGGTGCCCTGCCTCAAAATGGAGCCGAAAGGCAAGTTCAACGGCATGTTCATCCGCACGGGGCGGATGTTCGTCTGGATTTCCGAAGACCCGCGCTGCACCCTCTGCCGCGCGACGGCGCGCGTACCCGTGGCCAGCATCAAGATCATCCTGACGCGCATCCGCGGCCCTGGCGACGATTTCTGGGTCGCCGGGGAAGACGGCTGACGGAAAGAGACGCGGCGGGAAGGTGTTGTCCCGGCAAATGGGTCGCGCTGGCGGGCGGGGAGGGAAAATTCGCCCTAGCGGTGGAGGCGGGCGAGGAGGGGGGGGAGGAGGTCGTCGGGGACGCGGAGGGAGCCGAAGCCGGTGCCGAGGGAAATGCCGGGGGAGGCGACGCCGTGGAAATCGCTGCCGCCGGTGACGAGAAGGTGGCGGGCGGCGGCGAATTCGAGGTAGTCGCGGGTCTGGGAGGGGGAATGTTCGGTGTAATGGCATTCGACGCCGTCGAGGCCCGCGGCGGCGAGGGAGTCGAGGGTGGCGTTCATGGCGGCCTTGCCGTAGTGGAGGGTGAAGGGGTGGGCGAGGACGGCGATGCCGCCGGCGTCGTGGACGAGGCGGATGGCGGTGGGGGCGTCGAGGTGGGGGCGGTTGGCGCAGGCGGGACAGTCGTCGCCGAGCCATTTGTCGAAGACTTCGTCCTTGTTCTTGGCATAGCCCTTCTGGATCATGACTTGGGCGAAGTGGGGGCGGCCGACGACGCCTTCCCCGGCGGCGGCGGCGACTTCTTCGGCGGTCATGGCAAAGCCGAGTTCGTTGAGTTTGCGGAGGATTTCGCGGTTGCGGGCGGTGCGGCCGTCGCGGATCCATTCCATCTGGCGGAGGAGGGCGGGGTTTTCGGGATCGAGGCCGTAGCCGAGCATGTGCATGGAGCCGCCGTTGGGGAGGTCGACGGAGAGTTCGACGCCCGGGATGGGGACGATGGGGCGTCCTTTGGCGGCGGCGAGGAAGCGGGGGATGCCGGCCATGGTGTCGTGGTCGGTGAGGGCGAGGGCGGAAAGGGGGATGGTGCAGGCGAGGTCGACGAGTTGTTCGGGGGTGAGGGAGCCGTCGGAGAAGGTGGAGTGGCAGTGGAGGTCGATCATGGGGTGGGTCCTTTCGGTGGTGCGGGGGGGATGTCGATGCCGTGGCGGTGGATGCGGCGGATGAGGGTGCGGCGGGTGATGCCGAGGCGTTCGGCTGCGTGGGTTCGGTTGCCGCCGGTGGCGCGGAGGGCGGCGATGGTGGCGGCTTTTTCGGCTTCGGGGGTGGTGGGGGAGGCCGGAGAGGTTTTGCCAAGGTTTGGCAAAAATGCTTCGTTTTTGCCAATGCTTGGCAAATCCGGGGGCGGGCCGCCAGCGGGTTTTCCGTTGTAGGGGGGGGGGAGGTCGGCGGGGGCGATGGTGGGAGAAGGGGCGAGGACGGTGAGGCGCTCCATGAGGTTGCGGAGTTCGCGGACGTTGCCGGGCCAGGGGTATTTTTCGAGGAGGGCGAGGGCGGCGGGGGTGAGTTTTTTCGGGGGGATGGCGTTTTCGCGGGCGGAGAGGGCGAGGTAGTGGTTGGCGAGGAGGGGGAGGTCGCCGGCGCGTTCGCGGAGGGGGGGGAGGGTGAGGTTGATGACGTAGATGCGGTAGAAGAGGTCTTCGCGGAAGCGGCCCTGGGCGACGAGGGCGGGGAGGTCGCGGTTGGTGGCGGCGACGAGGCGGACGTCGACGTGGAGGGTTTCGGTGCCGCCGACGCGTTCGAAGGCGCGTTCTTCGAGGACGCGGAGGATCTTGACCTGGGTGGCGGGGTCGATTTCGCCGATTTCGTCGAGGAAGAGGGTGCCGCCGTCGGCGAGTTCGAAGCGTCCGGGACGGCGTTCGGTGGCGCCGGTGTAGGCGCCTTTTTCGTGGCCGAAGAGTTCGGATTCGAGGAGGGTGGGGGTGAGGGCGGCGCAGTGGACGGGTACGAAGGGGCGGTCGGCGCGGGGGGAAAGGGCGTGGATGGCGCGGGCGGCGACTTCCTTGCCGGTGCCGCTTTCGCCCTGGAGGAGGACGGTGGCGCGGGCGGGGGCGACGCGGCGGAGGGTGGCGGCGAAACGGAGCAGGGGGGGGGAGGCGCCGAAGAGGCCGGGGATGGGAGGATTGCCGACGGCGGGGGAGGAAGGGGAT
>Ga0310786_10006728_pt1 | contig 15203 bp, 8 predicted proteins | sample AusTroGonzalo_MG_FD_203881 | JGI IMG/M metagenome (GOLD analysis project Ga0310786, IMG submission 203881) | Bovine rumen microbial communities from tropical cattle in Woodstock, Queensland, Australia - Gonzalo_03 (v2) (version 2) | ecosystem: Host-associated > Mammals > Digestive system >... | reverse complement strand
AGAAACAGACAGAAATACAACCCTGATCACATATACAGAAACGCTAAAGAGGCCGCATAGGCAGACAAGTGTTAAATAAATAGTTAAATCACATAATATGTTTGGAATTTACCATAGAATGCGGTTCCGCTGTGCATTTTGAAAAAAGCGGGAAAATCGTTTTGTGGTTTGGGAAAAAGTGACTATCTTTGCCCCTTGAACACTGCCACACGGCTTCAGCGGAGGTCGGCAGTGCGACATCGCGGAAAATATAACAAGCGTTTGCTTTGTTCGGAACACTCTGAAACGTAGGAAATTTCAAAAGTTGTTCAATCCCAAGAATAAATCGCAAACGTCTGTGCGTTTTGCATGGGCGTGATTTATCTGGATTGACGGTTATTCCTACGACCTCAGAGTGTGGATGATGAACGTCCATGCTCTTTTTGTGTCGTAGATAACTGCCTCCGAAGATAAGCAATACGCATCAATGCATAGCGTATGGCCAATAAGAACCTAAATGCAGCCAAGACGGCTAAGAAGGATGAGTTTTATACTCAGCTAACTGACATTGAAAGGGAATTGCAACACTACTGGTCCCACTTCCGTGACAAGGTAGTGCTGTGTAATTGTGACGACCCTTACGAGAGTAATTTCTTTAATTATTTCGCTCTTCGTTTCAATCAGCTTGGATTAAAGAAGTTGATTTGCACTTGCTATAATGGCTCGCCAGTACAAGGCAATGAACTAATGATCGACTTTGGAGACTTTACAGATGGGCCTAAAAAGATTGCCTATAAAGTAGAGATTACGGAAGTGAAGGACTTGAATGGCGATGGTGCAGTTGACTTGTCAGATGTTCAATACCTGCTGAAGAATGACAAGAACGTTTGCTCTATTCTGAAGACAGGCGATTTTCGCGACCCTGAATGTATCGAGTTACTAAAGCATGCTGATATTGTAGTTACCAATCCGCCATTCTCATTGTTCAGAGAGTATATCGGGCAATTGATGGAATATGAGAAGAAGTTTTTGATAATAGGTAGTCAAAACAATGTTACTTACAAAGAAGTATTCCAACTGATAATGACTAACAAAGTATGGTTAGGATACAAATCTGGTGATATGGCATTCAAGGTTCCAGATGATTATGAAGCAAGAGAAACACGATATTGGCAAGATGAGACAGGGCAGAAATGGCGTAGTCTTGGAAATATCTGTTGGTTTACAAACCTAGATCATAACAAACGACATGAAGAATTGGATTTGGTGTGTCGTTATTCCCCTGAAGAATATCCTACTTATGATAACTATGCAGCAATTAATGTAAACAAGGTTGACGATATTCCTTCTGATTATGATGGAGTAATGGGCGTTCCCATAACATTCTTTGATAAATATAACCCCCAGCAGTTTGATATTCTTGGAATGACAACAGGCCGTGATGAATTTGTTGCAAGACCAACAAAACGATATATAAATCCTATTCAAGTTAATAAAGATGGAAGTCGTACAAATGGAAGTAAAGCAAATACGAGAGCGACATTAGCTCTTTCTGGGATTCCATCAGGAAAAATCTATTATATTGCCGATAACACCGATAAGCCTCTTGAAATTCTTTATGCTCGTATTCTAATCCGTAACAAAAACCCTCAAAAGCTATGAATACAGAAAAGAAAATGACGATTAAGCCTATAACGATTACTGTCGGTGAGATAACGAAAGGCTATGTTAATAACGACGAACAGGGTGTTCGTGGTTATGATGGTCAGTTGGATATTCGCCCACCATATCAGCGTGAGTTTATCTATAACGAGAAGGAGCAGCAGGCAGTGATTCATACTGTACTACAGGGCTATCCGCTGAACGTGATGTACTGGGTGAAGCGCTCTGAGGATGCGGAATGCCCTTACGAGGTGATGGATGGTCAACAGCGTACTCTCTCACTCTGTGAATATGTGGCTGGCAAGTTCTCATACGATTTCAAGAACTTCTTCAATCAGCCTGAAGATATACAGAAACGAATCCTTAACTATCCGCTAACTATATACGTTTGTGAGGGCGAGGCTTCTGAGAAACTGGAGTGGTTTAAGACCATCAACATAGCAGGCAAACCACTGAACGATCAGGAAATCAACAACGCCATCTATGCTGGTCCTTTTGTGAGTGATGCCAAGCGTCACTTCTCGAAGTCGAACAGCGGTGCAGCACGTTTGGGTAAAGACCTTGTTAATGGTACGCCCATACGTCAGGACTTTCTGAAAGTTGCCTTAGAGTGGATAGCCGACCACGAGACACGAGGCGGTCATCGACAGACAGTAGTTGGCTATATGGCTGCCCACCAGCACGACCCTAATGCTAATAATCTGTGGTCGTATTTCCAGACTGTATTGAACTGGGCCATTACGAACTTCGACATGAAGAAGTTCAAGAAGATAATGAAGGGCTTGGATTGGGCATGGTTATATGACAAATATGGAAGTGAGACTTTGGATACCGCCGCTTTAGGTAAGCGCATCTCTGAATTGATGCGTGATAGCGAGATACAGAAGCCATCAGGTATCATACCGTTTGTGCTGACAGGTGACGAGCGCTATCTCGACTTGCGTGCTTTCCCAGAAGATATCAAGCTTGCTGTATGGGAGAAGCAAAACCACATTTGCCCACTCTGCGGCAAGGAGTTCGACTTCGAATTCATGGAGGGAGACCACATCAAGCCTTGGCGTGAAGGCGGCAGAACGGTAGCAGAGAACTGCCAGATGCTCTGCAGAGAGTGTAACAGAAGAAAAGGAAGTAAATAATGTTTAGTATATGAAGAAATTAGTGTTAGCTTTTATTTCGCTTTTGTGCCCATTGGCTATCCAATCCAGGACCACATATATTCCAACCTATCGGTCGTTTATTTCAATTATGACTGTGGCAGGTGATACCTTGAACAAAGAAGAGTATGGAGGTGTTTCGTTGAGTGTGATGACGGAAAAATTCTGTATCAGTGTGGTACATGAGGAAATGACAAAAGAAAAAGTGCGTGCCATAAAACGGAAAAAGGCAGCGGCGGGTTGGATGGCTGCGTCAACAATTTTATCCTCAGTATCGGCATTGTCAAGCGGAAGTCTCATTGGATTCGAAGCTCGTACAGCCAACGCACGTCTTTCTGGATTAATGACAAAAATGTACGCTAATAATGCCAAGGCTGAACAGATTTTGAAAGTTCAAATTCAATTTCAAAATCTAAGTCCAAATGAAATAATGGTTGCAGATACGGAACGAGGACTTGTTTGGTATGTCAGGAGCGGTGGTTGCTTTGTCACAGAATTAGAAAATCCAGATGTAGCACAATTAAGAATTAGTGAAGTAGGAAGCACGACTGAAAGTCCATTATATGTCACTGCTTGTGGTGGAAGTACTATTCAAAAAGAAGAAATATTCTTTGAGAACGATGAAATATGGATCGCGACATCTGCCGATGATGATCTGTATAAATACCAGTTGCCGAAAGAAAGAGAATACTATTTAATTAGTAAAGACGATTTTTCGCAACAACCGATTTCTTACGAAGATTTCAAAAGAATAAAGAAACAAAACTAGATGCCAGTACCAGTCTCTTGGGGACCGCAGTGAAACTGCTCACACGGGGACAGATACTGTGAGGTTTTACACAAAAAGAACCGTCCCTTTTGTGTTATTTCTGAAAGTTCCAAGAAAATGCACAAAAAACTCCGAAGCGGTGGGCTTCGGAGGTATGGGAGGATGTAAACTTTTGGGATTTGTACCCTTTGTTTATGGAATTGTGCCAAGTGGGAGTTTTTCTTGTGCGAAGTGTTTGTGTTGTCTTGATTTTGTCCTATCTTTGCAGGCAAAACTATAGACCTAAATATGAAACGATTCCTTTTTTCAGTACTCATCCTGCTTGTTGCAGGAATCACGTCGGTCCAGGCCGACAACATCACCGTCGGCGGTCAGAACCGCTCGTATAACAAGATTGTGCCGAAGAACCTCGGGGAGAACCGCCCGCTGCTCATCTTCTGCCACGGCTACAACCAGGATGCCAACTGGATGCAAAACGAAGAGTTCAAGGATAATAACGTGAGCATGGAGGCCGTCTGCGACACGGCGAAGTTCATCTGTGTCTTCCCTAATGGTATCGACAGGTCGTGGGACACCAACGGCGACCGCGACATCAACTTCATCAAGGCCATTATCGAGAAGATGGTGACGCAGTATAAGATAGACCGTAACCGCATCTACATGGGTGGTTTCTCCATGGGCGGTATGTTGACCTACAACGCCATCAACAAGATGTCGGACATCATTGCTGCGTTTGTCTCCTGTAGCGGTCCGGCGGTGGTGACGCCCAAGGCCGGCCTGCGCCCCATCCCCCTGCTGCACATCCAGGGCACGGCCGACAACTGGGGCGGCGTGCAGCCGGCGCTGAATCCGTGGATCAAGCACAACGGCTGCTCGACGACGGACAAGGTCATCAACAACTACAACGGCTTCAGCGGTGCGAAGCTGCACATCTGGGGCCCTGGAAATGATGGCGTCGAGGTGCGGCTCATAGAGCTGAAGGACAAAGGCCACTGGATTTGCAAGGAAAAACAGGTGTATACGGGCAAGGAGATATGGAACTTCTGCAGTAAGTACTCGCTGAACAAGACCTCGCCCAACGTCAAGATTACTGCTCCGGCAACCGGACTGAAATACGTCAGCTTTGCCCCAAAGGGCACGGCGACATTCCCCGACATCACCATTACCGCCACGGCCGACGACCCTAACGGAACCATTGAGAAGGTGGAGTTCTACGACGGCACCACTCTCCTCGCCACTTGTACTGCCAAGCCCTATAAGGCTGTCCTGTCGGGTGCCAAGGCCAGTAAACACACGCTGAAGGCCGTTGCCACCGACAACGACGGGGAGAAGAGCACCGCCACCGTCGAGGTGACGCTGCAGGCTCCGACGACGCTCACCATCTCGTCGGACTTCACCGAAGGCAACGCGCTGCCAGCGGGATGGACCACCTATGACAGTGAGGAGCGCCGCACGGGCTATAGCAGCGGCTACGACAGGGGCTGCCGCGTCCTGCAGTTTACAGGGTCGCAGAAAGGCTTCAACTATGGTCTCTACATCCGCAATATAAGCGGAAAAGCCCATCAGGGTTGGGCGAAGTACGGTCTCAGCGACGCTGGTACCACGCTCAGCCTGGCTCCCGGCCATTACACGCTGAGGTACAAGATATGCAACTGGAACATGTCCAACGGTTTCGGTGACGTGGAGCTGAACATCGAGAAGCGCACGGGCAGCACGAAGATAGCCAGCCAGAGCTATACGCCGAACATCAACATCGGCAATAAAGTTGAAAATAGCTTCAGCAGTCCTACCCAGCAGACCTTCGAGTTCGACATCACCGAGCAGGGCGACTACGCCATCGCCCTCTATTCCGCCGCTTCGGAGTGGAGTGACTGCATCCTGGGCCAGCTTGCGCTGTCTGCCACGACTTACGTGGAGACAGGCATCCGTAGTGCTATGCAGAATGATAGCAGCAACGACGCCGTCTATGACTTGCAGGGCCGTAGGGTGGCTGTGAAAGGCGGCTCAGAACTCCCCAAGGGTATCTATATCAAGAACGGAAAGAAGGTTCTCGGACGCAGGTAAGAAAAAACGACAGGGATGAAGAAAATCTACAAGGCAAATATCCTCTTTACGAAAGAGCAGAGTCGTTTCGAAGTGCTTGAGAACGGCTATGTCGCCGTCGACGACAGGGGCCTCGTGACGGGTGTGGCAACGGACTTGGCGTCGCTGGACGCCGAGGACGCCGAGGTCACGGACTTTGGCGACCGTCTGCTGATACCGGCCATGAACGACCTGCATGTGCACGCCCCGCAGTATCGTAATCAGGGTATCGCCATGGACCTGGAGCTGCTGCCGTGGCTACAGAAGTACACGTTCCCTGAGGAGATGAAGTTTGCCGACACGGGCTATGCCGAGCGGATGTACCGTCGCTTCGTGCGCGACCTGTGGCGCTTTGGTACCATGCGCGCCTGCGTCTTTGCCACCATTCATACGGAAAGTACCCGCGTGCTGATGAATATCTTCCAGAAGGCTGGCATGGGTGCGCTGGTGGGCAAGGTAGCCATGAACCGCAACTGTCCGGAAGGGCTTCAGGAGTCGGTGGAGGACATGGTAAGCGGCGTTGAAGAGCTGATAAGGGATAAAGGCGAAGGGATAAGGGATGAGTTGGTGCGCCCCATTATCACGCCGCGCTTCATCCCGTCGTGTACGCCGGAGATGTTGCGTGCCTGTGGCGAGCTGGCAAGGAAGTACGGGTTGCCCGTGCAGTCGCACCTCTCGGAGAACAGGGACGAGATAGCATGGGTGCAGGAATTGGAGCCTGAGAGCACGTGCTACGGCGACGCCTACGACCGCTACGGACTGTTTGGCCAGACACCGACGGTGATGGCCCATTGCGTGTGGTCGGAAGGCGAGGAGCTGGCGCTGATGAAGCGCCGAGACATCGTGGTAGCCCATTGTCCCACGTCGAACTTCAACGTGGCGTCGGGTATGGCTCCCATCCGGCAGTTCCTGGACGAGGGGGTGCGTGTGGGGCTTGGCAGCGACATCAGCGGCGGCCATGACCTGAGCATCTTCCGGATGATGGTCTATGCGATTCAGGTGAGCAAGATGCACTATCAGCAGAACCACGGGCGGCCGTTCCTCACGCTGAGCGAGGCGTTCTGGATAGCCACGAAGTCGGCAGGCAGCTTCTTCGGTCGCGTGGGCAGCTTCGAGCCGGGATATGAATTCGACGCTCTTGTCATTGACGACAGCGCCCTGAATCACGATAACTATTCGCTCTTAGAACGACTGGAGCGATACATCTACCTGGGAGATGATCGCCAGATAGTGTATCGCTTCTGTCGCGGAAAAGAAATAGGGGAGCCGAAATTCTGACTCCCCTTTTTTCTTTTTTTATGCGTTGTACTCCTGCCAGCTCTTGATCTGGATGTCCTCCTGCTTCATGGCGGTGAAGGCCTCGATGAAGGCCTTTGCCAGACGGACGTTGGTCATCAGGGGCGTGTTGTGGTCGATGGCAGCACGACGGATGCGGTAGCCGTTGGTCAACTCGCGCTTCGTGTGGTTCTTCGGCACGTTGACGATGAGGTCGAAGCGGTGTTGGGCAATCATGTCCATCACGTTGTTCTCGCCATCCTCGTCGGGCCAGCAGACGGCCGTTGCCTGGACACCGTTCTCATTGAAGAAACGGGCGGTACCGGGCGTGGCGTAGACCTTGAAGCCCTTCTTTACCAGCTGCTGAGCAGGCTCCAGCAGGCTCACCTTACCCTTGGCGGCGCCAGAGGAGATGAGTACCGACTGCTTGGGCAGACGGTAGCCAGTAGCGATGAGGGCGTTCAGCAGGGCCTCGTCCATAGAGTCGCCGAGACAGCCCACCTCACCCGTTGACGACATGTCGACGCCCAGCACGGGGTCGGCATTCTGCAGACGGGCAAACGAGAACTGTGAGGCCTTTACGCCGATGCGGTCGATGTCGAACTCGCTCTTCTCGGGCTTCTGGTAGGGAGCGTCGAGCATGATTTTCGTGGCCGTCTCGATGAAGTTGCGCTTCAGAATCTTCGAGACGAAGGGGAAGGAACGTGAGGCACGCAGGTTGCACTCGATGACCTTCACTTCGCGGTTCTTGGCCAGGAACTGGATGTTGAACGGACCGCTGATGTTCAGCTCGGCGGCTATCTTGCGGGCAATCTTCTTGATCTGACGGATGGTGGAGAAGTAGATGTGCTGGGCGGGGAACACCATCGTGGCGTCGCCGGAGTGCACACCGGCATACTCGACGTGCTCGGAGATAGCATACTCGACAACCTCGCCCTTGTCGGCAACGGCGTCGAACTCAATCTCCTTCGTCTCGGTCATGAACTTCGAAACCACCACGGGGAACTCCTTCGACACCTCGGTGGCCATGCTCAGGAAGCGGTGCAGTTCCTCGTCGTCGTAGCAGACGTTCATGGCAGCACCCGAGAGGACATACGAAGGACGCACGAGCACGGGGTAGCCCACCTGCTCGACGAACTGCTTCACGTCGTCGAACGAGGTCAGTGCACGCCATGCAGGCTGGTCGATGCCGAGCTTGTCGAGCATGGCCGAGAACTTGTCGCGGTTCTCTGCACGGTCGATGTTCACGGGGCTGGTGCCCAGCACGGGAACGCCCTGACGGTGCAGCTTCATGGCGAGGTTGTTGGGAATCTGTCCGCCCACGCTGACGATGACACCGCGCGACTGCTCGAGGTCGATGACGTCGAGGACGCGCTCCAGCGACAGCTCGTCGAAGTACAGACGGTCGCACATATCGTAGTCGGTCGACACCGTCTCGGGGTTGTAGTTAATCATGATGGACTTGTAGCCCAACTTGCGGGCGGTGTTGATGGCGTTCACGGAACACCAGTCGAACTCCACGCTGGAGCCGATGCGGTAGGCACCAGATCCGAGGACAATGACCGACTTCTCGTTCTTGTAGTAGGAGATGTCGTGCTTGGGCTTGTACTGCTCGCCCGTCGGGTCACCGAACGCAGGCACGTGCGTGTATGTGAAGTAGAGGTAGTTTGTCAGTTCGGGATGCTCGCTGGCAACGGTGGGGATGCGCTTCACGGAAGGCATGATGCCACGTTCCTTACGGTAGGCGCGCACCTGCAGGTTCTCCTTCTCCATGTTGGTGGAGTCGGTCTTCAGCACAAAGCGGGCAATCTGGAAGTCAGAGAAGCCGCAGCGCTTCACCTCGAGCAGCAGCTCGTCGGACAGCTCCTCGAGTTTGTTGTACTTCAGCAGCTCGTGCTTCAGGTCGACGATGTGCTTCAGACGCTCCAGGAACCAGACGTCGATCTTCGTCAGCTCCTCGATACGCTCCACGCTGTAGCCCTCTTCCAGAGCCTGGGCGATGGCGAAGATGCGGAGGTCGGTGGGGTTGGCAAGCTCCTCGTCGAGGTTCTCGAACTTCGTGTGGTCGTTGCCGACGAAGCCGTGCATACCCTGACCAATCATACGGAGACCCTTCTGAATCATCTCCTCGAAAGAGCGGCCGATGGACATAATCTCGCCCACGGACTTCATCGACGAACCGATGAGGCGGCTGACGCCAGCGAACTTCGTGAGGTCCCAGCGGGGAATCTTACAGATCATGTAGTCGAGGCTCGGAGCAACATAGGCCGACGAGGTTGTGCCCATCTCGCCAATCTGGTCGAGGGTGTAGCCAAGGGCAATCTTGGCGGCGACGAAGGCGAGGGGATAACCCGTTGCCTTTGAGGCCAGTGCGGACGAACGGCTCAAGCGAGCGTTTATCTCGATGATGCGGTAGTCGTTGGTCTCGGCGTTGAAGGCAAACTGGATGTTGCACTCGCCGACGATACCCAGGTGCTTGACGCACTTGATGGTGATTTCCTGCAGCATCTTGACCTGCTCCTCGGTGAGCGAACAGGTAGGAGCGACGACGATAGACTCGCCGGTGTGGATGCCCAGGGGGTCGAAGTTCTCCATCGACGCCACGGTGAAGCAGCGGTCGTTTTTGTCGCGGATGCACTCGAACTCAATCTCCTTCCAGCCCTTCAGCGACTCCTCGACGAGAATCTGCGGAGCGAAGGTGAAGGCCGACTCGGCCAGCTCGATGAACGTCTTCTCGTCGGGACAGATACCCGAGCCGAGACCGCCAAGGGCGTAGGCAGAACGGATCATGATGGGGAAACCAATCTCATGGGCGGCCTTCAGCGCGTCCTCCATGTTCTCGACAGCGTGGCTCACGGGGACCTTCAGGCTGACCTCGCCAAGCTTCTTGACGAAGAGGTCGCGGTCCTCGGTGTTCATGATGGCCTCGACGCTGGTGCCGAGCACCTGGACGTCGTACTCCTTCAGCGTGCCGTTCTGGTAGAGCTCTGTACCGCAGTTCAGGGCCGTCTGTCCACCAAAGGCCAGCAGGATGCCGTCGGGACGCTCCTTCTTGATGATCTCCGTCACGAAGTAGGGGGTCACGGGCTGGAAATACACTTTGTCGGCAATACCTTCCGACGTCTGGATGGTTGCGATGTTAGGGTTGACGAGAACCGACGAGATGCCTTCCTCGCGAAGTGCCTTCAGAGCCTGAGAGCCTGAGTAGTCAAACTCGCCAGCCTGTCCGATTTTCAGCGCGCCGGAGCCAAGCACCAGCACTTTCTTCAGTTTCTTTTCCATCTATGTTCTTGAGTTTTTTTGAGTTTTATGTTTTCTGTTATTGATTCAGCAGATACGCTTTGAAGTCGGCAAACTCCTTCGTCATCGGCACACTCTGCTTCTCGCCGCGCATGAAGGCCTGGAGACGCTCGGGAATGTCAACGTCGATGTCGAGGATGCTGTCGACCTTCTCCTTGAACTTCGCGGGGTGGGCAGTCTCGCAGAACACGCCAATCTCGCCAGGCAGCAGACCGTCGGCGAGCGCCTGGTAGCCACAGGCACCATGGGGATCGAGGATGTAGCCCGTCTCCTGATAGCAGCGGCGCATGGTCTCCTTGATCTCCTCGTCGGTGTAGGTGGCACCGCTGATAAGTGAGACGATGGCGGCGTGCGTCTCGGCCTCGGAGAGCTGTCCGTTCTGGCTGTAGAGGTTGATGATGCGAGCGAAGTTCGAGGGGTCGCCGACATCCATGGCGTTGGCCAGTGTCTGTACAGAGGCTTTAGGCTCGTACTTGGCCGTGAGCAGGTACTTGTAGAAGATGTCGTTGGCGTTGTTGGCAGCGATGAAGCGCTTGATGGGCAGGCCCATAGCGTGGCCGAAGAGGGCCGAGCAGATGTTGCCGAAGTTGCCCGAGGGTACGCACATCACGAGGTTGTCGGCCAGACCCAGAGCTTTCATGCGTGCGTAGGCGTTGAAATAGTAGAACGCCTGCGGCAGGAAGCGGGCCACGTTGATGGAGTTCGCCGAGGTGAGCATCATGTGCTGGTTCAGCTCCTCGTCCATGAAGGCCGACTTCACCAGCCGCTGACAGTCGTCGAAGACGCCGTCGACCTCGATGGCCGTGATGTTCTGGCCGAGCGTCGTGAACTGGCACTCCTGGATGGGCGACACCTTGCCTTTGGGGTAGAGCACGTAGACGTGGATGCCGTCAACACCGAGGAACCCGTTGGCAACGGCAGAACCCGTATCGCCGCTGGTAGCCACGAGAACGTTGATTAATCTAGTAGAACCAGTATCACTAGTAGTACTAGTAAAGTAGCGCAGCAGGCGCGCCATGAAACGGGCACCGACGTCCTTGAAGGCGAGGGTGGGGCCGTGGAACAGCTCCAGAGAGTAGATGGAGTCGCTGACCTTCACCACCGGACAGTCGAACGACAGCGTGTCATAGACCAAATCCTGGAGGGCGTCGAGGTCGACGTCCTCGCCAAAGAACGCGCTGGCCACGTTGTAGGCTATATCCTGGAACTTCATGTCCTGGATGTTGTCGAAGAACTCCTGCGGCAACTTGTTGATTCGCTCTGGCATGTAGAGACCGCGGTCTTCTGCCAGTCCCTTGACGACAGCCTTCTCGAGTGTGGCTATGGGAGCATTCCCGTTGGTACTGTAGTATTTCATATCCTAATTGATTTTCATTAATTCTTGCATGAACTCGTTCAGACGCAGCAGACCGTAGCTTCCGCTGACGCACGACACCTCGTCGTACTGCTGGACCTCGTCGGCCTCAATGCCCCTGTGCCAGATAATGAAAGGCACGGGCTGGCCAACGTGGATGCGCATCTCGACGGGCGTCAGATGGTCGGGCAGAACAGCAATACAGACGGGCTCCTGCCACGTTGCCACCTCATTATATATAGGTGCTATGAGACGTTGGTCCAGATACTCGATGGTCTTCAGCTTCAACTCAAGGTCGCCATCGTGGCCGGCCTCGTCGCTGGCCTCCACATGGACAAAGACGAAGTCGTCCTGACGGAGCGCGTCGATAGTAGCCTGAGCCTTCCCCTCGTAGTTGGTATCGGCCAGACCAGTGGCGCCGGGAACCTTGATGATACGCAGACCGGCATATTTGCCGATGCCCTGAATGAGGTCGACAGCCGAGATGACGGCACCGCTCTTTACCTGCGGATACTGCTGCATCAGCGTCTCCATCGAGGGACGGTAGCCACCGCTCCAAGGCCAGATACTATTGGCTTGGCGCTCTCCCTTGGCAGCTTTCGCCTTGTTGTAAGGATGGGCTGTCAGGAGCTCCTGCGACTTCAAAATCAGTTCGTTGATAAGGTCGGCGGTTTGCTGGGGGGATAGACGGGAGGTGTCAGCGACAGAATCGCTGACCGCCGTGGTTTCCGGCTTTACCAACAGCGGGCACCACTCCTCGTTGGGATGGTCATGGGGTGGGGCGCAGACGATGTGCTTGTTGCCGCCCTTGATGACCAGCAGGTGGCGATACTGTATGCCCGTGATGAACTTCACGCGCTCGCAGCCCTCACGCTCGTTGATGGGCTTGGCGAGGTTTTCGTTTAAGTAGTCAATCAGAACGCGGGCATCGTCGGTCTGAAGATTTCCACCGTTATGGGTGATGATCTTGCCGTCCTCTAGGGTGATGATGTTACAGCGAATGGCAAAATCGTCATCCGTCATTTCGTAGCCTATCGATGCTGCCTCCAGCGGACCGCGGCCCTCGTATACCTTGTTAAGGTCGTAGCCCAGGATGGCGGTATTGGCCACTTCGGAACCAGGAGGAAATCCTTCGGGAACGGTGATGAGCCGGCCACAGCGTCCTTCGCGGGCCAGCTGGTCCATCATCGGCTTATGGGCATATTGCAGCAAGGTCTTCCCGCCGAGACGATCGACGGGAAGATCTGCCATGCCATCACCAAGAATGATGATATGCTTCATAAGTTAAATATTTGCGATTGACATGATGTTGGCGAAGACACCGGCGGCGGTAACGGCGGCACCGGCACCATAGCCCTGAATCAGCATGGGGTACTCCTTGTAGCGCTCGGTGGTGAGCAGCACGATGTTGTTCGAGCCTTCGAGCGGATAGAAAGGATGGTCGGAAGGAACCTCCTTCAGGGCAACGCTGGTCTTGAACGACGACGGGTCGTTCTCGTCGGCTTCCATCGTGGCGACGAAGCGCCAACGCTTACCCTCAGCCTCGAGCACCTTGCGGCGGGCTTCGAAGTCGGCATCGAGCTCAGGCAGACGCTTCCAGAAGTCGTCGAGCGAGCCCTCGAAGTAGCTGTCGGGGACGAAGAGATGCTTCTCGACATCGGCCTGTTCCACCTTGTAGCCAGCCTCGCGGGTGAGGATGACCAGTTTGCGGATGACATCGGTGCCGCTGAGGTCGATACGCGGGTCGGGCTCAGAGTAGCGCTGCTCCTTGGCGCGGCGGACGGTCTCCGAGAACGGCACGTCGGCAGCAATCTCGTTGAAGATGAAGTTCAGCGTTCCCGAGAGGATTGCCTCGATCTTCAGAATCTTGTCGCCCGAGTTGCACAGGTCGTTGATAGTGCCGATGATGGGCAGGCCGGCGCCAACGTTGGTCTCATAGCGGAACCACACGCCGCGGTCGCGAGCCGTCTGCTTCAGCTTCAAGTAGCTGTCGTAGTCGCTCGAAGCGGCAATCTTGTTGGCGGCGACGACGGATATGTTATGCTCCAGGAATGTCTGGTATAGGGTGGCAATCTGACGGCTGGCCGTACAGTCGACGAAGACCGAGTTGAAGATGTTCATCTTCACAATCTCGTCGCGCATGTGGTCGGTATTGGCGGGGAAGCCGGCACGCAGAATCTTCTCGTAGTTGTCGAGGTCGATGCCGTCGCGGTCGAGGACAAAGTTGTCGACATCCGAAATGCCCACCACGTTCAGTTTCAGACGACGTGACTGCATCAGGAACTGCTGCTGCGTGCGGATCTGCTCGAGCAGCATACCGCCGACAGTACCGATGCCGCAGATGAAGAGGTTCAGCACCTTGTACTCAGACAGGAAGAACGAGTCGTGGAGCACGTTCAGCGACTTGCGCAGGAACTTGCCGTCGACGACGAACGAGATGTTTGTCTCGGAGGCACCCTGGGCACAGGCAATCACGCTGATACCCGAACGGCCGAGTGTGCCAAACAGCTTACCGGCAATACCCGGTGTCTGCTTCATGTTCTCACCAACGATGGCGATGGTGGCAAGGCCACTCTCCACAAGCATGGGGAACATGGCTCCCGTCTCAATCTCCTTGGCGAACTCAGCGTTCAGAACCTCTGCTGCTGCCTCGGCATCCTCGTCGCGCACACCGATAGAGGTGGAGTTCTCGGAAGAGGCCTGTGACACCATGAACACAGAGATACCCTTGTTGGCCAGCGTGGTGAAGATACGGCGGTTGACACCGATGACACCCACCATCGAGAGACCTGTCACCGTGATCAGCGTCGTTCCCTTGATGGAGGAGATACCCTTAATGGGCTTCTGGTCGTTCTCGATATGGTCTTTGATCAGCGTACCCGGATGTTCGGGGTTAAAGGTGTTCTTAACCTTGATGGGGATATTCTTGACACAGACAGGATAGATGGTCGGCGGATAGATGACCTTCGCACCGAAGTTACAAAGCTCCATAGCCTCCACATAGGAGAGCTCGTTGATGGTGTAGGCGCTCTTGATGACCTTCGGGTCGGCAGTCATGAAACCATCGACATCAGTCCAGATCTCCAGAACATCGGCATTCAGAACGGCGGCGATGATGGCAGCCGTATAGTCGGAACCGCCACGGCCCAGGTTGGTCGTCTCGTGGCTGTCGCGGTCGCGTGCGATGAAGCCGGGAACGACATAGACATTCTTGTCGCTGATATCTTTGAAGGCTTCCTTCACCAGCTCTGTTGTCAGGTCGGCATCAACCACGTGCTTGCCCTCCTTATCCCAGGTGCGGATAAAGTCACGTGAGTTCATACGGACACCGTTCTTCACCATAGCGGCGACGATGTGCGACGACAGACGCTCACCATAGGAAACGATGGTATCGGCCGTCTTCTCACTCAGGTCGTGAATCAGGTACACACCGTAGAAGATACTCTTCAACTGGTCGAAGAGCTGGTCTACATTGTTGAATAAGTCTATGCGCTTTTTGTCATCCGTAATGATGGCGTCAATCATCTGGTGGTGGCGGTTTACCATCGCGTCGAATTCCTCACGATAGCGCTCGTCGCCCTGCTTGGCCATCTTCGATGTGGCGATCAGTTTGTCGGTGATGCCGTCA
>Ga0310786_10006726_pt1 | contig 15207 bp, 13 predicted proteins | sample AusTroGonzalo_MG_FD_203881 | JGI IMG/M metagenome (GOLD analysis project Ga0310786, IMG submission 203881) | Bovine rumen microbial communities from tropical cattle in Woodstock, Queensland, Australia - Gonzalo_03 (v2) (version 2) | ecosystem: Host-associated > Mammals > Digestive system >... | reverse complement strand
AACAAGATAAAGCGACTAGGACGGCCTAGCCGTTTTAGTTGATTTGGCATAAAACACACTATATATGCTATTTTGAGCTTTTCAAATCATACAAATAGTGTTTTTCAATATTCTTTAAAAATTTTTTTTGCGAGTAGGAAATTTGAAATGACAAGATAAAGTTGTCATATCATGACAAGGATTGTCATGCCTGATAGTTATGAGAATCGTTGTGATTTTCTATGACAAGCGATGACCGCCAGGTTTTTCCCGCTCGGCGCACCCGCGCCCTTCTACCGGATGGTCAATTCCTTGACCAGGTGGGAGGACAATTTGCCGAAGGGCACGTTCTCTAACTGGACGTCTGCGATGTCGAGGATGCCTGGTTCGCCTTCGATTTGGACTTCCAGCGGACGCCCGAGGGTGCGGATATTGCGGAACAGGAGGTGGCTGTATCTGAGCCTGACGCGGCGTTTTTCCTCGGCGGAGGCTTCGGCGATGCCTTGATTGCCGAGGGAACGTCCCAGGACTCCGCAGTGCACGATGACGAGTTGCGGCAGTCTTTCTGTGTCGTTTTCCGGGAAATTCGGGCAGTCCTCGACCTGGTTAAGCGGTCTGGGACAGAAATTCTCGACTTGCACCTCGATGTCTTCGTACAGCACGCGGCGGACGAGAATATCCTCCGCGCCGTATCTGGTGGTTATGCTGATGATGAAATCGGTGGCGTGGGCCACGGCAATGTCCCGGAACACGATATCTTCGATGAGCGACTCTTTGTCACCGTTCCAGATTTCCAGGTTCTTGCCCCAGTCGCACCAGAGGACACAGTGCTCGGAGAGAAAATCGCGAACTGGCTCCGTCTCGCCCCACAGCCAGGGGGCGCGCGCAACGATGCAGTCGTCAAAGGTGCGGATGAAGGAGTTCCGTAGCGTCACATGGCTGGACGCGCAGACGTCTACGCCGTCGGAATTGTACCGCCATTGGCCGACAATCTTGAGATTGTCGATGGCGACATTCCGGCAGTGGTTGCGGATGATGACGCTCCAGGACGGCGAATCCACGAGGATGATGCCACTGACGGTGACTTGGTGGCTGCCGAAGACGACGAGGTTGCCGCCGACATACCATTTCTGGAAGTCAAAGCCGAATTTGGCGATTTCCGCCATGACTTCGCCGCCAGGCTCCCCGGCCACAGCTTCCTTGGGACACTTGATTTTCGAGGAATCGAGCACCCCGCGCCCGATGATTTCCACATTCTCCGCCTGGTATACGAAAATCGCCCCGTAGACGACCGCTCCGCGGTCAAGGCAGAGGCGCTGTCCGCTCTTCGGCATGATGAGCCCCGCCTCGTGAACCCCCGGACCGAAATAAATGTCGTCCGGGCGCGGCTCGTAAACGAACGGAGGATTGGCGAAAATATGCAGGGCTCCGTGCAACCCGTTCACCAGCAGGACCAGTTGTTCCGGGCGCTTGAGCTTGAAGACAACCTCGTTGCCTTGAAGCTCCCAGACCGGCGCGTACTTGTGCGGACGCAGTTCTACATCTTCAATGGCGGGCTGGAGCAGGCGGATGCGGACCTCCGCCGGGCAACCGTCAGACGGCAAGTCGAAATCGGCGAACCACGCCTCTTCCGACTGGTTGATGCTGCGCTGCCAGCCAGGCCAGATGTGATTGATGGGTGCTGCTGATACGCGCACGGGGTAGACAGGTATGCTCTGCCCGTTGACCTCGACCTGATACGGAATCGCATGGCGTTTCATAGTTGGTTCTCGTCTTTTTGATGGACACTGACAAAAAAGGGCGGCCAAGGCCGCCCTCAAAAAACCGGGATAGGCGTTGTGTTTAGAGCATGGTCAGGACATGGCCGGGGCCGACGAAGACCGATAGGCCTTGGGAGTTGTAGCCCGCGCGCCAGGAACCCATTTCGCGGACCTCGGCTCTGCCCTTGGAAGTCACGGAGCCGTCGGCCATGCCTGAATTGGTGCGGTCGCCGTGGTGGAGGGAGATTAGGCCATCGCTCGCGCCGTTGCCGGAACTGTAGCAGTAGTTGGCCAGGTTGGTCGATTTCTGGTAGGCTTCGCCGAAGAACGGGAAATCGCTGGGGTGTTTGAGCCTCGCCGGAATGTAGACAGTGCTGTTCACTTTGCGGTGGGATTCATCTAGGACATTATCTCTGTAGGTGAAGGTGAAGCAGCCGTAGTAAAGACGTTCATTGTAATACGGGAGTCCGTCCATGTTCCATCTGTAATGATTATTGGAGGAATAGGGAATTGAGTAGATGGAAGTGTAGTAGGGGGAGTTTGCTGTCTTCATCTGGTCGACAGTCTGCTTGGCCAGGCGATTCAGCGCAGGGCAACTGATGGAATCGGTCGAGCCGATGTATGGCGAGAAATCGACGCTACCCGAATGGTTGGCATTGCTTTCGAGTCTGCCGATGGCCAGGGCTCCGATGATGGTGCGGCGGGGCAGGCTGTCACCGTTCTTGACAACGATGATGTAATCGTTGTCGTCGCTGTACATGGCGAAGGCCAGATTGACCTGCTTCATATTGTTGATGCAGGAGACGGCCTTGGCTTTCTCCTTCGCCTTGGCCAGGGCGGGCAGCAACATGCTGGCCAAGATGGCGATAATGGCAATGACGACGAGAAGTTCAATCAGGGTGAAGGGCTTTTTCATGATGGTGAGGTTCTTGTGAGATAGGCAAGAGTTAGGTTAAATTGCACCATTGCATATTATAGCGTATTTTGAGGAAAATAGCAAATTCCATAACAAGAATATGACAATAATGTTGCTTGCCCGTGCGTCTCTAGGGGACAAAAAAAGGCGGCCAGAAATCAGGCCGCCCAGTCAAAGATGCGAATTGGAATTAGAGTCTGGTCAGGACATGGCCGGCACCGACGAAGACCGGCAGGCCGTTGGCATTGTAGCCGGCGCGCCAGGAGGCCATTTCGCGGACTTCCGCCCGGCCTTTGGAGGTGACGGAGCCATCGGCCATGCCGGAGTTGGTGCGGTCGCTGTGGTGGAGGGAAATCAGGCCGTCAGTGCTGCCGTTGGCGGAACTGTAGCAGTAGTTGGCCATATTGGTAGATTTCTGGTAGGCTTCGCCGAAGAACGGGAAATCACTGGGGTGTTTGATTTTGGCGGTCTGATAGAGAACGCTGTTTGGTCTGTAAGCACCATTTGACTTGTATGTGAACTCAAAGCCGACATGGTAGGGATACCCGTCCATATTCCATCTGTAATGTTGGTCGGAAGAATAGGGGATGGAGTAGATTGACTTATAGTAGGGGGAGTTTGCAGTCTTCATCGTGTCCCTGGACTGCTTTTCCATGCGGGGCAGGGACGGACAACTGATGGCCTCGAGCGCATCAATGTAGGGAGCGAAATCGACGGCGCCACCCCCGTCGCCGCTGGTTTCCAGTCTGCCGCAAAACAGGGCTCCGATGATGGTGCGCCGGGGCAATTCATCGCCGTTCTTGGCAATGATGATGCCGTCGTTTTCATCATTGTACATGATCATGCCCAGGCAGACTTGCTTCATGTTGCTAATGCAACTGGCGGCTTTGGCCTTCTCTTTGGCTTTGGAGAGGGCGGGTAACAACATGCTGGCCAAGATGGCGATGATGGCGATGACGACGAGAAGTTCAATCAGGGTGAAATGCTTTTTCATGGTTTGGTGGCTCCTGATACAGATTTATAAGTGAAGAAAAAATGTACCAATATTTATTATACCAAAATTGCAGGGCAAAATCAAGTGGCAAGGAAAATTCAGGCAAAAAGGTTTTTTGTACGCTCTTTTCCCAAGGGTCGGTTGTGCTGGCTGTGTTCTACCAAAGTGTTGCTTTGGTTATCAGGCGGTTGTTCTTGTCACGCTTCGAAGCGTCGATTGTCGCCCACACGTCGCGCGTCGCGCGTCGCATGTCCCTCGTCCCACCAATGCGCTGGCACCTTGGCCGAGCATTTACGCTCGCCTCTCCCGTGCCAAGTTACTTCAATACATTCAGGACAGAGCCAAGTTTTTCAGTTCTGTTTCCAGTTCGCGGATGGATTTCCGATAGAGACGGATGGTCTTGTCCATTTCCCGTTGGGTTTGTTTTAGTTTGGCGGGATTGTCGAGGATATCTCGGTACTTGTAGGGGAAATGCTGTTGCAGTCTCGTCAGTTTGGCTGCGAGGTTGCTGATTTGCTCATCAATGTCTATGTTTTGCATTTCCCAGAAGACGAGCGGGTCGGTGCCAGGTTTGGGTTTGCTTTGTTCGCGTTTGTTTTCGTCCAGCAGGACATCCGCCGCTTCCTCGAGGATTTCCAGTTCCTCTGGCTCGCCTTGACGGTAGGCCTCCTGGATGCGGTTCCACAAGAAACTGCCTCGCTCGGAATTATCAGCCGCCTGGGGATTGCTGTCAGGGTGAAGGCGTTTGGCCAGGCGTCTGTAGCGGGTCTGGAACGCCTTTGCCGCAGCTGGTGACAAAGTTGGCCTGGCCTCTTGTCCACTCGTCTCCGCAGTTTGCTGCCAACGCAAGCAATAATCGCCGAATTGTCGGTCCAGGCACTTTTCGACCTCCGCCTTGTCAGGCTGCTCGTTTCTATTGAGTGCCTGCCTGATGAGGGCGATTTTGAGTTGGAGACGCTTGCATTGGACATGGAGCGAAGACAGGAGGTTTTCCCGTTTGCCCAGATGTTGCTGATAGCGGCGCGAGAGGTCGGGGCCGACGACGAAAACCAGGTCGTAGAGCAACTGCTTCTGCGATGTATAGTACTGCCTTTTCCTTTCGACCTCGGCCTTGACCTCTAGATACTTGCCGTCCTGGTCTGGCAGGATCCTGAAATTTGCCATGTTAAGGGGAAAAGCGGCGGTCAGTTTTCTGGCAGGTCTTCACTTGGCGACTGCGGCTGGACTTCCTGCCAGCCCCATTCGCCGTTCTCCTTCTTGGTCAGCAACTCGATTTTCTGGCTGGCTTCGGAGAGTTTGGCGGCGCAGAGCTTTTGCAATTTGACACCTTCTTCGAAGGCCTTCATGCTGTCTTCCAGGGACAGGCGACCGTCTTCAAGTTGGCGAACGATTTCCTCAAGTTTTTCCAGGGCTTCGTCGAAAGGAATTGTTTGGTTGTTGTCTGACATGGCGGTTATCCGGCGGGCTGTAGGGTTGGCGGTAGAAACGGGATAGGCTTGGCGTTATTTTGGCAGGCGTTGCAGTTCCATTTCGCTGTCGGCCAGCAGGGCCTGGAGATGCTCGCCGGGCTGGACCTGGCTGGCCTGGCGGACGATGGCACCGCTGTCCTGGCGGAGGATGGCGTAGCCGCGCGACAGGACTTGCCTCGGGTTCAGAGCGTTCAGGCTGCGTTGGCAGACGAGCAGGCGGCTGGCACGGAAATCGTATGCCCGCGTGAGGGCAGGAAGCAGGCTGGCGGCGATGTCCTGCAGGCGGCGTGACTTGTTGGCGGCTAGCAGCGGGAGGGAATGTCCCAGGCGTTCGCGTAGGTTGTCGAGGCGCTGTTCCAGGCGGTCGAGATATTCCTGTGGCTGTTTGAGGAACGGACTGGCGGCGGCAAGGTCGAGTCGTCTTTGGCGGGGGGCGAGCAGGAGCTGGGCGGAGGCCAGAAGGCGGCGGGAGGCATTTTGCAGACGAGTGCGGATTTCCGTTTCCGCGCCGATGACCATTTCCGCCGCCTCGGAGGGTGTCTTGCAGGAGAAATCGGCGGCGTAGTCGCACAGGGAGAAATCACGCTCATGGCCAACGGCCGTCAGCACGGGAATCTCCGACTCCGCGATGGCGCGCACGAGTTCTTCGGAATTGAACTCCCAGAGGTCTTCCTTGCTGCCGCCGCCGCGCGTCACCACGATGACATCGCAGGCCTGGTTGCGGTTGAAATAGCGCAGGCTGGCGGCAACGTAATGCCCGGCTCCCTCGCCCTGCATCGGCGCATTGATGATGCGGACAGTGACATTCGGATGACGCCGCCGCAGGATGTTGAGAAAATCGCCGATGGCCGCGCCTTGCAGGGAGGTTATGAGACCAATGCGACGCGGCATGGCCGGCAGGGGGCGCTTGCGCATTGGGTCGAAAAGCCCTTCTGCCTGGAGGCGCATTTTCAGGGCCTCGTATTGTTGCTGGAGGGCACCCAGTCCCAGCGGGCGCACTTGCGAAACGCGGAACTGGTATTTGCCGCTGGGAAGGTAGATGTCAACCTTGCCGTAGGCCTCGATTTCCTGTCCCATCTGCAAGTTCAACTGACGGAAGATATTGGCTCCGCGCAGGAAAACGGCGTCGATTTGCGACGAGGCATCTTTCAGCGTGAGGTAGACATGCCCCGAAGAATGGACGGTCAGGTTGCCGATTTCCCCGCGCAGCCAGCAGGGGGCGACAGTGCGGGACAACAGCCGCTGAACTTGACTGTTGAGCTCGCTGACGGTGCTTACGTGTTCTTGGCTGTCCATAGTGTGATTGCGTAGGATATGGCAAGGGAGGGACTCGCTTCTGCTCGTCCGTTTTGCTCTTCGGTGAGACAGGCTGTTCGCGCCGATGGCGTGTTTTCCAGCGGTCAACAGGCGGTGAATTGGAATGGCGGGAGAATAGGCTGATAGCTTTGCCATTCGCCGGGGGTCAGGAAGACCTTGGCGAGGAAAAGGCCTTGTGGCGGTGCGCTGTCGGCGGCGCTGGAGCGGTCGCGGGCGGCCAGGACTGCCTCGGCGTCAGAAGGCTTCGCATGGCCGGCACCGACATGCACGAGATAGCCAGTCAGGCCGCGAACCATCTTGTACAGGAAACTGTCTCCCACGGCATTGATATACAGCAAGCCGTCTTGCTCCAGGACTTGCAGGCGATGGAGGTTGCGGACAGTCGAGCCGACCTCGCGCCCTGGGTTCGCGGCGAAAGAGGCGAAGTCATGTTCGCCTTGCAGGATGGCGGCCGTCTCGCGCATGGCCGCAATATCCAGGGGTTTTGGCGTGCGCCAGACAAAATCGGCGAACAGAGGATTGACTTTCACACCGGGCGACAGGCAATAAGTGTAGGCCTTGCCGAAATTGTCATATCGCGCGTTGAAGGGTTCGGGGCAGATGCGTGCGGACTTGACGATGATATCGTCGGGCAGCCAGCGGTTCAGCCGGGCGGGAAACTCCTCCAGGGGAATGTCCGATGGCATGACTGCCTCGAAACTGACCTGCTGATCCAGGGCATGTACGCCCGCGTCGGTGCGGCTGCTGCCCCAGACCTTCAGGTCGGGGGCGCGCAACATCAGGCGCAGGCGTGTCCTGAGTTCACCCTGGACAGTTCGCTGCTGCGGCTGGACTTGCCACCCGTAGAACCCTGTGCCCTTGTAGCAGATTTTCAGGTGCCAGCGGGTCAGGTTTTCCTGAAGCACCGCTGGCATGTTCGTGGTTTCGAGGTCAGCCAACGTCGCGTTCCTCAACCGCCGAGTTTATCAATCATCTTGACCAGCGGGGCGAACAAGGCGATGACGATGGTACCGACAACCACGGCCAGGAAGACAATCATGATAGGCTCAATCAGGGAGGTCAGACCTTCAACGGCGCGGTCAACTTCTTCCTCGTAGACGTCGGCGACGCGGTTCAACATGTCAGGCAGGGCACCGGTTTCCTCACCGACTTCAACCATACTGCAAAGCATCAGCGGGAACACGTGCGAATCTTCCAGCGGCTTGGTCATGCCTTCGCCTTCCTTGACATGGTCGTGCACCGACTGGATGGCGCGGGCGACGATTTCGTTGCCCGCCGTGTCCTTGACAATCTGAAGGGCCTGCAAGACGGCGACACCGGAGGCCATCAGGGTACCGAGAGTTCGACAGAATCGCGCGGAAATGTTCTTGACGACTAGTCCGTTGAAGGGAGGTAATTTTAGACATACGATATCGAAGCACAAGGCTCCTATCTTTGTCTTTAAGAGCAATTTGAAAACGAAGATGCCGACGACCAGGCCGATGAAGCAGCCTACAGCGTTGTCTTTCATGAAATTACTGATGTTGATGACAAGGACGGTTACGCCTGGCAGACTTTCGCCAGGGAGCATTTCATCGAACATTTTGGAGAATTTCGGGATGATGAAAATCATCAGACCGGCGGTGATGGCACCGGCAATGCAAAGCACGGCGATAGGATAGACCATGGCCGACTTGACCTTGCCGGCGATACGCGCGGCCTTCTCCATGAACTCCGCCAAACGGTTCAGGACGACTTCCATGGCACCGGAAGCCTCACCGGCACGCACCATGCTGACATACAGCTTGTTGAAGCTCTTGGGGTGGTTCGCCAGGGCTTCGGAAAAGGTCGAACCGCCTTCCACGGAATCGGCCAGCGAACCGCAGACCTTGTACAGGGCAGGGCGCTGACCCTTGGCCTGGCGCTCCAGGGTGCGAAGGGCACGCACCAAGGGCAGACCGGCCTGGAGCAGGGTGGCCAGCTGGCGGGTCATCTGCGTCAGGTCCTTCCCGGGAATCTTCGGCATGCTGAAGAAAGAGCCGCCGCCGCTCTTGGCCTCAGCCTTGCCGCTGGCCTTGCCGCCAATCGGGACGACACTCGTCGGAAACAGGCTCATCTGCTTGACGAGATTGGCGGCCTCCTGCTCGTCAGAGGCGTCAATCGTGCCTTTGCGCTCTTTGCCGTTGACATCAACGGCTGTATATTGGAATTTTGCCATCGGTTTTCTCCTACTGTTTTTCCTTCAGATCTTGCTGGATCTTCTGGATGACGCCTTCGGGGTCGCGGCTCTTGGTGATGAGGTCGCCGTATGAGATTTTGCCGTCGTTGTACAGTTTCATCAAATGGGAATCCAGCGTATTCATGCCGTATTTGGCACCAGTCTGGATGTCGGAGGTTATTCGGAAGGTCTTGCCGTCGCGGATAAGGGCGGAAATGGAAGGCGTCTGGATCATGATTTCAAAGGCGGCGATACGTCCTTTCTTGTCGATGCGCTTGAGCAGGAGCTGTGAGATGACGCAGATGAGGCAGTTGGCCAGCTGCGTGCGGATCTGGGCCTGCTGGGTGGTCGGGAAGGAATCGACGATACGGTCGACGGTTTCGGCGGCACCAGTGGTATGCAGGGTTCCGAAGACCAGGTGGCCGGTTTCGGCAGCGGTGATGGCCGCGCCGATGGTTTCCAAGTCACGCATTTCTCCGACGAGAATGGAATCGGGGTCCTGGCGGAGGGCGCGCCGGATGGCCTCCGCGAAGGACGGCACGTCATTGTGGACTTCGCGCTGTGTGACGACGCTTCGCTTGTGGCTGTGGTAGAACTCGATGGGGTCTTCGATGGTGATGATGTGGTCGGCCTTCTCTTGGTTGAGCACGTCAATCATGGAGGCAAGGGTCGTGGACTTGCCGGAACCGGTCGGCCCTGTGACGAGGACAAGACCGCGGGGACGGTACAGGATGTCCTTGACGGCCGGGGGCAGGCCAATCTGCTCCAGAGTCAGCAGGTCGTTGGAAATGGTACGGAGCACCATGCCGATGTTGCCCTTGGCCTTGAAGACACTGACGCGGAAACGCGCCTTTTCGCCAAAGGCAAAACCGAAGTCAACGCCGCCGTCCTGTTGCAATTTCTGCTGGTTGGCTTCGGAGGTGATTGATTTCATCAGGTACTCCGTGTCCTCTGGTCCCATGGGGTCGGTGTCGAGGGGAACCATTTCGCCGTGAATCCTGATGACTGGCGGCGAGAAGCAGGGGATGTGCAGGTCGCTGGCTCCCTCCTGGAGGACGAGGTCCAGCAAATCTCCCATTTCCAGTTGTGGCATTGCGCTTTTCCTTGTGATGATATTAGGTTAGATGATGATGGAGAAAACCAGGGTTGGGGTCTGGTATGGCGTTGGTTAATCGCTGTTCCTTTCGTCGTGCGCCGCCTGTCGTCCGTGCGCCGCGCGGCTCAGGCCATGGTGTATTGCAGGATTTCCTGGGACGTCGTGACTCCGGCCAGAATCTGGTTGATGCCGTCCTGCCGCATGCTGCGCATTCCTTGCTCAATGGCGACTTTCTTGATGTCCTGGGTCGGCTTGCGCTGGTTAATCATCTTCTGGATTTCCGGGGAAATCTTCAGCAGCTCGAAAATGCCGACGCGTCCCTTGTAGCCGCTGGCATTGCAGATTTCGCAGCCGCGTCCGCGGTAGAAGGGGCGTCCGCCCAACTGCTCGCGCGTGAGACCTAGGTTGGCAAGTTCCTGGTCTGTGGGAACATATTGCTCCTTGCAACTGGAGCAACAGCGACGCACCAGACGTTGTGCAAGCACGCCGATGATGGTGGAACTAATCAGGAAGGGCTCAATGCCCATGTCGATAAGACGGGTCACGGCGCCAGGTGCGTCGTTGGTGTGCAGGGTGCTCATGACCAGGTGCCCGGTCAGGGATGCCTGGATGGCGATGCCCGCCGTCTCGACGTCACGGATTTCTCCGACCATTATGCGGTCGGGGTCCTGACGGAGGAAGGCGCGGAGCGCGGAGGCGAAGGTCATGCCAACCTGTTCCTTGACGGCGACCTGCATGATGCCGTCAATGTCGTATTCCACAGGGTCTTCGACGGTCAGCAACTTGTCTTCGATGGTGTTGATTTCGCGCAGCCCGGAATACAGCGTCGTGGTCTTGCCGGAACCGGTCGGGCCGGTGACGACGAAGATGCCGTTGGGGCGCTTGATGAGGCGGCGGATGTCGCTAGTCATCTGGGGGGTCATGCCGAGGCTGTCGAGGTCCAGGTTGACAACGGTACGGTCAAGCACACGGAGCACCACGCTTTCGCCGTAGCGGGTGGGAAGGCTCGACACACGGAGGTCGATGGGCTTGCGGTTGACGCGGAGCTCGATGCGTCCGTCCTGAGGAAGTCGACGCTCTGCGATGTTCAGGTTGCTCATGACCTTGATGCGGCTGATGACAGGCACGGCAAGCGATTTTGGCGGAGGCGCCATCTCGAAAAGAGCACCGTCGATGCGGTAGCGGATACGGAACTCGTCGGCGAAAGGCTCGAAATGGATGTCGCTGGCCTTGTCCCGGATGGCCTGGCTGAGGATGATGTTTACGAAGCGGACGATGGGAGCCTCGTTGGCGGCCTTCTCCAAGTCTTCCACGTTTTCCATCTGCTCTTCCTTGCCCTTGTGAAGCTCCTCCATTTCCTTGATGACCTCGGAGACGCTGCCGGTCTTTTCCGGGTAGAAGGTGTCAATGGCGTCCTGGACCTCGCGGGGGCGTCCGACAAGGACATGGCAATCTTTCTCCAGGACGAAATGAAGCTCGTCGACCAGGCGCGGGTCGAAGGGGTTTTCGGCGATGACAGTGACGCTTTCATCGTCCTTTTCCACGGGGATTATGCCGTAGGTGCGGGCGATGTCGGGCGGGATTGACTCGACGACTTCCTCGGGGATTTCTCCGGGCTTGACGTCCACGAACTCGGTACCCAGTTCATTGGCGATAAGCTTGAGCAGCTCGTCCTCGGTGATGACCTCGTAGTTGTAGAGGCAGGTCTGGAAGGACTGGTTGTTGCGGACGCTTTCATCAAGCACGTCTTCCAGCTGGTCCTCGTCGGCGATTTTCTCCTTCAGCAGGAGATGCCAAATCATGCTTATGTCGGGATTGAGTTCAATGCTGGCTGGCATAGTCTGTTCTCCTTGTTAATCCGAGGCAACCGTCAGGCGGATGACTTCCTGGATGGAGGTCAGGCCCATGGCGGCCTTGCGCAGGGCATCGTCACGCAGGGTCTTCATGCCCAAAGCCTTGGCACGGCGCATGATGACGCCGGAATCGGCCTGCTGGTAAATCAGGTCTTCAATGCTGGAATCGAGCATGAATATTTCATAGACGCCCATGCGTCCGCGGTAGCCCTTGTTGCACTCCTGGCAGCCGGGGGCGGTCATGAACTGCCCCTGGTCGGCGTATTCTCGGTCAATGCCCAGCTGCTCCAGTTCCGCGTCGTTCGGCTTGTACGGTTGCTTGCAGTTCTTGCAGAGGCGGCGAAGGAGGCGCTGGGCCATGACGGCGCGGAGGGAGGATGCGACCAGGAATGGCTTGATGCCCATATCCATCAGACGGGTGATGGCGGACGGCGCATCGTTGGTGTGGAGGGTGCTGAAGACCAGGTGTCCGGTCAGGGCGGCATTGATGGCAATTTCGCCGGTTTCCGAGTCGCGGATTTCACCGACCATGATGATGTTGGGCGCCTGACGGAGCATGGAGCGGAGGGCGGCGACGAAGGTCAGCCCGATTTCCGAGACGATTTGGACTTGATTGATGCCGGAAAGCTCGTATTCAACAGGGTCTTCGGCAGTGATGATTTTGCGCGTCGGCTGGTTGAGGACGTGGAGGAAGGAATAGAGGGAGGTCGTCTTGCCGGAACCGGTAGGCCCGGTCACCAGGAAGATGCCGTCTGGCAGGTTCAGGATCTTGTAAATCAGGGCCTGGTCGTCATCCAGGAAGCCGAGTTCCTGGATGCCGAGCATGACTCCGCTCTTGTCCAAGATACGCATGACGATGGATTCGCCGTGGGTGCAGGGAATGTCGGAAACACGAAGGTCGAGCTCACGACCAAGGGCATTGATTCGGATTCGTCCGTCCTGGGGGATCCGGTGCTCGGACAAGTCCATGCCGGCCATCAGCTTCAGGCGGGAGATGACCTGGTTCTGAAGATATTTCGGCGGAGCTTCGACCTCGTTGAGAACGCCGTCGATGCGATAGCGGATGCGGAAGCGCTTTTCCATCGGCTCCAGGTGAATATCGGAACTGCGTGTACGGAAGGCTTCGATGATGAGCAGTGAGACGAGGCGGATGATAGGCGCGGCATCGGCCTGGTCGGCCTTGCCATCGATTTCCGTGGTGGTGTCGGTAGTAGCGTCGAGGGTGAGGTCCTCGGTGGCCTCGGTCATGTGGTCGAGGAAATCGCCGAGGTCGCCGCCGCCTTCGGCGTAGTAGTAGTCGAGCGCCTTCATCAACTGCGTGGGTGAGCAGATGACACCCTCGACATCCATCTTGAGCAGGTGGCGGACGGCATCCAGGGATTCGATGTCGGCAGGGTCGGACATGGCGATGCGCAGGATGCCCGAGGCGACGGAGACGGGAACGACATTGTACCGCCTGGCGATTTTGCCGGGAATCATGGCAATGACCTCGTCGGGTATTTTTTCCTTGGCGCTGTCGAAGTCATAGACGTCCATGCCGTACTCGGCCGCGAGAATCTGCGTGACATCGCTTTCCGAAAGGATTTTCAGGGCATAGACTGCCGCCAGTACAGAAGGCAGCTTCTCTTCTTCCTTCTTTGCCTTGGCCTCGGCTATCTGCTGCTCCGTGAGGATGCCGCGTGCCTGTAGCAAATCAAGTGTATAATCGTCTTGACCAGTCATGGTTTTCCTGCCAGTTTTTTAGGTGCATGATATACGAAATCTCTATAATATTGATTGCCATAGCCAAAATTTCAAGCGGTCAACTGAAGATTTTCCCGCGAGAACGCGTAGAATGGCCTAAGGTTGCGTGGCTGAGTTCGACGATTCGCCCCGTATGATGAATGATGAAATAAAAATCCTTAAAAGATACTTGCAAAACATTAAGAGAATATTACAGTATTGTAGACTAGGTGGGACTGAAGCACCCCAGGCAGTTCGACACGTGGCCAAACAAGAGGCCTTGGAAACGCTTGTCGAATTAATCCAAAGCAAGTCTGATATGTTGTAAAGGGTATCAATGGCCAAAAATAAGCAATCTACGCGTCTGGTTCAACAGCATAAGCAAACTCATGGTGTTGTTGGTATTTTTGGTAACGAGGCAAAATTGCACGATGCAGAAGTGTCGCGAGTCGCCAAGGTCGTGCTTGCTTTTTTGTCTGACAAATACCCAACACTGGAATTTCGTTTAAGAGCAAGCATAAGCAAAGCAGAAATCAACGAGGCATTGCAGAAGATAGACAATGAACTAGGTCAGACATTGTTTGTTTCCCAATCCAGTGTCAAGCCTGATGGAGGTATTATTGAAGTCAAGGATGATAATGGTAGATGGCGCATTATTCTTGTCTCTGAAGCCAAACATCAGGGAGGGCAAACTCGTTGGGAAGCATAATGACCAAGATATCATGGCGGCGGGAAATGCAATAGAAAGGGCCCATAAAAACATTTCTGAAATAGCCAATTTCATGTTGGCGGACAACCATTTCCCTTATTTCCTTTTCTTGCAAGGGGCTAATTTCCTGACGGAGAATGTCACAGTCGAAAGACCAGATGGTCGCAAAGTCGTATTGACCTACAATTCAGGGGAATTGAACCGACTTGACAGATTGTCTGCCGCCAACTATGGCATGCCCATAAATACGAATCTCTGCAAAAACAAATTCGTGAAACGCAAAGACTCATGTCTGATGCTTCAGGCAGCTTCCATTTATACGCAAGGCAACGGACAAAATTGGAATGAAGAGGATATGGGTATGATAATGCTGGAAATTGCGGAAACATCCTTGCGTATGCTAGGGTGCGACCTGTTTGGGCAATTAGCCGTTGGCAAGGGAAAACACTGATTTTATGAAACGAGAGATTAATCATTCATTGCTAGATCAGGCCAAACTGAACAAGAATGACGAGTTCTATACTCAGTTTTGCGACATAGAAAGGGAATTGTCATATTACGAAGGCCAGTTTCAAGGCAAGACTGTTTTTTGCAACTGTGATGATCCGACTCAAAGCAATTTCTTTCACTATTTTGTCCAGAATTTCCGGCAACTGGGGTTAAGAAAAGTGATAAGTGCCTGCATAGGAAAGCCAGCTGGTGATTTGTTCACACCATTTGAACCTGGCTTTTACTATGAGTACACGGGCAAAGAAAAGACAAAGCCAACGCTAGCCGATGTAACATATTTCAGTGGGGATGGTGATTTCCGAAGTTCAGAAAGCATTTCCTTGCTTAAGCAGGCGGATGTTGTGGTTACGAATCCTCCGTTTTCTCTGTTCAGGGAATACATCGCCTTGCTTGTCAAGAACCTGAAAAAGTTTCTGGTCATTTGCAATATCAATGCCATTACCTACAAGGAGATATTTCAGCTTATACAGGAAAACAAGGCCTGGATGGGGGTCAATATGGGGCGTGGCATATCAGGTTTCATTGTACCTGAACATTATCCTCTCTATGGGCTTGAGACGCGTGTCAATGATGCAGGCGAGCGGATAGTGTCCACGAACAATTGCATGTGGCTGACTAATCTTGACATTTCCACCCGACACGAGTTTATTCCTCTAGCAAGGACATATTCAGCCACATGCAATTG
>Ga0310786_10006725_pt1 | contig 15209 bp, 22 predicted proteins | sample AusTroGonzalo_MG_FD_203881 | JGI IMG/M metagenome (GOLD analysis project Ga0310786, IMG submission 203881) | Bovine rumen microbial communities from tropical cattle in Woodstock, Queensland, Australia - Gonzalo_03 (v2) (version 2) | ecosystem: Host-associated > Mammals > Digestive system >... | reverse complement strand
CAAGGATATAAGCACGGAAGGGATTTTTTTGAGGTTTCTGGCGATGACCCTAAAATTTACATTTCAAAAAAAGATGGATATAAAGAACAGATATTCTTCCCATGACCTGCAGACGCAGGAGTACATGCGGATACTTTGTGAATCGATAGAGCAGGAATACGGCGCGATAGACGGCCCGTATCTGCTGAGTCTTGATATGATCGCCGACAACTACGATATTCTGCTGGAGGCGAAGAAAGATATAAAAAAAACCGGGTTGCGCCAATATGATGACCGCGGCAGAGCATCAAAGAATGACAGTTTGCAGATTTATAATACTGCACAGGGTAATATCAACCGTCTGCTTAACAATTTCGGAAAAACCCCGATGTCAAAGTCAAAAATTAAACATCTTGACACTGATATTTCAGACGCAGCTGATGAAATTTTCAATGACTAAAAATGCTGCATGAATATGATAATTTGGATGCAAAATATTTCCAGTACGCCAATGACATACTGTCGGGCAAGATAATTTCCAATGAATATATCAAACTGGCATGCCAACGGTATCTGTCATGGTTTGACAGGGAAGATTTGTATTTCGATTCAGAGAAAGTAGAAAAGAAGATAAATTTCGTCTACAGGATGAAGCACTGGGATGGTGCTTTGGCCGGACATAATTTCAAGCTGTTGCCGTGGCAGCACTGGTGTTTCTGCAACATATTCGGATGGTATTACAGGGGCACGGATAAGCGTGTGACAAGGAACGTCTTCATATTTATCGGAAGAAAAAATGGAAAGACTTCTCTGGCGGCCGCGATATGCCTGGCTTGTATGTGCAAGGATGATGAGGTGGGATGTGAGGTTGACCTTATCAGTAATTCGCGCAAGCAGGCGTCCATCGCCTATGAGGACTGCGCCAACTACGCCAAGTCTTTGGATCCGAAACAAAAATACCTGAAGGTTTACCGTGACAGTATCAAATTCACCAAGACAAATTCGAAACTACAGGTTTTGTCATCGGATGTGATGAAATTGGACGGATACCGCGGACACGGCGTGTGCGTGGATGAGTTCCACGCCCAGAAGGACTGGAAACTGTATTCGGTGATGAAGACGTCACAGGGCGCGCAGAGGAACCCGCTCATGATAGTCATTACCACGGCCGGTTATCTTGGTGCCGGATATCCCTGTTATGACATGCGAGAAGCCTGTATACAGGTACTGAAAGGTGAGAAAAACAATGACGGATAGTTTAGTGCAATATACGAGATTGAAGAAGACGATGACTGGACGGATGAAAATATCTGGATAAAGGCCAACCCGAGCCTTGACGCGGCCCTGCAGCGCGACACGGTCCGCGACTATGTGAAGGAGGCGATGATGGTTCCGTCTGTGATGTACGACACGCTTACGAAACAGTTCAACAGGTTCATGTCGAGCAAGGACGTATGGATCCCGGACAACTACATCATAGGCTCGATGAAGAAGGTCGATCTGGAGGATTTCCGGAACCAGACGTCGTATATCGGGATAGATTTGGCCGCTGTATCGGACTTGGCATCCGTGAGCATAATGTTCCCGCCCGATTCAACGCGTGACGCGTTCCCTGACAAATATGTCTTCAAGTCGTTCCCGTACCTGCCGAGCGAATGCCTGAGCAAATCACAGAATCAGGAGCTGTACAGACACTGGTGGAAGAACAATTACCTGACACTTACACAGGGCAACGTGACAGATTATACTGCGATATTCAAGGATGTATAGAAACTGCACATTTTTACCGATTTGGTTTCATGCGCTTATGACGAATGGAATAGCACGCAGTTTGTTATCCAATGTACGAACGCCGGTCTGCCTATGGCCCCGTTTTCCCAGACCATCGGCAATTTCAACAAAGGGACGAAGGAGCTGGAGCGCCTGATTCTGCAGGGGAAGGTGATTATTGACGCAAATCCAATCACGCGGTGGTGTTTCAGCAACGCTCAGCTGAAGATCGATTTGAACGAGAACTGCAAGCCGATGAAATATGACGGCGAGAAATCGCGCAAGATAGACGTCGTGATAAGCATGATTGAGGCGCTCGGCGCGTACCTGTACGAGGGCAATATCGAGGAATGATTTTTTATGTTTTATTTGCTTTTATTTGCGCTTCTTCGGCTAAACAAATCCTGTTTTCAATGTAAAATCGAAAAAACGCATTGTATTATGAGTCAAGAAGAACTGGATCAAATCACGGCGTATAATGAGGCCAAAAAATCGGAGGTTCCGGAGGAATGGAAGGTGTATAAAATCACATGTAAAGCCAAATGGGAGGTCAGCAATTATGGTAATGTTAAACATAATGGAGACCAATATCAATGTAAACCAAATAATTGGGGATATTTAGCGTTTAGTCGATATTATGTTCATAAAGCTGTTGCCGAGTGTTTTATTCCAAATCCAGAGAATAAACCACATGTCGATCATATTGATACTGATAAATTAAATAATTGTGTATGGAATTTACAATGGTGTACACATAAAGAAAATTGTAATAATCCACTCACAAGAATTCATAATTCAGAATCACGAAAAGGAAAGTCTCTCTCAGACGAAACAAAAACAAGGTTGTCTGAAGCACATAAAGGAGAGAAATGTTATATGTATGGTAAACCTAAGTCTGAAGAAATAAAAGTCAAAATCTCAACAACACTTAAAGGTTTATTAGTTGGAGAAAAAAATTCATTTTACGGCAAGCACCACACACAAGAAGTAAAAAACAAAAATTCACTTTGGCATAAAACTCATAAACAAGTCTTGTGTGCTGATGGAAAAAAACATTGGATAGAAATCAAAGATAAATAATAAAATTAACTGAAAAACAAAATGTCTTTGTTTGATAGATTCAGAAATAAGCCGGTTGAAAAACGCGATATAAACATAAACGTCGACGAGAACGAGCCATTCTCACCGCTGTCTTTGTCGTATATAAATTATGAAAGGCTGTCGACATCGATGACCTTGAGCGCTGTTTTCTGCGGAACTGAAATGATAAGCAACAGCGTTGCTCAGCTGCCTATACAGGTGAAGGACAAAAAAGGTAATGTAATAGAGGAACATTACTTGTATGGGGTATTCAAGAACTGTATCCAAACAAAATTCAATCTGATAAAAAATATTGTATCGGATATGATTTTGCAGGGCAACGGATTATGTTATATAAACCGTAAGAACGGGCGCCCTGATTCCCTGATATATTTACCAAAAGGCACATATCAGATAAATTATATACAGGAAACAAAAAAACTGACGTATTCAGTGCCAAGTGTATCTTCGAAACCTATTTTACCGAAAGACATAATTCATATTTTTAAGAACTCTATTGACGGTGTGACCGGAAAACCGTTACTGTATTTTGCATCTAGGGCGCTCGGGATCGCAAATTCAGCGGACCGGCAAGCGGAATCATATTTCAGTTCAGGCGCGGGAATTAATGGCCTGCTGAAATCGTCAAAGCATCTGTCAAAGAAGCAGCAGCAGGAAATCATCCAATCTTGGAATTCAGCTCATTCAGGTCCTAACAGCAACGGCATCGCCGTTTTGCCGGTAGATTTGGACTGGATCCAGATTGGAAATTCAGCGTCTGATGCCCAGCTCTTACAGACGCGGCTATTTTCGGTATAGGAGATTGCCCGTTATTTGTGTATAAACCCTGTCCTCTTGATGGATCTGTCACATTCGAGTTATTCCACAATTGAAGCCGCGTAGATTGATTTCCTCTAGCACACTTTGCAGACGTACGTGGAGATTTTACAGGATGAATTCAACAGGAAACTGGCCCCTGATGGTGATGTTTCGATAGATTTTGATGAACTGTTTTTACTCAAATCAGATAAACAATCGACCGCTCAATATTTAAGTACAATGGTGTCATCAGGAATATTGTCAATCAATGAATGCCGCCATTTCCTTGGATATGAACCGATTGAAAACGGTGATGACCATATTATCGCTTACACTGATATAAATCAGAATACTATTAATAAAAATTCCGAACCCGACGATGATAAATATAAAAATAATGATGTGAAAGATGAATAACAAGATAGAAATCCGGTGCGACCTTAGGGCCGCGCAGGATTCAAGGCTGATAACGGGCCGGGCCATCGTTTTCGAAAAGGAATCCAATGATTTGGGTTTCATCGAGACCCTGCACAGGGGTTGTATAACGCAGGAGACGATCGATTCGTCGAATATTTGCTTTACCTACAACCACTAGAGGGACAAGATACTCGCCCGCCGGAAGAACGGTTCCGGGAACCTCGATATCGAGCTCAGGGACGACGGCGTCTATTTCTCGTTCAACGCACCTGAAACCACGCTCGGAAATGACGTACTCGCCGACATCAGATGCGGGAATCTCAGCAAATGTTCGTTCGCGTTCACGATCCCGGATGTTGACGGGGCGCAGAAATGGTCTAAGGACGGCAACACATACCGCCGTGACATCTATATGATCGATCGTTTGTACGATTTGTCAGTTGTTGTGGATGAAGCTTACCCTGATACTTACATTCTGGCCCGTTCGGCCGAATTCGCCAAGATTAAGGACGAATTGGACAAACCTGATGAGCCCGTGAATGAGCCCGAACCCGAGACGCGCGACGACGAATGTATCGGTATTCAGGAGCCCGCCGCCGAAACGGCGCCAGAAGAGGAGGTCGTCGTTGTTGTTCAGGAAGAAACGGGTGAAAATCAGGGCGAAGAAGAGATAAATAATGATGAACAGGCTGAGATTCAGCCCGGGGCCGAGGAAACGCGGCCCGAACCGAAAATCGAAATTAAAAATAAACAGAATATAAAAATGGAAAAACGTTTTTCTTTACTTAACGCTATAAACAGCGTATTAACAAACAGGCCATTGGACGAGATTTCTCAGGAGGTATGCAACCAGGGTATATCCGAGATGAGAAGCGCGGGTCTGTCTTATACAGGTCAGTTCCAGCTGCCCGCTGAACTCCGTTCGGTTTCAGTTACCGGTGAGGGGGAGGACATCGTAGGACTCGACCTTTTCAATATTTTAACCCCGCTGCGCGAACGTTCGGTTTTGGCATAGGCTGGTGCGAAATTCCTTACAGGTTTGCACAATGATATTCAGATACCAATCATGACCCCAACGAATGTTACATGGGAGGCCGAACTCGCCGCCGCAAAAAATGGCGAGCCTACATTCTCGAATATTATGTGAATATTTCGAAACAGCTGCTCGTTCAGGACACATTGTCGGTTGAGGCTACAATCCGCGAAGATTTGTATAAGGCTGTTCAGCACAAGCTTGAGTCTACGATATTTGGAGACGGTGCCGCCGTTGCAGGGAAGATGCCCGCAGGCATCCTGTATAACGTCACCCCTACCGAGGTTTCTGATTTCGCCGGTATCGCCGGTATCGAGGCCGAGGTTGAATGCAACAACGTGTTCGGTGACAACCTGAAATGGATTGTCAACCCTAAATTCAAGGCCGCTATGAGGGCACTTTCACTTGGCCAGAATGTATCCGGTAATCTTTTCGTGAACAACGAGATCGCCGGCACTCCAGCGCTTTCTACAGGACATCTTGACGAGAACCTCGCTATATACGGCGACTGGTCAAATCTGGTGATAGCTCAGTGGGGCGGTATCGATCTGACTGTGGATCCCTACAGTCTCGCAGATACGGCCCAAATTCGCTTGGTAATCAACTGCTACTTCGATGCCAAGGTTATCCGTCCTGAGGCGTTCGGTTTCGCTGAATATTCAGCTGACTGATAACGCCTTAACGGGGTTTTCCGGCGCGTGAAAAACGCCGGAACCCCTTTAATTCAAAAATAATCTGGGGTTTCATGTACATTACGATAGATCAAATCAAGAAACATTTGAACATTGATTAGGATTTTTCACAAGACGACGCTTATCTCTACAGCCTTATTCAGGTTGCGGAGCAGGCCGTTGAGCTTTATATCGACAAGCCTTTGTCTGAAATCGCAGATTCGGACGGCCGTATCCCTGACGCGCTGAGGCATGCGATGCTGCTGTTCATCGGCAACCTGTACGACCATAGGGAATCGACCATTACATTGAATATCAACGAGGTCCCGCACGCGTTTCAATTTCTTCTGGATTTGTATCAAAAATACTGATTTTTAAATTATGAGGGCAGGAACATTGAAGGAAATCGTCGAGATTTGGCGCGAGCAGAAGCGTGTAAATGATTTCGGTGAAACAATTTACGGGGATTTCAGGAAAGTGTACAGGACACGGGCTGATGTCAGGCAGAAATCTGGGCAGTTCACTGTCCAGAACGACAATACTGTATATGTCGTACTGACCGATTTCACGTTCAGAAGGTACGTCGATATCCGGCACTATGACAGGGTCAGGTACAACGGCGATTTTTACCGCGTGCTGAACATAACGCCCGATGAAAAAATGCAGTGCATAAAAGTGGAGACCGAAATCGTCCAGGATTAAAATAAAACCATACGGCAATATGTTGAATTCCATTCTGATAGGCAAGCTGATTTACTCGGTACTTTTCAACAATGAAAAGATACAGGGCCTTTGCAAGGGCAAGATATACCCTTTGGTCGCGAATTCCGATACCACTTACCCTTATATAGTTTACCGGAAGACCGATATCAGCTCTTCCACACTAAGTAAGGACTGTCTGCAGGAGGACAATGTGACTTTTTCAGTAGTCGTCGTCGACACTAACTACCACACGGGATGCTAGATCGCCCAGGCCGTCAGGGAGGCCCTGACCGTGCGCCGGATGAGGTTCACGGGCGACGAATACGTGAACGACTGCCGCATGGTTTCCATTGACGAGCAGTTTTCAGACAACGTGTACCTGCAAACTTTGATTTTCGAGTGCAGGGTTTCACAGTGATAAATATAAAAATAAAAATAATTATATCGATATATGGCAAAAAATATTGTTAAGGGCGATGCCTTAATGCTGTTCGATTCAACCGGCAAGTCATTGGGATACGCAACAAACCACACTCTCACTATCTCGACCGAGAATACCGAAATAACTTCGAAAGACCATGCGGGGCACAAAGGAGTGGTTGTTAATTCCATCGCATGGGAAATTCAGTCGACCAATTTGTATACCGTCGAGGAGTACGAGGTCCTTTTCTCGACCATGATGGCTAAGAAACCGGTTTACGTGTACTTCGGCACCCGCAAGGCGTGTGATGACGACAAATCAGTCGCAAATGACGATTTTAACGCATGGAGTGTTTCACCGACCGCTAACATCGTCGATTCTTCGATCGAGTCTTACGGCTCATTCTCAGACACGACCGCGTCTGTATCGGCCGCTGACCATGCCTTCTACGGAAAAGCATTCATTACAAATTTATCAGTTCAGGCGCCGTCCGGTGAGAACGCAACATATGACGTGACACTGTAGGGTGACGGTGTGCTCAAACAGGTGACAAAACCCGTTTGATGAGATGTGACATAAAGAAAGAATGTTCGATCAGGGAATCTGACCGAACATTTTTTCGTAATCGGACAATAACATCCATTGATATCCGTGATGATGTTTTACTTTTCCATGACAACAACGTGAAACACAATGGTATATAAAACCATCTCTAGCTACATCAGTTACCGCATCGTATATTTTTATTATACGATTATCTTTCATTTGTACAACTGGTCTTTTTCTTATTTTTGATAATATTTGTTTTGTTTCTTCTGATGTAATACAACCTATACGTTTACCTTTATTTGTTTTTTCAAGTCGTTTAATTGTAATTGAATTTCTCATATTCTCAATGTGTGTACACCAGCGTAAATTACTTACATTATTGTTCATCGGGTTCCCATCAATATGTTCAACTTCTGGTTTGTTTTCAGGATTCGGGATGAAAGTGACTGCTACTAACCTATGAATAGATTCAGTATAAGTTATTCCATCTTTGTTTAAATGAATATGTAAATGTCCATATTTGTCAGTTTTTAATGGTTTCATAATCCCTTCTTTTCCTGAACGTTTGTAATTCAAACTCTTCACACGTCCCCATGTGCTGACCTGATACAGCCCTTCGAAACCCATTATATCTTGCCAAATTTCATCCATATTCAAATAAATTTTTTGTCATTTATACACGTTTCTGTTTTTTTGTTTATCTATATAATCGCTAATAAATATTAAAAATACACATCATAAAACATGGCAAGTTTGTCCGTAATCCTTGAAGCATAGACTTCACAATTTAGTCAGGCTATAAAAAACGCTAAAGAATTGCTTGAACAGTACGCTAAACGCAATTCAGAGCTCGCCGAGCAGCTTAAGAAAACAAACGGTGTCACAGATGCTCAGGTGGAGTCATATAAAAGGGTTATTAAAAATCTGGCGAAAGTGGATTCAGGAACGATGTCGACGACTCAGCAGCAAAAAGCGCTTGAAACACAGCTCAAAGAGCTCAAAATTCAATGGAACTCGCTTTCAGAGGCGGCGAAGAATTCCGATTTCGGCAAGTCGATGAGCGCGTCGATGAAATCAGCGCAGGAACAGCTGCAGCAGTTGCGCACGCAGATGCGCGCCGCCCAGGACGAGATAGAGAAATCCGACGGTAAGGTCAAGAAACTGTCCGGTACGATGTCAGGCGAGATGCTTACGTCCATAAAGTCGCTCATCGGGAAATTCGCCGTACTCGCTACCGCGCAGCAGGTTTTCGACAGGCTCGTGAATTCGAACCAGGAATCCGCTGATTCTTTCGCGGGGTACGTTTACGCGGCGAAATCCGCTGTTGATCACTTCTTCTATTCTATATCGACCGGTGATTTCACCGTTTTCTACAACGGGCTCGAGAACCTGATAGGCCGCGCCAGGGCGGCCGCGGCCGCGATTGACCAGCTCGGCAATACGGTAATGTCGTATAACGTAATCAACGCCAAGGCGCAGTCCAAGATAAAGGCGGCCCGCGCCGTGCTGTATGACGAGGACGCGACGAAGGAACAGAAGGAGCAGGCGATAAAGGATCTGCAGGCCGCTTACAAGGAAATCGGTGACGCGGCGGAAATAGTCGTCGCCGATGCTGGGAAAAGGATACGGAAAGAGGTCGAGGCGATGTCCAATATTTCGCTCGGCGAGAAAGGCGCCATAGACCTTATAGACTACTGGCTCGAGATGGACGCGAAAGAAGGGCGTGAGGAATACAAGGAGAAAGCCGAAAAACAGTACAAGGAATACGAGAAGGCGATGGCCGATGTCGTGAAAAAACATTCCGAGAAACGGCAGTCCACGACTTCTTTCGGCATGGTAATCACCACCGACGTTATTACCGACATAGAGGGATATACGAAAGATGTCGAGGCTTTGAACGAAACATTCAAGGACGCCGTCGTATACAACGCTCTGCTTAAAAAGGCGACCGACGAGCAGCTCAACAACCTTGGGCAGAACCGAATCGCCATGATACAGTACGCCGACGCGACATCTGACGCGGCCGTCCAGACTGGTAAGCTCACTAAACAGCTGAACACTCAGCTGAAGTCCGGTAAACCGACTGTAATTACATCGACGGAAAACAAGGTCACAAGGATGAAGCTCGACATCGAGCCCATAAAACTGGGTGTCACTGAGAAGGAATTGAAAGACAAGATTGCGGATTTGAAAAAGAAGATCGAGAACACGCCTGAGGGTGTTCTGCGTATCCAATTGGAAAGTAATCTGAAAGAGCTTGAAGATCAATTAAAGGATTTCGGTAAGACCCCCATACAGAAGGAGATCGAGCTGAAGGCGACCGACCTTGACCTTTCAGGCGTGAAGGGTGCCGATATGTCCGGCCTGACATTTGCACCTGTAGAGATAAAGGGCAACGCTTTGGATGAACTCCAGAACTTGAATTCGGCGTCACAGTCTCTCTACAATACATGGCGGAATCTGGATCAGGTTTTGGATGACACTGACGCAAACGCCGCAGATAAATTCTTCGCGATAACTGACACGATATTCACGACGATAGATTCGATACAGAAGGCGGTCGAAGGTTTCCAGGCGCTTATAAAGGTGATACAGCAGGTTCAGGCTGTTGAGAACGCTTTCCACGCGCAGAAAATCGCGAATTCCCGCGTCGAGCAGGCTGAAAGTCTGAGGAACATTTCGACAACAAGCACAGAGACTGTGATGAATGTCACGAAAGAGGCGTCTAAGACACCGTGGCCCGCTACGCTCGCCGCTGTTGTTGCGGCCGTTGCGGCGATAACGGCTATAATTTCATCTATCAAAGGTTTTAGTTCTGGTGGTATCGTGAACGCTAAGAGTACGATTGGTGATTATAATTTAATTCGAGTGAACGGAAACGAGGCTGTTTTGAACACCAGGCAACAGGCGAGGTTATGGCGCATACTTAATGGTGAATTGAATACAGGCAACGGCGATAGTAATGTGAACGGTTAGGTTGAATTCCATATATCCGGAAATGAACTGGTTGGAGTACTACGGAACCATCAGAACAGGTTAAATAAGATTAAGTAATGAAGAATCCCGACCGTTTGGCCGGGATTCTTATTTGGTATACTTTAGTGATTTTTTGCGTATTCTAGTGCTTCGCGTATATTCCTTTGCAGTTTGAGCGTACCGTCCTTCAGTATGTTGTCAAGGGTCTCGAGCGCCTTTATACGCCCTATATTCCGCGGTTTGCCCAAAGCTTTTCCGTTGATTTTTTTCTACTCGCGCCATTGTGTTCCCAAGATAAAGAAACGTCCTTTATAAAGCTCTTTATCACCGTCTTTCGAACCAAACCCATGTAAAGCGATACGATGTGCCTCTTTTTTGAGGCGGCCGACCTGTATTGCGTCTTTGAATTTTGTCACCTTGTAGTTGCGGCTGTTATTGATGAACTTTGCGCGCGCCTCGTCGCGCAGTTGCAGGGCGGTCTTCACAAGGCCGTGATTTACTGATTCGAGCTGCTTCAGGGTTGCCTGTTCGAACTGTTCCGTGTATTCGATTTTCATCTCTCGTTGTTTATTATTTTCTTCATCTGTGACTCGAGCGATTTCGCCTTCGCCTGCATCTTCTCTTTCTCTTCCTCAGTAAGCGGTTTTTGGTTCTAGTGTTCCTGATCCCATGGAAAACTTAATATCTTCGTGAGCTCCAGCTCCTTGCGCGAATGTACCTGCGCCTCGGTGAATATCTGCAACCTGCTCATTTCCATGAAATTCCTGTCCAGATATCCTATATATGAAACCAAATCGTTGATTTCCCAGAATGTCATCTCATCAAAAAAATACTCGAGGCTACATACCCTGAACTGGAACACGATTAGTTTCAATATATAGTGCGCAGGCAGAACTTCCGTTTCATCTTCTGAATCCACGTTTAATTTTTTTTTAAAGAATTCCCAACAGCGAACTCGTCGTTAAGCCACTGTATCATTTCACCAAGAACCTATTGGTTTTCATCTATATAGTCGATGAATTCGTCGAAAGTTATCGAATAATCCTTTGATGACGTCAATACTATGCAGTACATATAAGTCAGTATATCAGTCAGGTTCTTCGGTTCGAAATTTTTATTTGAAATATTTTCGTATGCGAGCAGGGCGCGCATGCTTTGGCGCAGCTCAATCTCTTTTTCTTTGAATCTGATCTTCATATATACGTGTTTTCGTTTCTCTATTTATTCAGATAAATATAAAAACATGTTTGCGACGTAAAAATGCATTACACAGGCCAATTCAAATCAATATCAGGCACGCTTTATCAGGTCGATTTCATATCCAACGGTGACGATTCATCGGTGACGAACCTGATTCTCGCCGATGACCCCGTGCATATACAGACGAACCCCGACAATGATCTGTTATTCACCCCGACATAGCTCAAATCCGCGACTGTGAAGGTCGTGCTTACCGAGCCGTATTACGATTTATATTCGCCGACGAGGGACAACGTTTCAGTACAGATTACGGACGTTTCCAACAACGCGATGCTTTTCCGCGGTTACGTGATACCGAATGTATATAATCAGCCTTATACGAAATTCTACGACACGCTCGAGCTCGAATGTGCAGAAACCGTATCAAACCTGAAATACCTCGAATACGCGCCGGTCAACGGCGTTTCGAAGGAGATCGTCTCGCTCAAAAACGTGGTTGACCAATGCATGAAGGCGTCGGATATTTCCGTTTACCATGTCGCCGATTCATACAGGGTTGAAGATTCATTGCTTGATGAGTTGCATATCGATGAGGCCAATTTCTTCGACGATGATCCGGAGAATTCGCCGTGGAAACTTGACGAGATTTTGAAGGAAATCTGCAAATTCAGCGGGCTTACTTTCTATACGGAAGGCACGGAGGGTTTCTTTTTGGACAAAGAACAATTGCTTTATTCGGATCCAGTATCTTTTCACAAATACGTCGTCGACGTCTCTGGGTACCAGACCGAAACGCCCGATATCCCGGTTATCGATATTTCCATAAACGATTGGGCCGCCACCGGCACGAACCTTGAACTGGACGAGAACTACAACCAGATTAAGATAACGGCGAACACGTATCCGATTGACGAGGAACTGCCCGACATTTTCGAGAATTTTCAGAACCTTTATATCGTGAACCAATGGGTACCGAACGATACCGGCGAAAACTCAACGCCGTCACAGCAGGTTTTCATCCGCGTCGCGCCTTTCGAATCCGGCAACTACACGTGCCGTTTCTTCTCGCCGTCGAAATACCTCGAATTCATACCCCAGACTTTCGGGTATTTCATCGTCGATGAATCGGACGCCATACAGCCGACCGTACCCGATTCGAACCACAGGAACGGGGAAATCGATACGGCGCCCCCTTACCCGCCTTATCCGGGCGATGATATCACCGATATAGGATGCAAGGTCCTGAAGGCCGGCTCCATCGATTTCATCTCTTAGCCGAGCAGTATCTAGTTCCAGAACCAGATATGGTTCAGCTTGGGTATAGGTATGAAGAACAGCATCGGATCCACCGAATATTCGTCGGGCACATGGGGCAACGATTTCTTCAAGAGGAGCTATTTCCCCGTATTCACATATAAGGGGGATATGATTATAAAGTATTAGTCTGATGTGCGGTCCTACATACTGATTCAGGGCGGACTTCGTGACGTATGGTCCAACACTTTCGGCGGATCCGCCAACGTGCCCAAGGACAGCTCGAACGTCGCGTATATACAGTACAACGCATATAAGGCCAACTGTCTGGACGACAAGAAGCTTTGGGACGCGGCCGAGCACAACAACACGAAGGCGCATTTCATAAAGGTGACGTTCAAGCTGAAGGTCGGGAACAAGGTATACTTAGAGGATACCCTGATGGGCGAGCCGGTTTGGGGCGACGAATCGCAGTGGAACGGCCAGACTTATTTCGAGGTTTATGAAAACACCGTAAGCCACAATACCACTTACCAGATTTACTCTAACGTCGTGTATTCCAGTGGTATAAATCAGGACGGGTATTCCGTGTACATTTCAGAGGGTGTGGCCGGCAAGGTCGAGCTTACCCTGTACAGGCCGACTTTCACGGATCTGGTATACGACGATACGCAGGTCCCGAGGTGGGTGATATTGGAGGATTTCGCCGTTAAGTTCATACAGGTCGATCGAAATTACAACTTCCTGGAGGACGTCCCCAAAGATCAGGAAGATACGGAATACGTCAACGTGATAAACGGCGATTTCGTGACAGAAATGTCAGATATCGAGCTGAAAATCAACACGCAGGACATGTCCAAGAAGACGAGCTTGTCTTCCGTCCTTTACGACTCATCGGGCGGGCAGATGGATTTCGTGCAGGACATCTACAGCGTGACGCACAGTAAGATGCAGATACAGGAGGAGAACCTCGTCGAAAAGTATTTCAACCATTACAGCGGGCAGAAGCGCATAATCACCGGTTCCATTGATGAGCCCGCGAACCCCGCCGCGACGTACAACTGGCGGGACTTCCAGAACATGGTGATGCACGAGCAGGACTGGTCATTGCACTATGACCGCAACAACGTAAAACTGACAGAGATTTAATAAGATGGATTTCAATATAACTAACCGGCCGAAACTGCCGAGGAACAGGTACGGGTGGATAAACTTCTCAGGCGCGGGCGGATCCGGAAAGGGCGGATCAGGGCTTGACGCCAAGACGATGGCGTCCCTGCAGGACCTCATATCATGGTTCTACTGGGATCAGGGCGTCCACTGCCGTTTCGATCTGATTGGTGATCAGGAGGTTGCGGCGTACAACCGCGGAATTTCCTCATCTACCGCGAGTGAAGACGAATCCTACAGCGTAACGTGGATCGATTCGTCGTACAACTTCCTTTACAACCTCATACAGAATTCGTCGGGGGGCGGCGGCACGTATATACCAGACATCTCTGTCCTGCAGTGGAACACGGCCGCGGGTCTCGCCCATTCGCATGACAATAAGACGATACTTGACGGTATCACGAACAGTTCGGTTGACTTCTGGAACATTATGGCGGAGAATCTCGACAACTGGTTTTTCTTCGACAACGACACTTCTTCCGTCGTGACCCCGTACAACCTGCGGAGCCTGTAGGAGATAACGGCTTACGGCCAGGGTGATGTCGTGAACAATGACGGGTATAACGCGTCATGGATAGACGCGTCATACAGTTACCTGATGGACAGGATTGACAACATCGATATCGATATCAGTATTGACGGCTCAATCGATCTTACAGATTACGCGAAGAAGACATGGGTCGAGCAGAATTTTCCGGACAATTCATCTGTATGGGACAATTACGTCCATAATGTCTCGCTTTCAAACCTTGATAGTTCATTGCAGGACATAAACACGTCTATTCACGACATCTCTTCACGCGTGAATACATTTGAAGGTTGGTTCTACAAGGACGCGTCAGGTTTCATACATTGTTCATCGACGTTCATTTCCGATTATGAACTGGCCGCCTACGGTATAGGTGACAGCTCGGAAATCAATATGGCCGATTATGTGACAAATGTCTCATTGACAAACAACTATTACAACAAAAGCGAGATAGACAACATTATCGCGGCGGGTATCGACGGATCGATCGATTTGGGCGGTTATGTGACAACCGTTTACCTTGAAGACAACTATCCGGACAACGTGAGCGTATGGGAAAATTACGTGCATAACGTTTCGTTGTCAAATCTTGATAGTTCATTGCAGGACATAAACACGTCTATTCATGACATCTCTTCG
>Ga0310786_10006724_pt1 | contig 15209 bp, 31 predicted proteins | sample AusTroGonzalo_MG_FD_203881 | JGI IMG/M metagenome (GOLD analysis project Ga0310786, IMG submission 203881) | Bovine rumen microbial communities from tropical cattle in Woodstock, Queensland, Australia - Gonzalo_03 (v2) (version 2) | ecosystem: Host-associated > Mammals > Digestive system >... | reverse complement strand
GGATGTATCAGGGGCTTTTGTAGATAAGTACCACTATGAGGTTAATTTCCTTCCGGAAATGATCGTTCCTGTGACATTTACACAGAGCAGATAGGAGATGCTGATGTACCCGAGATTTGTAGAAGTTCATATTAGAGAAAATGCTGTCATTTCTATCAATATTGATAGCATCGAATTGTTTGACGATCAGGGAATCAGGACGTGCGGAATGGAAAAAAACCGAATTATCACAGTTCTTGAATCCTATGACGAATTGAAGAAGCTCATTGTTGATGCCGGATGCTGTATAACGAAAAGAGATCCGCGGCTTTCTGATAAGCCTCTCACAATGGAAGAAATGACCCGTGTTGAAATGGTCGGAGAGCCTGTATGGAATAGCAATACACGACGATGGATGCTGTTGATTGATTCTGCAAATGACAACACATGGCTTGATCTTATCAATCATGCAGGCGGTCGCGAAAGATGGACTGCTCATGATCTGAGAAAGTATCCATTATACCGAATGGTGAAATAGTTTATAACGGCGGTCTCTAAAGGAGGGGGAAAGACGGAGATAAGACCCGCGGGCTCAAAAAGGTTATTCATCCTTTCAGACCTGCCGCCGTTTTTTTATATGAGGAATTATGACAGTAAAAGAAGCAATCGAAATTATAAAAATCGCAAAGGCGGAAGTTGAATGGAATTATCCGATGGATTACGCTATTGCCTTTGATGTCGCAATTGACTGTATGGAAAAGTATGAGGAGGAAAAATGAAAGAAAAACCGGTATTTTTGGCAGGCTATGGATCGATTGGCTCAAAGCAGGTGAGTGGATTCGGTGAATGTGATATTCAGTTGTCTCGTATGGCGTATGGTAAGCACAAATTCTGGTCAATCGCGGCATGGACTCAGAATGGTGGTTACACAGGAAAGTGCATGACCTTACGAAAGGAGCATATGATCGCACTGAAAAACCTGCTGAATAGCATTGATTTCAACGAAATACAGGACTAAATATGATAAACGAAGTAATCAAATCGTTAGAGAGAGGTGAACCATCATTTTGTGGCGCACTGCATTATCTCAAAGAATATCGAGATAGAGCAAAAGAGCTTGAGGACATGCGAATCATGTACATAAACGCAATAGCACAGTTGGAAGATAATCCGCCTCTGACGTGGAAACAACTAAAACAGATGGTCGGGAAACCTGTGTGGGTTGAGCATAAATTATACAAGCAATGGGCGATAATTCAGCGTTTCGGAGATGGTTTTGATTTTGTTGTATTTGTTGGCGACGAATTGTACGCTCCGGAACATAAAAAATGCATGGGCGAAGAATGGCAAGCATACAGAAAGGAGCGCGAATGAAGACGTTTGATGAAGTTACGAAGGCTTTGAGTATATGTGGACGGCATCCTGATTGCAAAGGGTGTCCATATGAAAATGTTTCTTATCCAACGGAAATAGGAAATACCTGTAAAGATATTATGCACTATGACGCATTGTATTATATGCAAGACAGAATTGATGAATGTCAAGAAGCGAATCCGCCACTTACTTGGGAAGAGTTGAAGGCAATGAAAGATAAGCCGATCTGGATAGAGTTGCTGAATGAGTGGAAAGGCTGGGATGTCATCGCTGGTTTTTATGAGGATGACTTTGGAGTAGCTATGGTGACGGTTCACAACGACGATTACTACAAACTTGACCTTGGTAAGACATGGCAAGCCTACGGAAGGAGCAAAGTTGATTAGCAATAGAAGCGCATATTTCATATTACGAATTTATCTTTTTATTCCAGTGGTTGGGTTTTTTCTTTGTGTCGCATATATTTTATACATTTTGCTGAGAGGTAAGAAAAAATGAGAAAAGTGAGGGGATTTTTTGAGGATTACGGTGTTTATCTATTTGTATTAATGGTAGCCGTAATTATGGTGGTCTTGATTATTCATGCTTTCGTTCATATAGGTTTGACGGAAGGAATGGTCATGAACAAATGGGCAAGCCAAATCTATAGCTGTAGCAAAGAGGGTTGTGAATATCAGGATACGAAGTTTATCGTAGCTGTGCAGAACGGAGAGGTAAAGGATTGGTGGCAAGTAACCATGGAGTATTACGAATCGGTCGAAATTGGGAATTGGGTGAAGAAATGAAAGTCAGTTTTTGGGTCTGTGTTTTATGGGTAATTACTGGTTATATCAATGGCTATAATGACCGTGATGACCATAGTCATAAAGGTCTTGCGTTTATTTCGGTCTTATTGATGGTTTGCATAGTCATATATCTTATAGGGAGTATGAAATGAGTATCTATCAGATAATTGCTTTGATGAGCTTATGGGTTTTGTCCGCATATCGGTTAGGAAGAGCAGATGAGAAAAATAAATCTCATACTCTTTTTATTTTGTTGTGCATCGGATTGATAACGTTGATAGTTTTCTTGGTGATTTTTGGAGTGAGATAATGGACTTTTTTCTGGAAATGGATCCGCCAACGGTGACAGCTCAGATGCGAAGAGTCACGGTACGCGATGGGAAACCTATGTTTTATAAATCGCAGAAATTGAAATCGGCACGAGCATTGTTTATCGGAGAATTGATGTTGCATCGACCAGAGTACCCGATGAATGGCCCGATTAGGTTGCATGTCACATGGTTTTTTCCGACAAAGTCTCATAAGACTGGTGAATGGCGAACTACAAGACCAGACACTGATAATCTACAGAAACTCTTGAAAGATTGCATGACCGAAACAGGCTATTGGAATGATGACGCTCAAGTATGTATTGAGTGTATCGGAAAATTGTGGACACGGGTTAGACCGGGAATCCAGATCAAAGTAGAAAGGATTGAGGATGATGAAAACGCTCGATGAAGTGATAAAAGCATATGAAATTTGCATGACTGATAATGACGATGATAGCTGTAAAGGGTGTCCATATTCGGATAAGTCAGGCGAGGCTTTTTGCTATGGAAAAGACAGGGAAGATGCGCTCTATCATCTGAAGGAGTACAAGAAGCTCCTCGAAAAACCGCTGAATGAAAGGCTCATAAACGTTTTGAATGAGGTAAGAAAATGATCGAAGCGGTTGTCATCTCTGTGTTTCTGACAATCGTGTCGCTGGTTTTGATTATTATTTGGGAGCTTATGAATTGAGGCTTTATGGAAAAAAACGAACCGAAAAGTTATAAGGATATGACTGATACGGAAATCGCGAATGCTGTTCTTGCGGCTATTGTCGATATTAGGCTGAGTTATTACAGGTATGGTGAAATTATTGTAACAGTCTCAGGGGGAAACGTAAAACATATCGACGTAAGGAAACCTTGGGAAGATCGTAAAGAGTGATTTGCAGCGGGAACTCAACAGTTCCCTTTTTTTATGTCAGTAACATTAATTTGGTTACTAAATGTAATCAATTTGATAAATATACTTGACAATATGATAATATGTGGTAAAATACTGACATCATCAAAAATGATACAAAAGAAAGGAATGAATGAGATGAATAAAAAGAAGGGTGAACTATATATAGCATACGGAAGTAACCTCAATGTTGAACAAATGGCATTTCGGTGTCCTGATGCTATGAAAATGGGAACGACCATAATTGAAAACTACAAACTGAATTTCAGAGGAACAAGCCGAGGATCCGGAGTTGCGAATATCGAAAGATGCAAAGGCAGTACGGTTCCTGTAGGAATTTGGTACATCAGCAAGAGTGATGAAGAGAATCTTGACATGTACGAAGGTTTTCCGCGGCTTTACCAGAAATACAGACTGATATTCCCGTATGGAAGTAAGAAATATTCTGGGATCGTATATATCATGCGCCCCGGGCATATGATTATGGAACCGTCGTACTGGTATGAAAATACGATCCGGGAGGGTTATAAAGATTTCGGAATTGATCCGAAATTACTGGACAGAGCTATTGCGAACTGCCGAACCGAAAAGAAAACAGATGAGGATTGGCGGATCTATTACTCAATGAATAATAATTGGGCAGGCTACAGAATATAGTCTGTCGAAGGAAAGAGGGAAATAATGAGCGAAGTCGTACATATTTTATGGCAATCTGCACTTGCGATTGTTGCGCTTTGTGTAATCCTGTACTTTATGCCAATAGCCATGACGCTATTACGTAATTTAGTCATATGGATTTTCGGAAAAGAGAGTAAATAAAATACTCGTCATTTCATTCCTTACCTTAGACGGAGGCTGTTATCATACAGCCTTCGTCGCTTTTATTGACAATAAATTACAAAATGATAACTTAATGTAATAAATTTGTAAAAAAACTTGACATAATGATAACCTTGTGTTAAAATACATACAATCAAGTAAACAAAAAGTCAGCTGTAAAGACTATAACACAGGGAAGGAATGAATGAGATGAAACTGCTTACCAAAAAAGAAGAAAAATTATTTGAAAAGTACCCTCTTTGTTCACAGGAAGGGAAAGGGAATGATGCGAAGGTCATTGCGAAGTTCTTCAATCCCATAGGAGCCGGAACTTGGCTCATTACCGAAGGTGAAAAACAGGGTGACGATTATCTGATGTTCGGTTATTGCCATATCTATGAATGGGAGTGGGGTTATGTTAGGTTGAGCGAATTGAAAAATGCGAAACTTCCGTTTGGAATGTCAATCGAACGTGAACGCTATGACTCCGGTGGTAAATACACCGTAGGACAGCTTGTAAGATAATCGAAAATACCTGTCCTATCGGGTTTACGGGGGTCGAAAGGATAAATGAGATGGAAAAGATTAGTTACTCGAAATTTTGCAAAAAGATGTGGGAGCATGGGCGAACCCATAACAACAACGAAGATTCGCAAGATGCTATCACAGGAGTAATCGTATATAAATCGGAAAATTGGGATGTCCCATACACTGAGGAACAGAGATCGTATCGAGTGAGTTCATGGAATCGGTGCTTTCAGAGAGGAAAGATCGCGCATTCAATGTTCGGCGATTGTCTGGACGGGAAGGATATTGGGGTTCGTCTTGATTTGTACAAATGGAAAATTGACTACTGCTATTTTGATTGATAATAAACCGTGCCGGAGCGGTTTATCTCCGGCAGAAAGAAGGTAATGAGATGTCTGATTGTGTTGAAACTATGTTTTCTGTAAGGGAAAAGCCTTGGCATTACGAACTTACAAAGGAAGTCACCAAAATTATTCAGGAAGCTCCGAATAGCGAGGAAGCACTGAAAGCCGCCGGTCTTGATTGGATCGTCGAACCGAAGCCGGTCTTTACAGAAATCGACGGAATTTTTGGAAAGACAATGCAGGAGATCCCGGGATTCAAAGCGAACACGCGAAACGTGGACGGTGCTGTCCTTGGAATCGTGACGGATGCGTACAAAATCGTACAGAACACTGACGCTTTCGCTTTCACTGATGCTTTGATCGGTGGAGATGTGCGGTACGAAACCGCCGGAAGCCTGCAAAACGGAAAGCGCACATGGCTGTTAGCCAGACTTCCGGAAACGGAAATCGTCGGCGATAAAGTCGAAAGGTATCTGGTGTTTACCAATACCTTTGATGGATCCGGGTCTGTCCGTGTAGCCTGCACTCCTGTCAGAGTGGTGTGCCAGAACACCCTGAACTGCGCGCTACACCATGCAAAAAGGTCTTGGAGTATCAGACATACAGCAAACATCAATGACCGTCTTGTGGAAGCGCACCACGCGCTACAGCTTGAAGATACGTACATTGAAGAGCTAAAGAAAAATGCAGAGCTTCTTGCAACTCGTCGTTTGTCTGATGCCGCAATTGATAAACTGATACTACAGCTGTTCCCGATTGCTGAAGATGCGTCACCGCTTGTTGCGAAACGAAACGCAGAGAGGAAAGAAACGTTCAGAATTGCACTGGACGCTGACGACCTCCAAAACTTCCGTAATACAAAGTGGCAGTTCGTAAATGCCGCTGCTGACATGGCGGATCATGCACAGCCCTTACGGGTAACCCAGACCGGACGCGAAAATAGGCTGAAGGATATTTTTGCGGGACATCCCCTGCTGGATCGTGCTTACGAACTCGTAATGGCTATGTAGGTAACATAATGCTCCTAGACCAAAAATCCCGGAGCGTAAATACATTTGAGGTGAAAAATGAGAAATAAAGTAAGAAATGCAGAAAAAGAAATATTGGCACGTGCTATTGTAAGCAACGTAAGGACGTTGTGTCATGAAAAAGGTTTGACTATTGTCAGTGTTGAAGAATATGCAGGTGTCGCGCAAGGATATTTATCCAGAGTGTATTCCAGTTGTTTTCTCTTAAGTTTATACACTGTTTATAAAATTGCCGAAAAACTGGAAGTAACGATTGACGATCTCGTAAATATTGATTTTGCAAAAGAGCAGAGAATCAAAGAACTGGAAACCGAACTTCAAATATTGAAGGGAGAAATCAGTGGGTAATATTGAATACGTAAAAATATATTGTTGTGGGGACTGTATCTATTATGATTGGAAAAAGCACAGGTGCAGGAGGGGCGCGAAAGAGGAGGGGAGACCTTCCGACAGGTTTTATAGAGATTGTCCTATAGGAATAAACGTCGAAAACAAAGAAGAAAAATAATAAAGGTAACGCGAACGAAAAAGGTTCGCGTTATTTATTTTTTACAGAAATTATCTTATATTCTTTATTTTGTAACAATTTGTAAATTTTACTTGACAAAATGATAACCTTATGTTAAAATAACTACATAATCAAGAAACAAAACAGTCAGCTGAGAGACTATAAAATCCAGAGAAGGATGAATGAGATGAACGCAGTAATTGAAAAGGTAAATGTAACAAAGATTCAGGAAAATCTTGACCTGTTGGACGAAGCCAAAAAGGAACTGGCAGAGTTGAAAGCCATATTTGATGCGGCGAACGCTCCTCTGATTGAGCTGATTGATATGCTCGAAAAGAACATCAAGACTGATGTTCTGGAATATGGACATACAGTCAGCGGAGAAAATCTGACAGCAGTATGGACAAATGGGCGTATGTCATGGGACAGCAAAATGCTGACAGAACTTGCAGAGACCTGCCCGGAAATCAATTCCTGCCGGAAGTATGGTAATCCCAGTGTGAGCTTCCGCAGTAAGTAACCGAAAAAGCTGTCCTATCGGCTATACGGGGAATGAAAGAGAGGAATGGTATCGAAATAATCAGTGGTTTGAATTTTAGGAGGACGAAGATGATACAGTACAGTGTTCAGTACAAAGACTTCCGGCATGGATGGAAATTTATAAAACAAGAAACCTATTTTACGAAAGAAAGTGCGCAGAAAGAAATTGATGACTATGTCAGAATGTGGAATGAACGAAAGGGAGATAAAAGTTTTCTGGCAATAGATGTGGAAAGATTCTCAGATCCCGCGTATTGGCGTATTGTTCAGCGCGAAGTTAGCAATTGGACAGTTTCAGAATAAGGAGGGCAAAATGGCAAAAAAATACGTAATTAAATACAAGTATCGTGACGAATCAACACATTGGAAATGGCAGACACGAAGCTGTGTTGTTTCCAGTGCAAAGGAGTTTCGCGAACTGTTTGAGGGAATTGATTGCGAATACGAAACTACATCAATCAAAAGGGGGTAATGAGATGGTAGAAGTGAAGTTCAGGTATCGCGACGAATTGTCGAAATGGGAATGGCGAGAACAGAAATGTTGTGTTTCCAGCGTAGACGAATGTATCAGGATTTACGGTCTTGGTGTTGATTGTGAGTATGAAATTCTATCTGTGACGAAAATGAAATAATAACATAATGTAACTAAAATGTAAAATATACTTAACAAAATGCTAATTATGATGTACAATAGTTACATAATAAAGAACAGCTGATAGCTGTAGGAGGAATGAGATGGAAAACAAATGGTACGCGGTCATGATGGATCATGATGATATTGATTGGGGATGGGGGAGTACATCCCGTGACGAAGCGGAAAATATGGCAGTATCTATACTTGACTGCCATCCTGATGTATATCTTGCAGTGATCGAAAATGATGTATGTGTTGATGAGATCGAAAAGAAAGATTTCAATATCAGCAAAAGGTATGCTGTACAATACGGAGCAGGTCAAAGCTGTGATTTGCACGATGGAATATTCGTACCAGTGGATTTTATGCGGGTGAAGGTAGGCGAAATCATACTTTACGCAGAAATGGAAAATCCTACATGGAACGATGAAAAAGAATGTTACGATGACGAAGACGCAACGTTCAAAGACCTGAAACATGAAATTGAAAAGCAGGCTATCGAAAAACACATTCCTACGGAATGGCTCGATTTTGGAAACTGAAATCGAAAGGTTGTTACTGGTTCGCTGTAGAGAAATTGTAATCGGAAATCGACTGAAAAATCGGAATCGGGTTGAAATCGGCAGCTGAATTGGAATCGGCTGCCGATATAATTGTAAAAATCGAAAGAAGAATGAGGTGAAATATATGGAAATTGGAGTAAAAAGATTTTACGTAGCTTATGGAATGAATCTGTGTGACAGGATGATGAACCCGAACACGAAAGATTGTTATCCGCATGATCCGTATCCACAGCACTATACGGTCATCAAGGATTATAAACTGGTGTTCCGCGGAAATGGACATGGCTCTGGTCTTGCTACCATCGAACCGTGCAAAGGTAGTGAAGTACCTGTTGGTGTGTGGGCAATCAGCGAAAGCAAAGAGCGGGATCTTGACAGACGGGAAGGATTCCCTCACCTGTACCGTAAGGAGTTCGTGGACGTAGAAGTAGCCGGTTACACAATTCCCGGCGAGCCGATCAAAGCAATGGTCTACGTAATGAACGGCGACCACATGCTCTCGACACCGGATGATTATTACGAAGCGATCATCCGCGAAGGGTACGGCAACTGGCATCTGCCCGTAAGCGTACTGAACAAGGCGATCGCCGAAGCCGAAAAAGGCGGAAAGAACGCGTAAACGAAGCGCGTAAAAAGGGGCGCGAAATGAGGGGGACGAAAACAGCCGTCCTCCTTTCCTTTTGAGAACCTGACGAAAACAGATCACGTAATCACTTTGTTTACCAAGTAATCAATTTGTAATCAATTTGATAAATAATCTTGACAAAAAGATAAATCAATGCTAAAATGGATACATAATAAAAAACAAGTCAGCTGAGAGACAATAAATACCAGAGAAAGAAGGAATGAGATGGATAATAATAAGAGTTTTGGTAAAATGTACGAAGTAATGACTGAAAAGTATATTTCAGACATTCAGGAAACTGCAAAGACAGATCGTAAAGAAGCATATGACATGCTGATGACTATTGCAGATTTTTACGAAAAATTTGGGCTGGATTTTCTGTTCCCGGAATTTTTGGATGAGGAAGTTTTGGGTGACCTGTACGAAGAATTTTCAGATGAAGATGAGGATTAGCCTCTGAGCGAAATCAAAATGCCTGCCTGATTGTTCTCAGGCAGGCGAAAATATGTTGAATGAATCCCACGAAAGTGGTTTTCAGATTTTTTTCTCTTTTCTAAAGGCTGTGGCGTAAAAACCACAGCCACTTTTTTTGTGTGTTCACAAGAACGTAACGAAAAAACTATTGACTGAACTTGACAAAATGTAATCAATTTGTAAAATAATATTGACATATTGATAACCTTATGATACAATACATACAATCAAATAAAGAATAGTCAGCTGTGAGACTGAAAAATCCAGAGGAAAGAGGAATGAGATGAACGAAAAGTTTTATGGGATTTACTTTGACAGAAGTGAACTGAAGGTGGACGAACAGGGAGATTTGGAAAATCCCGAAGCACTGTATGTCATTGAATTTGAGTTTGATGGAATCAGTGAACAGCCAGTCAGGATCCGACGAATTGGAAGAAATGGTGCATTCATCGAAAATCAGCCTGACCTGTCTGGTCTGGAAACTGTTGGATATGATGATGATGAATCCGTAATGGAAGCTCTGAACAGGTTCTATAACTGGCTCGAAGAAAACATTATCTTTGAGGAACTCTATCCCGAAACAAGATGGCAACCTGCTGAGTATGTCTGTGTCGGAATTGATGGATGTCTGTAGAAAGGAAGGTATGAGATGAATATTGGAGCGAAATTAGTTCTGGCAGTGGCAACTGCATCAGCCGTAATTAGTGCCAAGGGAAAGGGCGGGAGCGAAATCAACCTGAACCTGCCAACAGGCGTAAAACCTGTTGTTGGCTACTCTTATGACCTGACAGCCGAAGCTGTTTATGGAACAGAAACACCGGTGACACGTACAGAAAAGTATGTTGCTGGATGGCTTGGAGACATCACAGCTTCCGTGGCGAAAACTGACAAGTGGTACACAGATGACGAATCCGAAAACTGGACAGTCTGGACTCTGGAAGTCTGCAAGGGTGAAGATGATGCTTGGTTCGTAATTGAAATCGGGAAATAATAAATCGAGATCGAGAATCGCCGCGAAACCAAAATCGGAATCGCGGTTTTTTTTCGTTTCGGAATCGAGATCGAATCGAAAATCGCGCTGAAATCGGCACGGAAAATGCAATCGAAATAATAAATCGAATCGGGAATCGGGAATCGCGCTAAAATCGCGAATCGAAATCGAATCGAGATCGACAATCGGAATCGAATCGAAATCGAATCGAGATCGACAATCGGAATCGAAATCGAATCGAAAATCGAAAATCGCCGTGGAATCTGGAATCGAGAATCGCGCCGAAATCGTCGATCGCGTAAAAACCGATCCGATTCCGCGACGTAAGCCACAGCGCGTAAACTGACGGTGGCGGCTGCATCCACGTACGCGAAAGCCGTATCCCGCGAAAAGACCGGTGCAGATCCCGCGTGCTTTCCGCGAAAAGTGCGTGACGAAAAAACCGGCGCAGCTGGCATCCGGGAAGAACCGCGTAACGCCGACGCGAAGCGTTACGATGCCGGGTACGGTCTCAGCGCGAAATGAAGCGGTGCGATGCGCGCGAAAGCGTAATGACGCGATGCGGTGCGACGCGTAACCGACGTGACGACGTAACGTAACGACGCGGCGGTGACGCGAAGCGCGAAGCGCGGACCGCGAGCGGATCCGGGCGCGCGGCGTAACGCGAACCGCGAAGCGATCCGGACGGACGACGCGAACCGCGAACCGACGTACGCGTACGCGCGGCGACGCCGCCGCGTAACGCGTACGCGTAACGGCGCGACCGCGCGGCGCGCGGCGGTCTGAAAATCCGGGGATCCGTTTTTCAGATTATCATATAAACTGATCATCATATTATCCTATTATCTGATAATCAGATAAACAGATAATCATACAATCTTACAATCTTACAATCTTACAATCATATAATGATATAATCATATTATCTATAAACATGCTATCATAAAATAAGATAATCTGATTATCTATAAAGATGACATAAAATAAAACTATAAATCCATAAAAATATAAATCCATAAAACCAATTAAATACAAAACAGGATAATCATACAATGAGAGAAAAAAGCTGTATTCTCTCATATGATACAAAAAGATATAAATATCTCAAAAAGATACAAAAAGGCTTATTTGTATCATAAAGATAGAATATTATAAAATTATCTCATATTTGATAAAATGACATAATCCAGAAACAACCATTATCAGACTGATAGCAAAAGTAACAAAATGTCAAAATTACTTCTCAAAATGTCAGGATGTGGTAAAATATATACAGGACAAATTATATTAAGTCAGCTGATAAAGACTAAAAAACAGAGAAAAGAGAAAAAAATGTCAATGTTAGGTTATGAAAAAAGAGTCTCAAAAGATGATATCACCTTTGGGATAGAGGATGAGTTTACAGGTCTGAAAAGACTTGAATCAGCTAAAATTTTGGCTGATTATTTCAATTGCAATTATATCCACACCTCAAAACATGGATTAGATTGCTATAGACTTTCCAATGGTTGGGAAATTGTCTCTGATTCTTCAGTATCACATAGACCTGAAGACAATGAGCTTGTAACTCCAATATTGAAGACCTCTGATATTGATATCCTGAAAGGTGCTCTTAAGGCATTATCTGATAGAGGTGCTTTCACTGACTTATCTTGTGGATTGCATGTACATGTCAGCAATCCTCATATGGTAGAGCTTGCTGTTGTCAAAAAGCTCCTTCAGCATGACTTTACAAGGTATGACATGATATATCTTTCCTGTAGAGGTTATAAAGGTTGGTGCAAGCCACAGAATGAAGCTTTTGTCAGAAAAATCAGCAAAATGGATTCCAGAAGCAAGGTTAGAGAAGAATGGTATGAAGAATATGCTCATGGATATACAGGTGGAAATTACAATGAAAGCAGATACCATGGGTGCAATCTCCATTCCTTATATCAGGGCAAAGGTGTAGAATACAGGTATTTTTCTGGTAGTTTTGATTGGGAAAAAATCAATGCTTATATAGAGCTTTCACAAGGAATGCTGATGGATTCTATAAACTCTTACAAAATGAAGCAGTATTTATATGTGGATAGACCTTACAACAAAGTCTACAGCAGAGACAATAGGAATGAAAATCTTTCCATTGCTGATTGTGTGATTATTCCTGACAGAGTCTTATATAAGTATTCCAGACTATGGAAAGAATATTTGGACAGAATGGAAATATCCAAAGAATCCCAAAAGGTGCTTTTGGCTAATTTCTAAAATTCAGGTAGTCAGGTTTTTTTCCTGACTACCATACCAGATGACTAAAGAAAAAAGACTTTAGTCATCTGGTATGGTAAAAAACCAAAAAAAATATAAGTCAGCTGATAAAGACTAAAAAACAGAGAAAAGAGAGAAAAAAATGACAAATGTAAATCTTGAAAGCATGAAACATCACTCAATGTTGTTAACAACTGAATATGGTATTCCTTATGATGATTCATGGACACTAATTGAAAGTATCTGTAATGATAATGGTTTGGATATGCAATATAACACCAACATTATATGGGCAACCTTGCAAGCTGAAAATCAGTTAAGGAAAGAGTATGGTAGACCTTATTATTGGAAATAAGGAAGGAAGGAAAAATGGAAAAGTGTGTTTATCATGTAAGAATCTGGAAAAAGGGCAGTCAAAAAAGTCATTATGAAGACATTGTCTTGACTAAAGGTGAAAACTATTGGTTGAGATTTTATGAACTGATGAAAAAATACAAATGTGATAGGTTCAGAGCAGATTCAGGTTATCTTCCTTGTAACCTTCCTTCATGGTTCAGGTGGTGTTATTTCAACTGACAAAAAAATAAGATGATAAAAAAACAGGTGACAAAAAATGTCACCTGTTTTTTTGTTAACATAACTTAACTAAAACCTAAAGTTAACTTTAGGTTTTATTATTCTAACTTTATTACAATTACACTGTTAACAGGGCAAATTTTGAATTCTGTGATGTCATTGTTCTATACCCCACCCATAATAGAACGGGCACTATATGGCGCGGCGAACAAGCCTCTCGCGCGAAGATCGCGGTTGCGACTTTTTACCCCCCCTCTGCGGAAAAAGAAAAAACAGACGGAAGCGAAATACGTCACAAACGCGAAGATCGCGATTGCGACATTTGGCGAGATAATGCGAAATTATAGCGTAACAAACTACACAAAATGCTAAAAATAAGTAACAATTTGCATTATTGACTTGACAATATGATAATTTTAGGTATAATTGAAGAAAAAAAAGAAAGGAAAATATGAGATGTTGAGTGGAAATGTCGCACCAAAAAAAAACCTGAAGGTTTATACCAGTAGGTACAGCAATCCGGAACTGAAAGGGAATAAATACTACACCGTAGGGATCTCCCTTGGTAATCCGAGATGGAAGCTGGGATACACAGTAAATAAGAAGCTGAGAGAGCTTGCGCCCCCACAAACGATGTGGGGAGACACAGAAGAGACGTTCAATAAGCGGTACGAAGAAATGTTGGATGAGTGGGGCGCGCCTGCCATCCAAAGTCTGATTGACAGATTGTTGGTAGATGCAGACAAAAAAGATATTGTTTTTCTGTGCTTTGAGGATATTAGGGTAGAAGGGCAGTATTGCCACCGATCCGTATTAGGGGCATGGCTGACGGCGTATCTTGGGATAGAAGTAGAAGAGTTGCCGGATCCGTCAAAACCAAAAGGGATGGTCAAAATTGAACCAAAGCAGGAATCAATACTTTTGTAATAAAAAAGGAGTATTTTATATGTTTCCGAGACCTGTAAGTGGGGAGTGTAAATGCGCTCAAACAGACGAAAAAAGATATAAGCAAGAGATGGTGTATAGAGCTTGGCATTATCTATCTCGAAATATTTTTCACCGACGGTATGATTGCCTTGAGGATTACATTCAAAAGGCGTACACTAAAGATAGCCGGAAGCACATGAAAACAGAGTGCGGTGAATTTTATGAAATGTGCGAAGCTGTTTGTAAGATGGGCAAAGAAAAATTCTGTGAAGAAATTCTGAAGGAATTTGACGAAAGAAAAGTCCATGACGACAGAGAATATAAATGCAGTATGTTCCGGGCTCTTGACGCAATGCCGAAATCCGTCATCAATGGATGGCTCGAAATGAACAAAGAAGTCGAATAAGCAATGATCCCGGAGTTGTTTCAACGGCAGAATACTATACATGGCGTATAGAGATGGTTGTTCGACTCAGCCACTCCGGACAAAGAAAGCAGAGATGGTATATCTCTGCTTTTTCAATATTATGAGGTAGAGAATGGCATTTTCAAATCCGAGTGGATTATTTATTGGGGCACTGCATCCGGAAGATAAAAAAGTGATACTGGCATTACTGCGTAACGCGCGTGAAGCTGGGTATAACCGGTTTATAGAACCATGTGCCGGAGCATTGGCAATGTCGTATGTTGCGGCTGAAGCAGGGTTTGACCCGAAAAATATTGAGGCAAGTGACGTATCGTACTTTTCAGGGGCGTTTGGACGCGGCGTAATGCGAACCGACACGAGTGACATGGAAATCTCTGCGGAAGGGTTCACATCTGAGGAGTTATTGGATCCCGCGACAGCCCTGTACGCGCAGGCGTATCTGAGGATGGTGCAGAAAGCAGGAGTAGAGTTCTACATTGAGTATTTACGAGATCTGAAATACAACCGAGAAAAACACATACAGCACATTCAGGAACAGATCGACGAAATCAGCGCGCGCTGCTATGGAATGACTTACAGAGACTTGGATATAAATGACCATATCGATGAGGTATTAGATGATGAACAT
>Ga0310786_10006722_pt1 | contig 15209 bp, 15 predicted proteins | sample AusTroGonzalo_MG_FD_203881 | JGI IMG/M metagenome (GOLD analysis project Ga0310786, IMG submission 203881) | Bovine rumen microbial communities from tropical cattle in Woodstock, Queensland, Australia - Gonzalo_03 (v2) (version 2) | ecosystem: Host-associated > Mammals > Digestive system >... | reverse complement strand
GTGCACGAAAGGGCCGTCAGCAGGATGAGGGCCGACGAAAGAAGAAGCAGATATGAGCGGAGTCGCATCATATAGTTACACCGGGCGTTTCAGCGTGGACTTCCTCCCAGGGGGCGACACTCACGCTGACGCGGAGGCCGCCACCCAGGCGGATGTGCACTTCATACAGGTAACGCACACCAGGGAGCCACTTGGTAATGTACCCGCTGCCGTTCACCGCCTCAATCTCCTCCAGACGCACACCGGTAACAATGCGCGTAGGCTCGGCTCCCTCGCTTTCCCGGTAGGAATAGTCCAAAACCAGGCGGGGGATGTAGGTGAGCGACAGGCCGAATTCCTGCGGGATCATGAGGTCGACGACCTCGCCGGAAGAGCGGGTGCCGCCGCCCGCAAGGATGCATGCAGGCGCGTCACCCAGTACGGCGTTGGTGTTGTAGGCAGGCTGCGACCACACGCCGGAGAAAACGGGCGTATCGTCGTCCTGCGTCACCGAGCCGATGGCCTGGGTACAAAGATTCTGGAACCGGTAACTGTTCAGGGTAATGGGAACGGCTGTAGGAGAGTCGTTGATTACCACTACGCTCACGGCGCTCAGCATATGGTGGAACAGCAGGTCCACGGGAGCGGCCGAATGATTGGCAACAAGCCGGCGCTTGCAGGCGGCCATGAGGTCGTACTGCGCAGCCACAGAATCGTAGGCCACCTGTGCCGAAAGGGCTCCTGCGGCCGAAGGGTCACAGGTAATGGTGGTGGCGTCCGCGGGGCCGGAGATGGCCAGGAAATCGTAGTGATCCGAACTGTAGTCCCAGAAACGGTGGGGAGTGTAGTCCCAGTTGTCGTTCTCCAGAAACACATTGTCACCGCCGAAGACGGTGCTGCGTGTTTCCGAGAGATTGGTTTTGGAGCCGAACACAAAGAAATTGTCGTTTCCGGAGAAACGGGTGCCTTCTTTGATGACGCCTCCTTTGGTCGCATCGTCACGCAGCAGCGCAGAACCCGCATGGAAGCCGATGGAGGCCTGATCCTGCAGGTCGCTGTCCAGCCGCATGGTACAGCCTGTGATGACCAGGCTGCACCATGTCGCCAGAACTGCTATGCGTATGATGCGAGACATCATGGATTACTTACTTGATGATGTAGTAGTGACCGTCAACAGCCTCACTCCAATCCTCAATGCTGGCGGTAAAGGTGATCTTGTTCTGAGCATTGATGGTGATGTAGTAGGTGTAGTGGACACCGGCTTCCCAAGCACCGATGAAAGGATCAGTGTTGTCCTTGTCGTCGGGGTTAGGATCGGTCTTATCGAACTTACCAATCTCGAAGGTAGCCTCGTAGTTGATGGAGTCCTCACTGCCGGTCGTACCCGTGGTGATGGTGTAGTTGATGGTGATGGACTGGGCACCGACACCGGCGGTAAAGTTCTGAGGCATGGCGATAAGGCCGTTGATCAGGCTGGCAGCCGTTTCCGTCGTATTACCGGTTCCGGCATTAAGTACGGTGGCCGTGGTTTTCTTGTAGGCAGCATCGGCAGCGTCGTTCACCTGAGACGGACTGTCAGGAGTCCAGTTAATGGAAGGCTTACCTTCATGGGCATCGTCATAGTTAACAACGGTCATTTTACCCTTTTCCTGGATGTTGTTCAGCGCGATGGAATTGACGGTGAGCTTGGTGTCCTTAATCTCGTTGTGCTTTTTCACTTTGATGTCAACCTTGGAAGCAGCGTGCACAAAAACCATCTCTACAGAAGCCGGATAGCCGGTACCTTTTTCAACGTGCTTCTTCTTGGCAACAAGGGTAACCTCATTGACGCCATCGTACTCAAGTACAGTGGTGGTAAATCCACCGTTCTGAGCATAGTCGCCAGTTGCAAGGATATCCTCAGGATAGATAGCGAAGAAAGTGTAGTCGGAGAAATTGGCATCCCAGAAACGGATGGGAGAATAAGTCCAGCCGGTAGCGCCTTTTACTACTTCAACGGCATCAAAAACCGTGTTGAGGTCCGTTGCACCGTTGTGCTTGTAACCGAACACTTCAAACTTGTCACCATCTGCAAAGGCGCTCTTGTCGGTCTTTGTCATCTGGTCGTTCCAGGAGGAGAAGCCAATGGCTTTCTGGGAGTCAGGACCCACGCTGTAGGTCTTGCTGCAAGCGGCAGCTGCCAGGGCAACTGCGGCGATGAAAAGAATCTTTTTCATACGCATTTTTTGTTTTTTTGGTTAAGAGTTAAAAATTGATAATTATTTAGTATAAGTTTAGTCACTGATTGTCGTTACGCCCGTCTGTTCGTCCCACTCGGAGACCAGGGCGTTGAAACCGCCGCCATCGGGCACCGCCGGCGGTTCTCCCGGCGGAAGGTCGTCCACATCAATCTCCAGGGTTATCACACCGCCCAGGGGCAGGGCCTGCACCTCGTTGGTAATGTCAATACGCACATTCTTCCAGCTGCCGTTGGAGTAGCTCACGTTCAGCACCAGGAAGTGGTCCTTCACGGGGGCTGCGGCAACATCGGCCTCATCATAAGGGTTGCAGCCGGGGAGGCCGAAGCTCAGCACGCGCATGCCCAGCATGTCCTGCGTGCGGTCCATGTGCACATCCATCGGCACGCTCACCGTGTTCCCGTGCGTTTCCTTCGTCCACAGGTTCACGCCCTCGGCCATGCCGGTGATGGCGGCGCCGCCGTTACTGCCCACTACCCTGCCGTTGTTGTTCAGCAGTTTGATCTGGATGAGGTAGATGTAGGTGGCGGGCGTGAGGTCACCGGTGATTTTCAGCACATATCGGCCATCCTCAAAGACGTAGTCATCGGGGTTGTCGGTGATTACACGGTCTCTGTCAAAGAGCGTGAAGAGGCCGTCGGGCATCAGGACCACGGGTTCCTCCTCAATTTCTTCGGCCTTGGTGGGGATATCGGCCATCTTCTGTGCGGTGGTGCGCACGGGATTCGAGGTCTTCAGGCCGGAAGAGATGACGCGGGTGTAGCAATGCACCGGGGCCAGGTCGTTGTCGTAGCTGAACAGCAGGGTCTCGGAGTCGTTGTTGTGGAAAAGCAGGTTGTGCGTGCCCACAAAAACGTCCATTGTAGAGCTGGTACCCACGAAGTTATGCACAGTGTGTACGGCAGGAGCGCCGTACTGGTCCTGCGTGTAAATGTGCAGGCGCATGCTGGCGGGCTGGGAATAACCCAGCGGGCCCAGCGCATTCACATTCCAGTTGAACTGCCACTGGGTTTGCCAGTTCACCTGCCACATCACGTCCACGTTCACCTTGGTGGCGAGCACCAGGCGGGTGGCCACGGGCCGGCGCAGAAACAGCGGCGGTTCGATGGTGCAGCTGGCCAGGAAGACGAGTCCCAGGCTGATCAGCGATATGAGCCGGCGGGTCTTCATCTTTTGTGGCGGTTAAACAGGTCAATGCCCAGGGAAATATACAGCCGGGTGGGGCCAACCCACATCAGGCGTTTGCGGCGGGCGGTAAACTGATCCACGTCGCCGTCGTAGTCGTAGTAATAACGGTTTGTAACGTCAAAGCCGTAAACGTAAGGGTCGTAGGCCGAATAGAAAGCGCCCACGGCAGCGCCGAAGTCCAGGAACAGGCGGCTCTTGCCGAAGACCAGCTTGTAACCGGCGCCCAGCGAGGCACCCAGGCCTTCGCCTTCCCAACCTTTGGCCTGCCAGCCAATACCGTAACGGGCGGCGTTGGCGCTGGCGAAAAGGTAACCGCCGCGGTAACGGCCTTCCCTCGGCTTGAAGTAGCGACGCGTCCACAGGGTGAGGTTGTACACCTGGAGGAAACGGTGGTCGTCGTAGTGGCGCCACATGGGGCATTCAAAATCACCGCCCACGGTCCAGTGGCCGCGGGCAGGGTACAATTCCAGGCTGATGCTGGGTATGGAAGTCACTCCGTAGTTGGGAATGTACGTGATGTCGTAAGGGAGGTTGGTGCTGATGCCTAATACGGGCCGGAGGCTGGGAACAAAGCTGTTTACTGCGGGGACCGCCAGCGTCTGGCTGGCCGATCCCCAGGACAGCGGCGCGTTCATTCTTCCCGAAGGCAGCGCCTTTCGGGCCAGTTCGACACGGGCATAACGAAGCTGGGGCCAGGAGATGTGCAGGATGGTAAACTCATACCAGGCCTCTCCCAGGGAATGCAGCTGCAGGCTGCCTTCCAGATCCGGGCGCTGGGCAAGGATATAACTGCGCAGGGCCTGGCCACGCAGCTGCGACAACGCCTGGTTATTTGCAGTAGGTCCTTCCGGAGAAGCGGCAGAGAAGAGGATACCCACGTGAATGTCTCCGGGAACCGTCTCGTCCAGGATGCGGTCCAACATGGCAAGGGCCTCGGCGTTGTTGCCGTAATCCCGCAGCAGCACGTAGCGGTTCAGCGGGAAGAGGACATTAATACGCGTGTACGTACCGCGCTCCTGCGCGTACGAAATAAAGGTGGCAAGGAACGTCAACAAAAAACACACAGCAGCTTTGGAAACTACTGTGGCCAGAGGAGAGATATGGTTGATTAGTTGACGCAAATTACACTACAAAAATTGCGGAAGTTTTTCCGGACGCAAAGATATGGAGATTTTATGCAGAATTCAAAGGAAAAATTTTCGCTTTCGTAAGATTTTTACGATTCTTGAACGCGTTGAACTCCGACAAAATTTTGCTAAACCGTTTCAAAAATACCGAAATACTCAATTAAAACGCGCCAAACACATATAAAGCAATTTAGATTATGAAACAAAATCAACCGATACGATTTTTCCGTTTCAGCAATCTACAAAAATTTACGAATTAGAAAAAATATGGTGTATTTGGACCAAGATTTCATGTCAAAATTGGTAAAAACCGAGAATTTTATTATATTTGCATGTATAAAGAACGCATAGCTAAAGAATAAAACCGAAATAAGTGAATAAAAGACAACATATTACCCATTGTTGGCCGCTTATTTTCGCCGCGGCTCTGCTTGCGGGATGTCAGCGTCTGCCCAGTCCGGACGCCATTCTCAAGCATGCCCGGCTGTTTTTCGACATTTCCGTCACCCGGGACGGAGAAGCCATCCCGGAAGGACGCATCGCCCCGCGTGTCATCCCCTCCACCAAGGGAGAAATGGTAGACGCAACGGACCTGCTGGCCACCATGGATATCCGTAAACCTTTTTCCCTTATCGGCGTTGAACAGCAAAGCGGCTCCATCCTGCTGAACAACGTTCCCGTAAACAGCGGAACAGACGGCCGTTACGCACTGGATCTGGAAGAAGGCCTGCTGGACATCCCCTCCCAGATTCTTTTCAGCGCCTACTATCCGCACGTCAAGGACATCAACTACCTGCAGGGCAACCAGGCCTACTCCATTCCCTTTGCCGCCGCAGAGACGGAGGCCGGTCCGCTGGTATCCAAAACCGTGGAACGCAGCATTGCACAGCTGAATACCCTACCCCTGGAGTTCGGCCATATCACCAACGACATCGGCTTCAAGATTTGCGACGTCACCCCTGCCAAAGAACTGCAGGGTCACATTCACCTGAGAAAACTCACTGCCCATAACGTGGCTTCGGCCGGCGTCTTTGTCAACGACATCGCCCACAGCCGCGGCAACTGGGACTTCCAGGGTTATTACCGCACCGTCACCGTGTTCGAAGGAGACGCCCGCGTGGGCGTGGGTTCCTCACAGGAGCTTTTCGTCGGCCACAACGCGCTTGTGGAGCACATGGCAGAGAGCAGCCGCTTCTACGCCATTCCGGACGACATCCTCATGGGACGTCAGTATGTAGAGGTGGAATTCGACATCGAAGGCTTCGAGCATGCCGGGGAATACTACGGTTCCCTGCCCGGCCAGGTGCGCAAGTACCTCATCTACGGCCTTCTTCCGGGCAACGTGATGGTGCCCGGCAAGCAGTACACCTTCCACATCGGCCTGGACCTGAGCAGCATTTACCGCCAGATTGACTTCAACGCCACGGTAAACGACTGGGAAACAAAAATCTACGAGAACAACGAGGATTTCTAAAGGAGAAGCCCGATGCGTCTGAACCTGCTATATCTCATCCCGGGACTCATCTTCCTGTTCTGGTCGGCCGTCCACAGCCTGCTGGCGTCCCGCACGTCCACGTTCCGCATCCTGGAGTGGACGATGATCACCATCTTCTTCACCGCAACCGGTGATCTGGTGCTGGGACAACTCATTCATTCAGAGGCTATCGGCATTCTCATCGTACAGCTCATGACGCCGGCCATCATCCCCATGTGCTGCATTTATTTTGCGCACCTGTCGGGGAGCTATCGGCATCGGCCCTATCAAACCCTCTGGATTATCCTGCCAGCCGTGCTCTTCACGGCGTCGCTCATCATTACCAGCATCTACGGCGTCGCCAACATCGACGAATTCCTGGAGCGCCTGCACGCCGGGTACACCGGGGAGGCGCTGTTTACCAACGGCGCGGAACGCATGTACTACGCCTGGAGCGTCGTCGCCTTCCGCGCGGTGATGGCAGCCGAGGCCATCATCATGATCATCCATTCCATCAGGATGTCGGCCAAATTCCACTTCCGCCCGTCCCACTGGGTAGATTTCCTGTTCAAGAACCGCCGCATGCGCGTGCTGGAGATTCAGATTACCTTTACCCTGATCATCCTCTTCGCGCTGTGCATGAAGATTATCCTGCACATTCCCCTGCTGTCGCAGAACCCGGCCTGGATGCATCCGCTGGTACTGGGCATCTGCATTATTGACTTCTTCTTCGGCTTCTTCGCCCTGTTCAGCGCCAAGGAATACATCTCCATCCCGGAGATTCGCTCGGCCTTCCGCTTCAACTACAACGAGGAGAACGCAGACTCCGTGTCCGAAGAAGTCATTCTGGACATGATCGGGAACCTGCACGGGGAATCCCTCACGCACGTCCTCTCCCGCCTGGAGATCCAGGCCGGGGCCGATAATCCCGGCCGCCATATCGGCAAATCCAAGACCCCGACACTGTCCTCCACGGTACTGGGCCCTAATCCCATGCCCAAGGAGGAGGAAAGCCTGCTCACCCGCTTCCAGCACCTGATGATGGAGGAGCAGCTGTTCCTGCAGCCCGGTCTCACGCTCACGGACGTGTCGGAGCGGCTGCATTCCAACAAGACCTATGTCTCCAAGATGGTGAATCGCAGTTACAACCTGGGATTCCCGGAGGTCCTCAATATTCTGCGCGTAGATTACGCAGAACAGTACATCCGCAAACACAAGGATGCCACGCAGGAAGAAATTGCCAAGGCCTGCGGCTTCCTCAGCGCTTCCTCGTTCAACAGTACGTTCAAGCGCATCACCGGCTACACGCCGAAGGTTTGGGCGGCCCGCGTGGCCACCAACAACCACTAAAACAAACAAGCACACCTGCACTTAAACTAAACTAACCACAATGACTCCATTTTACGCACAGGAACACGACTACTCCAAGTACAACGTACTTGCGGTCGATGATATCCCGCTGAACCTGGTTCTGGTTCAGAAGATGCTTTCCCGCTTCAACTTCAAGCTGCGCACGGCAAAAGGCGGCCAGGAAGCCCTGGACGCCGTGGCCGAGCAAAAGCCGGACCTGATCCTGCTGGACCTGATGATGCCCGGCATCGACGGCTTCGAGGTCATCCGCCGGCTGCGGGAAGACCCTACCACGGCCGATATCCAGATTGTGATATTGTCGGCCCTCAACTCCAACGAAGACGTCGTGAAAGGCTTCAACGTGGGCGCCAACGACTTCATCATGAAACCCATCATCATGGAGAAGCTCCTCAGTTGCGTGGTCACACAGATGTCCATCGTCGAAAATAAAAAGCGCTAAGCCATGCGTCGCCTGCTGGCCATACTACTTACCCTGCTGCTGTGCCTGGGAGCCCGGGCGCAGATAGTGAACCGTCTTCGCGTAGACCAGGAGACCTTCGTCCGCTACGCCTACGGCCGCATGCAGGAATTCAGCCCGCAAAACCTCCAGCTGGCCGACTCTCTTTACAAGGCCGGCATCCGGCAGAACAACTTCCGCTACAAGTGCCTGGCACTGTCGCTGGAGATTCCCGTCTACTTCGTGCAGGGCGACGAGCCGCGCATGAGCGAGGCCGCCGAGGAAATCAAGACCCTGCTGGTCGACAGAAAAGACCTGCGGGAATTCTACTTTGCCACGCTGCACGAGTACAGCGAGTTCCTGGTGCGCCTGGGCTACGTGTCCAAGGCTGTGCTGGAAGCGCGGGCCATGGAGCGGCTGGCATCGGCCGAAAAGAAGCCCGAAGGGCGCATGTATGCCTACCGCATCATCGGCCTCATCCAGAGCTACCGCGAGAACCATGCGCTGGCCATTAAGAACCTCGAAAAGGCCGTCCACTACTGCCGCGAGTCGCGCTCGGAGCAGGAACTCCCGAACCTCTACATCCTGCTGGCGCAGGAGTGCGTAAACCTGAAACGCTACACGGAGGCCGATGTCTTCTGCACCCGGGCCGAGGAATACGAGAGCTTCTTCCCCTCCATCCGCATCAAGGCGCAGATGATGCGCGCGGTCCTCTACCACGCGCAGGGCGACTACCCCGCCTTCTGGGAGACCTATCAGGCCCTCCTGCAGGACCCGCTGTACACCCTGCAGACCGACACCGACACGCGCAGTGCGCTGGACATCACCTACCTCCGCTCGCGCGGCTCCTTCGTCGAGGCGTTAAGACGGGCCGATGCCCTCCGCAACGAGCACGAGCGCCTGATGCAGAAGCACGCGCTGTATGCCGATATGGGCGAGTACTCGGACGCCTACCAGGAGCTCGCCCGCCTGATGGAAGAGCGTGACTCTACCTATATCCGTATGCAGAACGAGGACCTGGCCATCCTGGACGCCGAAATGAACAACGCCCAGCTGCGGGAAGAAGCCCGCGAGCTGAAGACGCAGAACGAAATGACCATTATGGCAGGCCTGCTGGTCATGTTCTTCCTGGCCTTTGTGGCCATCGGTGTGCAGCAATGGCGCCTGAAGGAGAACCTGGACGAGCTGCGCGCCAAGAACAACGCCATGCTCACCACCCGCCGGGCCTACCAGCGCGCCCTGGAAACCATGGAAGCCGAAAACAACCTGCGCATCAAACTCCTCCAAAAACGTAAATTCAACACCATTCAGCTATGAAATGGAAATTTCTGAAATATTATAAGCACGAACTCCTGGCCCTGATTCACTTCTTCGCCGGCGGCATCCTGAGCATGCTGGGCCTCATCCAGAAAGTCCCCCTGATTTTCGGAATTGCAGGCGTGGTCATCCTGGCCAGCTGCATGTTCTACTATTGCCTGAATTACGTGGCCGAGGTTACCTATAAGAATTATTATAAGGAAAGCTACGAGATTGAGCACGAGACCATCGAGGAGGAGATCCGCAAATCCCTGGTGAACAACCGTTACCAGGAGGCCGTCATCAACCGTTTTGAAAGCGCCTGCCGGGACCTGAGCCTCTCCGAGGAGCAGAAAGACTGGCTGCTGGAGCTGCTCATGGCCGAGAAAGACCGCGTGGACGAGCAGATTCGCGCCGAGGGCGGCGGGCATATCTAAGAAAAAAGCCTCTGCAATGACTTGCAGAGGCTTTGGTACTGGGTAGGAGAATCGAACTCCTATTGCGAGATTGAGAATCTCGAGTACTAACCGTTATACGAACCCAGCGGTTGGGAGTGCAAAGGTACGCAAAAAATCTGAATCTCCAAATTTTTATTTCAAAAAGACGAAGAAAACTGCAAGCACCAGGCAGATGAAAGCTGCCAGGTGGTTCCATTGCAGGGCCTGGCCTTTGAACAGGAAGGTCACGATGACCGTGAAAATGGTCAGGGAGATCACCTCCTGAATCACCTTGAGCTGCATCAGATTGAAAGGTCCCCCGTTTTCAATGAAGCCGATGCGGTTGGCCGGCACCGTGAGACAATACTCAAAGAAAGCAATGCCCCAGGAGAACAGAATAATGAGGATGAGCGGCCAGCTGGTGGAGATTTTCATCTCCTGCAGCTTCAGGTGCCCGTACCAGGCGAAGGTCATAAAAACATTCGAAAAGACCAACATCAAAACGGTCCAAAACCCTTTCATACTAATACCTATTGTTTTAAGGTCGCAAATTTAGTAATTTTGCTGGCTCATTGAACACATTGATTGTATTATGACCTTAATTAAATCCATTTCCGGTATTCGCGGAACCATCGGAGGCGCCCCGGGCGGCGCTCTTACCCCCATCGATGTAGTCAAGTTTACGGCTGCTTATGCCGCAACGCTTCCTCAGCGCAAACCCCAGCCCAACGGCGAAAAGTACAAGATCGTCGTCGGCAAGGACGCCCGTATGTCGGGCGACATGGTAGAACAGCTTGTAGTGGGCACCCTCATCGGCTGCGGCATTGACGTTGTCAAATGCGGCTTCGCCTCTACGCCCACCACGGAAATGGCCGTCCTCTTCGCCAACGCAGACGGCGGCATCATCCTCACCGCCAGCCACAACCCCCGTCAGTGGAACGCCCTGAAGCTCCTGAACGACAAAGGCGAGTTCCTCACCGCCGTGGAAGGTCAGGCCGTACTGGACCTGGCAGAGAAAGAGGACTTCAATTTCGCCGAGGTAGACAACCTGGGCAACGTAGAAGAAGAAGATTTCACCGATAAGCACCTGGACGCTGTGCTGGCCCTGCCGGCCGTAGACGTGGAAGCCATCAAGGCTGCCCACTTCACGGTAGTGGTAGACGCCATCAACTCCGTGGGCGGCATCATCATGCCCCGCCTGCTCCAGCGCCTGGGCGTCAAGTGCATCGGCCTTAACTGCAACCCCACCGGCGACTTCGCCCACAACCCCGAACCGCTTCCGGCCAACCTCGTAGACCTCTGCGAGACCGTGAAGAAGGAGAAGGCCGACCTGGGCATCTCCGTAGACCCGGACGTAGACCGTCTGGCCTTCATCCAGGAGGACGGCGAGCCCTTCGTGGAAGAGTATACGCTGGTGAGCGTGGCCGACTATCTGTGCGAGCTGGCCGAGAAAGAAGGCAAGCCCATCGCCACCGTCTCCAACCTCTCCTCTACCCGCGCCCTGCGCGACGTAACCGAGAAGCACGGCGGCACCTACTACGCATCGGCCGTAGGTGAGGTGAACGTGACCACCCTCATGCACAAGGTAGGCGCCCTCATCGGCGGCGAAGGCAACGGAGGCGTCATCTATCCCGCCATCCACGCCGGTCGCGACGCCATGGTCGGCACGGCCCTGTTCCTGAGCAACCTGGCCCACAAGAAGATGAAAGTGAGCGAGCTCAAGAAGACCTACCCGCAGTATTTCATCGCCAAGAACAAGATTCAGCTGAGCGACAGCGCCCTCATCGAGAAGATCCTGACCGAGCTCAAGAAGATCTACGCCAAGGAGAACATCAACGACATCGACGGTGTCAAGATCATCTTCGAAGCCAACAAGACCTGGGTGCACCTGCGCAAATCCAACACGGAGCCCATCATCCGCATCTACAGCGAAGCTTCCACCATGGAAGCCGCCGAGGCCCTGGGCAACGAAGTGATTGCCGTCGCCAACAAAATTATTGGCTAATCAGTTGGAGATTCTCTCGCTTCGCTCGGAATGACAGTTTCTTGTCATACCGAGGCCGAAGGCCGAGTGTATCTCTTTAACAGTTTCTTGTCATACCGAGGCCGAAGGCCGAGTGTATCTCTTTATTACTACTATGTTCAGTTTCCGAACCACCGCATTAGAGGACCAGTTGGACAAGGCCTTGCTGTATGGCAAGGTCGGGTGCTTCTGCACGCAGAACTGTTGGGATACGGCCAAGAGCCGCTGGATGTGGGACATCTTCCGCGAGAGGGGGAACCTGGTAACGGTGTTCAACCCGCGCGAGGCCGAGCTAACTCCCGGCACCAACCACATCGTCTGCGAGGCCGACCAACTGCGGGAACTCAATGCCGTGGTGGTGGAAATCCAGGACGTAGGCGTAAGGTACTTCAACTACACCAAGGACGTGATGCAGCTCATGGAGATGCTCACGCTCCTTGGCGATGAAGCCCCTTCCTTATATATAGTAGACCACCTGAACCCTTCCGGCCGTGTGGTGGAGGGCACCATTCCGGCGGTGGCCGGCGAGATGTACGTCCCGAAGGTCGCCCACCGGCACGGTCTCACCCTGGGAGAGCTGGTGAACCTCTATGCGTCTGAAACGGGCGCAAAGTTCCCCATCCATGTGATATCGGCCATGGCCACCGACGCCAACCGGCAGCTCATGCCCTGGACCATCGCCCCGGCCTCCGACATCCCCGGCCTGTTCAGCTCCTACCTGTACAGCGGCGGCGGCCTGTGGAACAACACCACGCTCACGCCCGGTATCGGCACAGCCCGGCCCTACGAGTACATCGGCGCGCCCTTCGTGAAGCCCCTCCGCCCGGAGGAACTCCCCCAGGCGCACGGCGCCCTGCTTCGGCCCTGTTCCTTTACACCGGCAGCCGGCCGCTATGCGGGACAGCGCTGCTTCGGCTTCCAGATTATGCTGGTCCCCGGAGAGCCCTACCACAGCCTGCTGCACACCCTGCACCTGATGCGCTGGTTCCGGGAGCACTATTCGGCCTTCGACTTTGAGCCCGCCTTCTGGACCAAGCTCGCAGACCCTGTGCTGGAAGCCTACCTCAAGGAAGAGATTGGTTTCGACGTAGTTCAGGAGCACATGAAACTGGAAGAGCAGAAGTGGATTCGCAAAGCCAAGCGCTACATTCTGTACGACGACGCGCCGTACCGGATGAAATAATTTGGAAATGTCATTCCGAATGCCTATCTTTGCGGTCCCAAATTGTTAACAATTAACTTTTACGTAAAATGAAGAAAGGAATTCATCCCGAAACCTACCGTCTTGTAGCTTTCAAGGATATGTCCAATGACACCGTCTTCGTCACCCGCAGCTGCGCTCCTTCCAAGGAGACCATCACTGTTGAGGGCGTTGAATACCCGCTGGTGAAACTGGAAATTTCCAACACTTCCCACCCGTTCTACACGGGCAAGGTGAAGCTGGTGGACACCGCCGGTCGTGTGGATATGTTCTATCAGAGATACAAGAGCCGCAAGAAATAATTTCTCCGGCCACAAGGTACAAAATGGCAGCCCTTCCATCCGGGTTGCCATTTTTTATAACCTGCCACTTTGGCAGGAAATCCCCCTTGGCAGGCAATTTGCTTTAACCCCGCCAGCAAGTTAGAATTACCATGGCAGAAAAGAAGAAGAAAAATACAGAAGAAGTCATTGACAGCAAGAAACTCGCAGCCTTGGAGGCCCGTATCGAGGGCCTGAACGAGGAACTGGAAGAGGCAAAAGCCGAGGCCGCCAAGGCCGCCGACTCCAAGGCCGACTATCTCCGCCTCATGGCAGAGTTTGACACCTTCCGCCGCCGTACGGCAGAAGAGAAGCTGGCCCTCGTGAGCTCGGCATCGGCCGACACAATCAAGGGACTCCTCCCCATCCTGGACGACTGCGAGATTGCACTCGGCGCGCTGGAGAAGAGCGCCGACAGCGACGCTGCCAAGGAAGGCACCCGCATGATCTTCGACAAGCTCAACGCTTACCTCAAAGGCAAAGGCCTGGAGCGCATCGAGGCCAAAGGGGCCGATTTCGACACCGAACTGCACGAGGCCGTGACCACCTTCCCCGCCCCCTCCGAGGACATGAAGGGCAAGGTCATCGACGTGGTCCAGACGGGCTACACCCTGGGCGGTAAGGTACTGCGTTACGCTAAAGTAGTGGTAGGAGCATAAAATATGGCAAACAAGAGAGATTACTACGAGGTTCTGGGCGTCGACAAAAAAGCGACGGCCGACCAAATTAAGAGCGCCTACCGCAAGCTGGCCCTCAAATGGCACCCGGACCGCTGGGTAAGCGGCACCGACGCCGAAAAGAAGACCGCAGAGGAGAACTTCAAGGAGGCGGCCGAGGCCTACTCCGTCCTCTCCGACCCGGATAAGCGCGCCCGCTACGACCAGTACGGCTTCGCAGCCGAACAGATGGGCGGCGGCGCCGGCGGCTTCGACTTCGGCGGCATGGACATCAACGACTTCCTGCGCAACATCTTCGGCGGCGGCTTCGGCGGTGGCTTTGACTTCGGCGGCTTCGGCTTCGGCGGTGGCCAGTCGGACCAGGGTTCCCGCGTCCAGCGCGGCCGCGACATCCGCACCAGCGTCAAGCTCACCCTCGAAGAGATTGCCAACGGCTGCGACAAGGAAATCTCCCTGGAGCGCGCCCGTCCTTGCCCGGACTGTGGCGGCAAAGGCGCCAAGAGTGAGGCCGATATCAAGACCTGCCCCACCTGCGGTGGCCAGGGCCGTGTGCGCCAGCAGGTGCGTAGCCTCTTCGGCATGAGCTATACCATCGGCACCTGCCCGCAGTGCAACGGCAGCGGCAAGATCATCACCAACCCCTGCCGCCGCTGTAATGGCACCGGATTGGAGCGCAAGCGTGAAATGGTGCGCGTCCACATCCCTGCCGGCGTGGAGGATGGCATGCAGATTACCGTCCGCGGTGAAGGCCATGCAGCCCCGCACGGCGGCGTAAACGGCGACCTCCTGGTTGTCATCAACGAAGTACAGCACCCGCAGCTTCAGCGGGACGGCAACAACCTCTTCTATACCCGTATCATTTCCGTGATGGATGCCATGCTGGGCTGCGAGGTCTCTATCCCCTGCCTGGACGGCAGCTATAAAGTAAAGGTAGAACCCGGCACCCAGAGCGGCACCGTGGTGAAACTGCGCGGCAAGGGCCTGCCCAGTGTGCAGGGTTACGGCCGCGGCACCGGCGACCTGTATGTGAAATTCCAGGTCTGGGTGCCCCACAAGCTCTCGAAGAGCGAGAAAGAGACCCTGGAGCAGCTGCGCTACAGCAACTCCTTCGAGCCCGACCTCACCCGCGAGGACAAGGCCACCTTCGATAAAGTGAAAAATATTTTCTAATTTTTCGAAGAAAGTTTTGGGAATTGAAAAAAGCTTTGTATCTTTGCAGTCCCAAAAACAAAGCAACCTCTTGTCAGGAGCCAAACCGCAATGTTGCACTAAAGGATATTTGAAATTATGGATTTGATTAAAATTGTAGAGCAGGCTTTCAATAACGAGAAAGCAGCTTCCTATCCCGAGTTCAAGGCCGGTGACACCATCACCGTTACCTACAGAATCAAGGAAGGTGATAAAGAGAGACTTCAGAAGTTCCGCGGTGTCGTGATTCAGATC
>Ga0310786_10006721_pt1 | contig 15211 bp, 11 predicted proteins | sample AusTroGonzalo_MG_FD_203881 | JGI IMG/M metagenome (GOLD analysis project Ga0310786, IMG submission 203881) | Bovine rumen microbial communities from tropical cattle in Woodstock, Queensland, Australia - Gonzalo_03 (v2) (version 2) | ecosystem: Host-associated > Mammals > Digestive system >... | reverse complement strand
GAGCAGAACCCGCCCCGGCGGCCCCGCCACCGCCACCCACCCCACCGGCACCCCCGCCGAACGCGCTTTCCTCGTCGCCCTCCGCCCCCCGGACGTCCCCCGCGCCGAAGCCGAGGACTCCCTCCGCGAACTCCACGCCCTCGCCCGCACCGCCAGGGCAGAAGTCGCCGGCTCCCGCGTCTTCCCCGTCCGCACCCCCAACCCCGCCACCGCCGTCGGCAAGGGCCAGTTCGAACAGCTCGCCGCCGACCTCGCCGCCACCGGCGCCGACGTTGCCGTCTTCGACGACGACCTCACCCCCGCCCAGGCCCGCAACCTCGCCCGCGGACTCCAAGTCCGCGTCGTCGACCGCACCCAGCTCATCCTCGACATCTTCGCCGCCCGCGCCCGCACCCTCGAAGGCCGCCTCCAGATCGAACTCGCCCAGCTCGCCTACATGCGTCCCCGCCTCCGCGGACTCTGGACCCACCTCGAACGCCAGAAAGGCGGCATCGGCCTCAAGGGCCCCGGCGAAAAACAGCTCGAACTCGACCGCCGCCGCCTCGACCAGCGCCTCGCCGTCCTCCGCGCGGACCTCGACGACGTCCGCCGCCGCCGCGCCGAACAGCGCCGCGGGCGCCGCCGCCGCGGCTGGTCCCTCGTCACCCTCGTCGGCTACACCAACGCCGGCAAGTCCACCCTCCTCAACCGCCTCGCCTCCGCCGCCGTCACCGCCGATTCCCGCCTCTTCGCCACCCTCGACCCCACCACCCGCCAGCTTCCCCTCCCCAACCATTCCCCCTGCCTGCTCACCGACACCGTCGGCTTCATCCGCAAGCTCCCCCACCACCTCGTCGAAGCCTTCAAGGCCACCCTCGAGGAAGTCACCGCCGCCGACCTCCTCCTCCACGTCGTCGACGCCTCCCAACCCCTCGCCCTCGCCCAGTGCGACGCCGTCGAACGCGTCCTCGCCGACCTCGGCGCCCTCGGCAAATCCCGCCTCGTCCTCCTCAACAAGATGGACCGCGCCCCCTCCCCGGCCCTCCTCCAGCTCCTCCGCGAACGCTACCCCGGCGCCCTCCCCGTCTCCGCCGCCACCGGCGATGGCCTCGACCGCCTCCTCGCCGCCATCGCCGATTCCCTCCACCGCCACGCCCCTCCCGCCACCTACCGCATCCCCGCCGATGCCGGCCGCCTCCTCGCCCTCCTCCACGCCGAAGGCCGCATCCACGCCCGGCGCCTCTACGGCTCCTGGTGGCACGTCACCGCCACCCTCCCCCCCGCCCTCCTCCCCCGCTTCGCCCCCTACCTCAAATAACCCCGTCCGCCCCCCTTCGGCGGTCCTTGCCCGACCGGTCGGACCGGATTTTTCCGCCCCGTGCCGCCGGATTTTGCATCTCATCCGTGCAAAATTTCAGCTATTTTTCCTCGTTTTCCTTAATCTTGAAATCTTTTTCCGCCAGGACCGCCCGAAATCCGGCGGCCCCTTTGCCGCTTGCGGCCCGGGCGCCGGCGCGCTACCCTCCGCCCCATGAAAATCCGGTTGTTGCCTGTGAATCCCGCCGTGGGCGCGCTCGCCCGAAACGCCGACCGCCTCGCCGAAGCCGCCCGCGCCGCCGCCGCGGACGGCGTGGAAGCCCTGCTCCTTCCCGCCCGCGCCCTCGAAGGCGCCCCCCTCCTCGGCCTCGCCGACCGCCCCGACTACCTCCGCGCCCGCAAGGCCGCGCTCGCCTCCCTCTCCCGCCGCCTCCCCCCCGGCCTCCCGCTCTTCACCACCCTCTCGCTCGACGGCGACGGCGGCGACAAGCCCGTCGTCCTCGGCCGCAACCTCCCGCCCGCCGCCCGCCGCGTCCCCGCCGGACTCGCCTACCTCCCCTGCCGCACCGCCCTCGCCGACGACTCCCCCGACGGCCGCCGCGCCGCCCTTTCCCGCGCCGCGAAAAAGGCCCGCCGCCCCCTAGCCGCCGTCAATCTCCTCGGCGGGCAGGACGAATCCGTCTTCGACGGCGCCGCCTGCCTCTTCGCTGCCGACGGCTCGCTCCTCGCCGCCTCCCCCCGCTTCTCCGGCGACCCCCTCGACTTCGACCTCCCCGCCCGCGGCGCCCCCCGTCCGCAACCGCTCCCCCCGCCCCTTTCCCCCGAAGCCGCCTGCTGGGCCGCCATCACCCTCGGCATCCGCGACTACGTCGGGAAGAACGGCGCCCCCGGCGTCCTCGTCGCCTTGTCCGGCGGCATGGATTCCGCCCTCGTCGCCGCCCTCGCCGTCGACGCCCTCGGCCCCGCGCGCGTCCTCGGCGCCACCTTCCCCTCCCGCTACTCCACTTCCGGCACGCACCGCGACGCCCACCGCCTCGCCGACGCCCTCGGCATCCCCTGCCTCGACATCCCCATCGTCCCCGCCGTGGACGCCCTTTCCGCCATGCTCGCCGCCCCCGGCGCCGCCACGGACGCCTTTCCCGTCCTCCCCGGCTCGCTCGAAGCGGAAAACCTCCAGGCCCGCATCCGCGGCGTGCTCGGGATGGCCCTCGCCAACCGCCACGGCCTCTTCATGCTGGAAACCAGCAACCGCAGCGAATCCCTCGCCGGCTACTGCACCCTCTACGGCGACACCTGCGGCGCCTACGCCCCCCTCGCCTCCCTCTACAAAACCGAAGTTTTCGCCCTCGCCCGCTGGCGCAACGCGCAGGGCCCCCGCCCCGTCATCCCCAGGAGCATCATCGCCCGCCCCCCTTCCGCCGAACTCCGCCCCGGCCAGCGCGACTCCGATTCCCTCCCCCCCTACGACCACCTCGATCCCGCCCTCCGTCTCGTCGCCGACCGCAACCTCGGCGCCGCCGAAGCCGCCGCTGCCGGGGCCTTTCCCGATGCCGCCCGCCGCGCCCTCCGCCTCCTGTTCCGCAGCGAATACAAGCGCCGCCAGGTCGCCTTCGGCCCGCAGCTCGCCTTCCCAGGCCCCCGCCTCCCCGCCACCAACGCCTTCGCCGGCGACCCCTGACCCCGCAAAAAAGGCTGGCCTTCCGCCCCCGCCCGCCCCATCTTCCTCCCATGACCCAACCTCCTCCAGACCCTGCCCCGCCCCCCGCCGAAACCGTCCCCCCGCTCGACAACGTCCGCGTCGTCCTCGTCAACGGCATGTACGGCGGCAACATCGGTTCCGCCTGCCGCGCCATGGCCAACATGGGCCTCCGCCACCTCGTCCTCGTCAACCCCCGCCCCACCGTCGATTGGGACGAAGCCGCCAAAATGGCCTGCCACGCCGGCTCCATCCTCGCCGCCCGCCGCACCGTCCCCACCCTCGCCGAAGCCGTCGCCGACTGCGCCCTCGTCGCCGGCGTCACCGCCCGCACCGGCCTCTACCGCGAACACGCCAAATCCCCCCGCGACCAGGCCCCCCGCATCCTCCAGGCCGCCATGGACGCCCCCGTCGCCCTCGTCTTCGGCTCCGAGGACAACGGCCTCTCCCGCGAAGAGGTCGCCCTCTGCACCCACCTCGTCCGCATCCCCTCCTCCCCCTCCTACTCCTCCCTCAACCTCGCCCAGGCCGTCATGGTCGTCGCCTACGAACTCTTCGTCCGCGCCGGCGACTACGTCCCCCCCGCCGAACGCTCCCCCGAAGCCCCCTCCCGCCTCCGCGAAACCCTCTTCGCCAAATGGGAACAGGCCCTCCTCGGCATCGGCTTCATGGACCGCCACACCGCCGAACACATGATGCTCGGCCTCCGCCGCGTCTTCGCCCGCGCCCCCCTCACCGGCAACGACGTCCAGATCCTCCTCGGGGTCGCCACCCAGACCCTCTGGGCCGCCCGCCACCTCCCCCCCGGATGCCGCCCCCCCGACGCCCCCGCCTCCGATGACTGACGCCCCCGCCCAACCACCCCGCCTCGTCATCTCCGTGATGCTCGTGGCCCTCAACGAGGCCCACCACATGGAGGCCATCCGCATCGCCCTCGACCAGCTCCGCCTCCCCCCCGGCGCCATCCTCGAACGCATCCTCGTCGATGGCGGCTCCACCGACGGCACCCTCGAAGCCGCCTACGAAAACGGCTTCGACCAGTGCTTCCGCCTCCCCGGGAAATCCATCCCCGTCTGCCGCAACCACGCCCTCTCCTGCGCCCACGGCGAATGGCTCGCCTTCCTCGACGCCGACTGCCTCCCCTGCTCCGACTGGCTCCTCTCCGCCGCCCCGTGGCTCTCCTCCCCCGAACCCACCCTCCTCGGCTACCCCGTCGTCCCCCCCGGCGGCGGCAACTGGATCCAGTCCGCCTGGTGGGCCCACTGGAAGCACAAGAACCTCGCCGACCGCCACGACCTCGCCCCCATCGTCCACGACGCCTTCCGCCTCATCACCACCCGCAACATGCTCCTCAACCGCGTGCTCCTCCGCACCGTCCCGCACTTCGACGAAGCCCTCGTCACCGGCGAAGACACCGATTTCGCCTTCCGCGCCACCCAGTCCGGCTGCCGCGTCGTCGCCCTCCCGGCCCTGCAGGTCACGCACCTCGGCGAACCCGCCACCCTCTCCCAGTTCTACCGCCAGCAGCTCTGGCACGCCAACCGCCGCGCCTACGCCACCATCCTCCGCAAGACGGGCGGCCGCCAGGGCGCCAACGCCATCTACTTTTCCTTCGCCTTCCTCGCCGCCCTCCTCCTCGCCATCCTCGCCCTGCCCCTCGCCCTCCTCCACACCCCCTGGTGGCTCCTGCTCCTGCTCCCCCTCCCCGCGGTGACCTGCGCCCCGGCCCTCTTCATCGCCGCCCGCGCCCGCATCCCCCTCCTCTTCCCCCAGCTCGCCGTCCTCTACTTCCTCTACGGCCTCGCCCGCTCCATCGACCTCCTCGGCTTCGCCCCCCGCAAACCCACCTGGAAATCCTCCGCCCCCCCGCCCACCCCCTGATTTTCCCCCCTGCCGCCCCCCCCGGCGTTTTTTTCCCGTCGGACCGATTTGCCAAGCATTGGCAAAAATCCCCCGTTTTACCAATGCTTGGCAAAACGGGAAAGCGCGGAGGCGTGTCCCCGCGCCGCCGTTTCCTATTCTCCCCGCAACAGTCCCGCGAACACCCCGAACGCCGGACGCGCCCGCCACGGGCCGCCGTCCGGCGGAACGTCCACCAACCCGAAACCGTGCGCCGCGAGCCGCCACCAGTAGAGCCGCCGGACGTGCCCGCTGCCCAGTGCCAACCGGACGTAGCGCCGCATGTAGTCCGCGTAGACCTCCTCCGTCACCGAAGGGTCGTTCTTCCGCGGGTCCAGCGTTTCGTAGGGCGACGTCACCGGCGACCAGACGCCCGTCTCCGCGAGCGGCCAGTTCGCCTCCGTGAGCACCACCTCCCCGCCCATGCCCGGCTGGCACCCCGAAAAGGCCCGGAGCAACGCGCACTTGCGCACCGTGTCGAATCCGCCCTGGCGGTTTTCCGGCGCGCCGCGGCGGTCCACGTAAAGCGCGTGCGAAAGCCCGGCGAAGCCGATGTCCCCCGGCACGTGCCGCAACACCGCCGCCAGCGAATGCGGCTCGAAATCGATGCACCCCGGCGCGTAAATCCGCGCCTCCGGGCACCGCTCCCGCAACTCCCGCAGCGGCCCGAAAAGCCCCGGCAGTTCCCGCCGGTAGTCCCACACGCCCCACTTCGTCCGGTTCGGCGCGTGCAACGCGTGGAAAGCTTCCGCCACCCCCGCCAGCTCCTCCCCCGCCAGCCGCACCATCGCCGCCCACGACGCCGGGTCCCGCACCGCCCGCCGCGACTGCACCAGCGCCAACGCCACCGGATGCCCCGCCTCCCGCAGTTCCCGCGCCGCCGCGCATGTCCTCCGCCACCCCGCCTCCCCCGCATGGTGGTAGAGCCGCAACTGCACCGGCGGCTTCCGCCCCCCCTCCTCCGACAATCGCGCCAGCCAGCGCCGCTGCTCCGCCCATGTCGCCACGTCCGGCTCCAGCGAAATCCCGAGCCCCTCCGGAACCGGCACCGCCGGCCCCGGCGACGCCTCCGCCTCCCGCAGCGCCCGCCGCAGCGCCGCGCCGCCCGACACCCCCGCCGCCACCGCGTCCCACACGTTCCCCGGCGCGATGAAACGCCGCCGGTCCTTCGACGTGTACGCCGGAACCGGCTGCGCCGAACGGTCGTCCCACACCCACAGCTCCCGCCCCGACGGCGGACGCGCCATCCCCGCCTCCGCCCGCCGGATGCGCGCTTCCCGGATGGGATGCCGCCACGGCCTCAGCCGCGTATGCCGGTCGAACGCCGCGCGCGCCTTCCGCTCCGCGTCGCGGAACGCCTTCGGCGGATTCCATCCCCCGTGGTACATCGCGAAAAAGCACCGCCGGAAATCCGACGGGATGTCCAGCCGCGACATGTCCCGCCCCCGCGCCGCCTCCGACGCCTCCTCCACCCGCACCGCGCGGTTCAAGTCGAGGAACACCGCGCGCCATCCGCCCCCTTCCGCCGGGAGCAACCCGATGTTCTGGTTGCCCAGATCGCGGTGCAGAACGCCCGCGTCGTGCATCCCGCGCACCGCCGCAGCAACCGTCTCCAACAGCGACATGATGTCCGCGCAACGCGGCGTTTCCGCCGAAAACAGGCGGTTCAGCTCCACCCGGAAATCCGACAGTCCCGGCACGAACCGCGACACGAACCGGCTCTCCAGCAACCGTCCCCCTTCCCACCGTTCCATCACGGCAATCGGCTCCGGCGTGCCGATTCCCGCCGCCGCGAGGCGGCACGCCGTCGCGAACGCGCGCGCCGCCTTCGTCCCTTTCCGCCGGGCGATGGCATCGCGCCAGCCGCTCTGCCGTCCGTACGTCTTGACCGCCGCGTCGATTTCCTTCCCCCCCGGCCCCCACGCCAGCCGCACCCGGTCCACCCGGTGGCGCCCCGGCGGCACGATGGCTTCCGCCCCCTCCGGCAGCGCGCCCAGATCCCGCACCGCCCGCTCCGGCGGCACCGCCGCCGTCCACGCACCGGCCACCAGGATCCGCCACGCCCCGGCGGTCCGCCACTCCGGCTCAGCCGCGCGCATCGGGCATCCCCGTCCCGGTCTTTTCCGCGCGGGAAATTTCGTACAGCTTCGCGTACTTGATGAACACGCCGTAGCCCGACAGGCACGCCACGATCAGTCCCGCCATCCCGTCGAGGAACCCCCGCTGCAGCACGTAGCCGCGGAAAAACCGCCACCACGGGCGGAACAGCAGCGCCGTCAGCCCGACGCGCTTCCCGTGCTTCGCCTTCTGCTGTGCCGAAATCGTCGAAAAGCGGTTGAGCGTGTTCAAGTGGTCCACCATGTTGTCGTAGGTGAAATGGTAGAGCGGATTCCGGAAGGTGTGCACCGGCCCGTCCACCACCACCCGGTCGTGCGGCTCCTCCCCCGCGCTGTAGCCCCGGTCCTTCCGGAACAGCCGCATCTTCAGGTCCGGATACCACTCCCCGTGCCGGATCCACTTCCCGAGGTACCACACCATCCGCGGCATCTGGAACCCCGCGGTGTCCCCCACCCCCTTTTCGAACATCTCTTCGATTTCCTTCCGAAGCCCGTCGGACACCACCTCGTCCGCGTCCACGAAGAAAATCCACGGGTACTTCGCCAGTTGCCGGATGTAGTTCTTCTGCGCGATGTAGCCGCCCCACTCGTGCTGCTCCACCCGCGTCGCGTACCGCTTCGCGATTTCCACCGTCCGGTCCTTGCTGAACGAGTCCACCACGATGACTTCGTCGCACCACGCCACCGACTTCAGGCACGCCGCGATCTTGTCCTCTTCGTTCCCCGCCGTGATGCACGCGGAAATCTTCATTTCGAACGGACGTTCCATCGCGGTCGCTCCCTCCGCCGGCTACGGCACGGTGAGGATTTCCCCGCCCGACGGCGTCACCAGCACGGTGTGCTCGTAGTGCGCCGAAGGCAGGCGGTCGCGCGTCCGCACCGTCCAGCCGTCGTCCATCACGTCCACCCGCCAGTCCCCCGTGTTGATCATCGGCTCGATGGCCAGCACCATCCCGCTCTTGAGCACGGGCCCCTTCCCCGCCTTCCCGTAGTTGAGAATCTGCGGGTCCTCGTGCATCTTCCGCCCGATCCCGTGCCCGCAGTAGTCCCGCACCACCCCGAAGCCCCCCGCCTCCGCCACCGTCTGCACCGCGTGGCTCACGTCGCCCAGCCGCCCCCCGTCCTTCGCCGCCGCGATGCCCGCCATCAACGCCGCCTCCGTCGTCCGGCACAGCTCCCGCGTCCGCTCGCACACCTCCCCGACGATCACCGTCTTCGCGCTGTCCCCCACGAAGCCGTCCGCCACCACCCCCAGGTCGATGCTCACGATGTCCCCGTTGTTGATGATTTCGTGCCGCGACGGGATGCCGTGCACCACCACGTCGTTCAGCGAAATGCAGATGTTCGCCGGATACCCCGCGTAGCCCAGGAACGCGCTTTTCACCCCGCGCTCTGCGATCCACGCCGCCGCGAACTCGTCCAGCTCCAGCGTGGACACGCCCGGGCGGATGCGCTCCGCCACCGCTTCCCGCAGCTGCGCGGTCAACCGGCACGGCACGCGCATCCGCGCGATTTCCGACGGCGTCTTGACGTGGATCATCCCGCCCCGCCTACTTCAGCTTCGCCAGCATGTCTTCCGCCGCGACGTCCGGCGAGAAGCCCGCGTTCACGCGCACCAGCACGCCTTTCGCCTCGTAGTAGTCGATCAGGCTCGCCGTCTGCTTCTCGTAGACCTCCAGCCGGTTCATCACCGTCGCTTCCTGGTCGTCCGCCCGCTGGTAGAGGTCCGTCCCCCCGCACTGGTCGCACACGCCCGGCACTTTCGGCGGGATGTTCACGATGTGGTACACCGCCCCGCACCCGCGGCAGATGCGCCGCCCGCCGAGCCGCTTCACGATCGTCTCCGCCGGCACGTCCAGCAGGAACACCTGGTCCACCTGCCCGCCGAGCTTCGCCAGCGCCGCGTCCAGCATTTTCGCCTGGTCGAGCGTGCGCGGGAACCCGTCGAACATGTATTGGTCGTCCGGCTTCCCCTGCGCCAGCCGCTCTTCGATGATGCGCATGATCACCGCGTCCGGCACCAGCTCGCCGCGCTCCATGTACCCCTTCGCCTCCAGCCCCGTCGGCGTCCCCGCCTTCAGCGCCGCCCGCAGCATGTCGCCGGTCGAAACGTGTTGGTAGGGCGTCTCTTCGCGCACGCGGCTCGCAAGCGTCCCTTTTCCGGCGCCGGGCGCGCCGAGCAGAATGATGGCCTTCATGATGGATCCTTTCGGCTGGCCTCCGCCCTCGCGGCGGCGGCTCTCGAACTCCCTTTATGCCCCCGCTTCCCCTCCGCCGCAAGCTTTTTTCCCCGCAAACGGCACCGCCGCGCGCCAGCCGCCCTCAAGTTTCGAGGAACGTGATGCCGGGATTCCGCCGGTCCGCCGCCTCGCTCGCCGTCAGCACCGGATGCCGCCGCTGCAATTCCCGGGACGCCCGCGACACCGCCGGATTGTACTCCTCCCCCCGCGTCATCCCCTTGATCCGCCCTTCCGCCAGCCACCGCCCCATCCGCGCCCGCGCCGCGTGCCGGATCGGCGCGTTCCCCCCCGTCTTCGACCCGTAGCCGTGCACCACCCGCAGCAGCGGCGTCCCCCGCGCCAGCGCCGCCGCGAACAACCGGTCCAGCCGCGCCAGCGCCTCGTCCACCGTTGGCAACCCCCGCTCGATGTCCAGCGACTCGATGTCCGGCGCGTCCCGCCGCCGCGCCGGACCCGCCGCCTGCGCCGTCCCGCAGTACGGACACGTCCGCGCCGCCGCCGCAATCGGCTCCCCGCACGTCTCGCAAACCTTCATGCTGCCCATTTCCGTCCGGCGGGCCCGGGTTTCGCCGGACAAACCGTCACTTGCGGAATTTCGGCTTCTTCACGGGCTTTTTGCCGAAGGAAGGTTTCTTCCCGCCGAACGGCTTGCCCTTGGCGAAGGTTTTCTTCCCGAAAGGCTTCTTCCCGAAAGGCTTCTTTTCCCCGAACGCTTTTTTCTTGCCGAACGGCTTTTCGCCGAACGTTTTTTTCCCGAACGGTTTTCCCTCCCCAAACGGTTTCTTTTTCGCGAACGGCTTTTTCCCGAAAGGCTTTTTTTTGCCGAACGGCTTGCCGCCGCGCGGAAAGGAACCGTCGTCGCCGCGCGAAAACGCCCGCCGCTCGCCGTAGGGTTCCGCCCGGCCGAAATCGCGCCGGCGCCCCCAACGCCCATCCCCGTCGTCCCGGCGGGGTTCGTGGAACGGATGGCGGCTGTGGAACGGCTTGCCGCCGAATTTCCGCATCGGACGGCGCGTCTCGTTTTCTTCGTCCCCGCGCTCGAAACGCCCGCCGCGGTCGAAGCGGCGCGGACGTTCCTCGCGCTCGAACGGCTCGTCGTGCGCGAAGCGGGGCTTTTTCCCGCGGAACGGCTTTCCGCCGAACGGTTTTTCGCCGAAAGACGGCTTTCTGAAGGACTTCCGGCCGAACGGCTTTTTCCCGAACGGCTTTTTGCCGAAGGGTTTCGGCCCGCCGGATTTCCGCCCGAAGGGCTTTCCGCGGCCGCGCGCCGGGCGTTCGTCCCCGTCGTCGTCCCGCCGCCGCCAGACGCCGTTCTGCTCGTCGTGTTCGCGCCGGGAGAGGAAGCGCTTGCGGGGCTGGAAGTCGTCCCGCAGGCCCGTGCGCGGGCGGCGGCGGCGTGGCGGTTCCGCGTTTCCGTCCGCATCGTCGTCGTCCATCCGCCAGCCGCCGCGGAGCGGCTCGAATCCGTCGTCGTCCTCTTCCTCCTCCTGTTCGCGGCGGGGACGCCCCTTTTTCCCGCCCCGCACCCGCTTCCAGAAGGGGTCGTCTTCGGCGTCCGCATCGTCTTCGGAGACTTTTCCTTCCTCTTCTTCGAACGCTTTTTCGTCCTCCGCGTCGAACGGATCTTCGTCGTCTTCGCCGGACGGCTCTTCAAGCGTTCCGCCTTCCGCGGCTTCGTCCTCCGCGTCGGCGGGAGCCTCGTCGAGCCGGGCTTCTTCCGACAGGACTTCGGCGTCGAATTCGGTTTCCGGCGGCAGTTCCGCGGCTTCCGGCGCGGGCGCGGCGGCTTCTTCCGCCGGTTCCGCCGCCGCGGACGCTTCCTCCGCAGGCGTTTCCGGCGCGCGGCGCGGCTTGGCGAAGCGCCGCCGGGGACGGTCGAAGGCATCGTGGTAGGCGCGTCCTTCGGCGAGGGATTCCTCCAGCGTCGGCGGCTCTTCCTTCGGAAGCGGCTTGGTGCCGAAATCGTTGAACCCGTCCGCGGGAGCGGACCCCTTTGCAGTTTTCTTCTTCATGCCTTTCTCCTTTGGCAAGCCTTGGAAATGCGGTTTCCGGCGGACGGCCTAGTAGGTGTAGCCGAGCGAGAACGAGAACCGCCCCGACGAATCGTTCATCTCATCCGCCTTGGTGGGCCACGCGTAGTCCAGCTGGATGGGCAGCTGCGGAATGTCGAGCCGCACGCCGATGCCGTAGCCGGCGCAAACCGTCCCGTCGCCCACGATGACGTCTTCCTCGGTCTCCACCGGCTCGTCGGACTTCTTGAAAATGTCCATCCACACGGCGCCGATGTCGTAGAACGCGGCGAAGCGCACGTAGGGGAAGAGCGGGATCGTCAGCTCCGCCGACCCGAACACGCCGCTGCGCCCGCCGATGGGCTCCTCGGTATTGTCCTTCGGCCCGACCTTGCGGTACTTGAACGCGCGCACGGTGCGCGGCCCGCCCATGAAAATGCGGTCGAAAATCGGCACGCGGTCCGAGTCGCCGTATTCCTGCACCACGGTTCCCCAGCCCCGGAACCCGAGCACCGCGTCGAGGATCGGCATGGGGAAGTACTGCGCCAGCCGCAGCTCCCCGCCGTAGATGTCCGTGTCCGCCCCCAGCGGCCCGCCCGCCAGCGTGCCGGAAATCGTGCCCCGGAAGCCGCGCGTGGGGATGAAGGTGTGGTCGCGCGTGTCGCGCGTCAGCTTCAGCGTCGCGTAGGACTTCATCTGCGCGCCTTCCTCTTCGCGGATCCAGCGCGTGGCGTCTTCGCCGAGGTCGTCGATCTTGATGTGTTCCAGGCCGTAGAGCAGGGTGATCCGGTTGAACGCGCCCAGCCCGTGCCCGAGCGAGGCGGAAGCGCCCGTGACGGTCTGGTCGTATTCGTCGGAATAGGAGGTCGCGTGCCGGTAGGCGTCCAGCCCCAGCGCGAGCCGCCGGTCCAGGAACCACGGCTCCACGAAGGACAGCTCCAGGTCGTTCCGCGAGGAACCCACCTGCCCGCGCAGCCGCAGCTTCTGCCCCGCCCCCGTGAACGAGCGCCCGGTCAGCGTCCCCAGCAGGTCGAAATTCCCCTGCGAAAGCTCCGCGTAGCCCAGGATGTTGTCCACGCTCGACAGCGCGACGCCGATCTGGAACTGCCCCGTGCTCTTCTCCTCCACGTCGAACACGAGGTCGTACTGGTTCGTTTTCGCGGTGTCTTCCGGATAGGACCCCACGTAGGAAAAGTAGTCCAGGTTCCGCAACCGGTTCTCGCTCGAACGGATGCGCACCTCGTTGTAGATTTCGCCCGGCGCCACCGAAATTTCGCGCCGGATCACCTTGTCCTTCGTCCGCGTGTTCCCGCGGATGTCGATGTTCCGGATGGTCGAAAGCACCCCCTCGCGCACCCGGTACTCGATCCGCGCCGTCGCCGTCGCCTCGTCCAGCACCGCCACCGGGTCCACCACCGTGCGGATGTAGCCCCGCGCCCCGTAGTAGTCCCGAATGTTCTTCGCCGATTCCTGGATGTCCTTCCAGCACGCCGTCTTCCCCGTCCGCGCCACCACGCCGCCCCGCAGGTCCTCCGGCCGGAACACCTTCGTCCCCGTGATCGACCACTCGCCCACCTTGTACTGCGCCCCCTCCTCCACCGGATACGTCAGGTCCAGCTTCTTTTCCGTCACGTAGCGGAACGACGGCACCCCGACTTTTGCCGCCAGGAAGCCGTGGTCCAGCATCACCCGCCGCAGCGCGTCCGCGTCCGCCAGCGCCAGCCCCGGCGAATACGTCCCCGACCCGGTCATCCACGACAGCCAGAAGTTGTAGCGCTTCTGCTCCATCGCATCCAGCATGTCGCCCCGCGGCACCCGCTCGAGCCCCTGGAAATGGATCTCCCGCACCACCGCGCGCCGCCCCTCCTCCACCTTGATGGCCACGTCCGCGTACTCCGGCCGCCCCTCCACCGGCGTGAACATCCACGTCACCTTCGCGTTCGGGAAGTACTCCTTCCGGTAGTCGTCCCGCACCTTCTGCGCCTTCTGCCCCAGGATCGTGTCGTCCGCCGCGTCCCCCGCCCCGATGTCCAGCTTGTCCCGGATCTTCCGGTTCGAGAAGTACTCCGCCCCCTCGATCGTCAGCCGCCGGATTTTCGGCCGCCCCGACACCCGGAACACCAGGTTGACCTCCGACGCGTCCGCCGTCAGCTGCTCCACCCGCGCCTCCGCGTAGGAGAACGGACCCGCCTTCTGGATGGACTTGATGTCCTCCGAAAGCGCCGTGCGGTCCAGCACCGACCCCGGCCGCGCCGTCACCTGCGCCAGCACCTGCTCCGCCGGAACCGGCACCGTGCCGACCGCCTCCACCCGGATGTCCCGGATCGTCGGCCCCTGCTGCTGCGGAGCCGCACCCGCCAACACCGCCGCCGCGGCCCACAATGCCGCCGCCACCGAAATCGAAAAAGGAATGCGCATACGTCCTTCCAGTCTACCACCCCCATCCCTCCCCCCGCAATGCCGTTTTCGGAAAAGTGCACGAAGAACCCGGAGGGGCGGAGCGCCTGCCGGGAGGGGGCGGATCGCCCCCCCCGCCGAGCGGCCGCGCGAATCGCGTTGCGGAATCCCGGCCGCCCCCCTAGAATGCCCCCGATGTTCTTCGACACCCACGCCCACCTCCAGCCTTTCGCCGCCGACGGTTCCCTGCCCCGGGTCGTGCGCGACGCGCAGGCCGCCGGCGTCGGGCGTCTCTGCGCCGTCGGGTCCGACCCCGCCGCCAACGCCTTCTCCCTCTCCTTCGCCCTCGACCACCCCGGCTTCGCCGTCGCCGCCGTCGGCCTCGACCGCGACCAGATCGGCCAGCCCGCCGACCCCGGCCTCCTCGCGGAACAGGCGGCCGCCCCCGCTGTCGCCGCCATCGGCGAAATCGGCCTCGACTACTTCTACTCCCCCGAAACCGCCAAGCCCCAGCGCGACCTTTTCGCTTCCATGCTCGAACTCGCCCTCCGCGCCGGGAAACCCGTCATCGTCCATTCCCGCGACGCGCAGGAAGACACCCTCGCCATGCTCCGCGACTACGCCGCCGGAGCCGCCTCCCGCTCCCCCGGCCTGCCGCCCGGCATCCTCCACTGCTTCACCGGCTCGGCGGCCTTCGCCGAACGGCTCCTCGAACTCGGCTTCTTCATCAGTTTCAGCGGCATCCTCTCCTTCCTCAACGCCGACCCGCTCCGCGCCGCCGCCCGGACGATCCCCGCCGACCGCCTCCTCGTCGAAACCGACTCCCCCTACCTCGCCCCCCGCCCATTCCGCGGGCGGACCAACGAACCCCGCTTCGTCGTCCGCGTGGCCGAAGTCCTCGCCGAAACCCGCGGCGAACCCCTTGAAACCATCGAAAAACTCACGACGGCCAACGCCTGCCGCGTTTTCCGTCTCGAACCGCCAACCCGAAAGGAACCCGCACCATGACCACCCCCTCCACCGCGAACCGCTACGCCATCGGCATCGACTTCGGCGGCACCTTCGTCAAGCTCGCCCGCGTCTCCGCCGACGGCGCCATCGAGGCCCGCGCCAGCTTCGCCACCCCCGGCCTCGACGGCGTTTCCGGCTGGCTCGACGCCGTCGCCGCCCAGATCGACGTCCTCCGCGCCTCCGCCGCCCCCGGCGCCGAATGGGCCGGCGTCGGCGTCGGCGTTCCCGGCTTCGTCGACTACGCCAAGGGCTTCGTCCACAACCTCACCAACGTCCCGGGCTGGACCGCCGTGCCGCTCGCCGACCTGCTCCGTTCCCGTTTCGGCGTCCCCGCCATCGTCGAAAACGACGTCAACGCCATGGCCGCCGGCGAATGCGCCTACGGCGCGGGCCGCGGCCTCCGCGACGCCGTCTTCGTCGCCCTCGGCACCGGCGTCGGCGGCGGCATCCTCCTGAACGGCTCCATCTACCGCGGCGCCTTCTCCATGGCCGGCGAACTCGGCCACGTCTCCATCGACAAGGACGGCATCGTCTCGCCCATGGGCA
>Ga0310786_10006720_pt1 | contig 15213 bp, 18 predicted proteins | sample AusTroGonzalo_MG_FD_203881 | JGI IMG/M metagenome (GOLD analysis project Ga0310786, IMG submission 203881) | Bovine rumen microbial communities from tropical cattle in Woodstock, Queensland, Australia - Gonzalo_03 (v2) (version 2) | ecosystem: Host-associated > Mammals > Digestive system >... | reverse complement strand
AACTTACGCTTTTGCCCTCATCTAGCATACGCATAGCATGGACATACTTCGGGTAATTCTCATTCTTTTTCATTTCCCTAAGTGTTGTGTCCAACTTTTGGGGCGCAGATCACAAAGGCTGGAATAAGCACAAAACCTAGCGTTTTGTTCCTGGTCCCCTGATTATTAGCGAAGTGAAAGTCCGCCGGTGAATGGTGAGGGCCGGACCTGGACGACACGTGGATTCTCCTCTCCCCAGATTTCATGATATTCTTCACCGCCATACTGGAACTCCACGAAAGCATTGTTCCCGGCAATCCTGCAACTCTCCAGGGTTATGTACCGGACACGGTTGTCCGCCCAGGAGGCATAAGGGAACAGAAATTCGTCTGGCATGGTGAACTCCCCTTTGTCCAGCACCACCCACGGCGTATCTATTAGGGGAGTGACCGTGTAAAGCGTGTCCCTCAATGCCGGTTTTGTCGTGTATCCATCATTCATTTTGAGAATTTGTGTTATGAACGTGTTGGCGCTGTTTTTCGGGCCGCAGTCGATCATGCTGCTCCTGACAGGTGTGCCGTCATTCTAATGCCGCTGGTTTGAGAATAAGAACCGATCAGAATCTGCCTTGCAGATAAACAAGGGATCCCAATTGCTTTATATCATATATCCGCAGGGTCTCGTCCTCGTTGCAGAAACCGAACAACTGTCCGTCTTTAACGTCAATGTCGAAATACTCGATTTCCGGATCGACCTGAATCCTTGCCAGAGGTTTGCCGTCCCAGTCGAATAAGCAGATAAACTTATTCCCGGAATCTTCGTGCAGGACGGCGAAGAAATCACGATATACCATTAAGCAGTAATTGATCTTTTTCATCTTCATTACTCCGTTCTGTTCAAGCACTTCCGTATCGGATAACTTCCTGTCAAAACTAAGGGACCTGGAGAAAGGACCGTCCACATCATACAGATGAATGGTATTCAGATATATAAAGGCCTCCACCATCCTGTTGAGGCGCAGGTTGCAGTTGGCATGGACCCCGACCAGATTGAAAAGAAAACCGTCGCCACCCTTTATCGAGTTCTTGTTCAATTCCTCCATGAAGGGAATGATCACCTCCTCTCCATTCCGGCTGATATACCTCTGTATTCCGGTAAGGTTCGGCTTCAGCGTCGTGATGTAGGTTCCCGAACCGTCTGCCAGTTTTATGCAATGCATTACCTCGTTGCCGGCCAAGTCCTCCGAACCTTTTATTACTGCCCGGCCTTTCCTCAAAGATTCGCTAAAATCTACGTCAAGGACGTGTCCCTTGTCGTCAAAAAAGCTGAATATCAGGTTACCCCCGTCTTTCCGAAAGGAAGAGATGGATAAGGCGGGGGTGGAAAGCTGCTCCCCCGGGCCGTTACCATTTTTCAGAAACGAGCCGATAAGCCTGCCGTTGTCCTTGTTGTAAGCATATATCAAATCGCTGGTTCTTGACTTTGATACAAATAGGACTGTATCTTCCAGGAAAAAAGTATAAGTCCCCACCATGTCAAATCTTTCGTCAGGGGACGCTGTCACCTTCAGCTCTTTCGGAAATCCATTGATGTAATCAAGGTCTGCAAACGTTTGATGTCCATTTCCTGCGACTTGCTCTTGGGAGTCCCCTTCTGTTTTTGAGCGGTTCCGGTCGGAACAAGAAGAGAAGCCTGCCAACAAGATGATTGTCAGCAGGATGGAGGGGAGGAGTGTGTATTTATACATGGTGTCTGTTTGGGTGGATTGGCTCTTCTTTTCTTTTAGACGGCAGAAAACGGAAAAGTTACATTACTTGGTAAGAACATTATTCAGATCATAGCGGAACAGTCCTTCCTCCATGTCCGTCCCATACAATTGGCGGCTCGGAGAAACAGAGATGGAAACGAGGGAATGGTCCAGGTGGATGCACCGGACATAGTTACCCTTCCAGTCGAACACCCTCAATTCGTTTCCCGGATAATGGAGAGCGTAGATGTTGTCTGCATCGCAGCATGCATTCATATAATGGTCTTCCGATCCTCCCCCGCTCTGGCGCTCTGCCTCCAGAAGATCGTCCCGGTGTCTCCATCCGGGATCCGTCACTATACTTGTTTTGGAACCATTCGTCAGATCCAACAGATAGACCTTGTCCATATTGAGCATGCACATCGCCACCTTGTCGCCGTCCGGACGCATGCAGTCCACGGACTGCAAGTAGTTATAATATTTGTTGAAAGCATCCTGGGGATATAAAGATGCCAGGGTCTGCATCGAACCGTCCCCTGATTCTTCTATATACGACAATCCATCCTCGTCCGTTGATACTTTATACAGAAAACCTCCCTTCCTCCGGAAAACAGACCAGGTGTTCGAAGGAATCGTTTTCTCCATCTGGACGTATGCATCGACATCAATCACGAAATGCTTTTTCATGTTGATGTCAGACAGACCGACAATCCTGTGACCGGAGTCCGAAAGACCCGTGTATGAAATTTCACAGGCATCAAGCATCTCGCCGGGGCCTCGTCCGGAATAGACGAGCGGCTTGACGGAGCAATCGCTCAAGGACAGATAACCAAGGATGAAGGGACGGCCGAAATAACGAATGACGGCAGAGTTGTCGTCAAGGCAGCGCACGATGAAACCTCCCATCATCAAACTGTCTTCGACAGGCACGCGCGAGCCGTTCAGTTCAACAGTCTCGCTGCATTCGGAGCACTTCTCCGCCCCGTTCCTGAAGGAACAGCCGCAGGCGATCATTGCAATAATGGACAGAAACAGAATGTTTTTCATGGGTTATAATTTTTGATTGACTATAACCTATAAACGTCTGAAAGGAGGAAATGTGACAAGCGCCCAATATTTTGCCGTGCAATGGATAGTCCTGGAAGCCAACAAAATACGCAAAAATCCTGTCTCATTTTTGCGACAAGATTTTTATCCAACATATTATATACCAATTGTTTACATTGCACGCCTCCTGTGCTTTTTCCACTGGAAGGAGTGGAAAGAATGCGGAGCGGGTAAAAGACAGGATGTTTCAGGCCTGCAGGCAAAGGGGAAAGATCATTTCACCTCTTCCTTGCCGAAGGTGGGGCTGAGAAGCAGTTTGAGATCGTAGATATCGTCGATGACGCGAAGGCGGCCCTCCTTGACATAGGAGATGCGGCCGGTCTCCTCGGATACGACCACCACGGTGGCGTCGCTTTCCTCGGAAACGCCGATGGCTGCCTTGTGGCGCATGCCGAAACTGGCCGGTATGTCGGTACGGGAGGTGATCGGGAGCGTGCAGCGCGCGGCCACGATGCGGTCGCCGCGCACGATCATGGCACCGTCGTGCAGAGGGGAGTTCTTGAAGAAAAGGTTGAGGATGAGACGGCGGCTCACCATCGCGTCGACGCGGTCGCCGGTCTCGATGATGTACTCCAGCGGATCCTGGCCGGGAATGACGATCAGCGCCCCGGTCTTCCGCTCCCCCATTATGCGGCAAGCCTCGACAATCTCCTCGACGGCCCGCTCGGCGACATTGCTGCCGCGGCTGTCGACGAGGCGGCCTATGACCTTGCGCCACCAACTCGAACTGCCTCCGAGGCGCATCAGGAAATGCCTGATCTCCGGCTGGAAAATGATGATCAGCGCCAGGAGGCCCACGTCGAACAGCGTGTCCATCAGGGAAGTCATCAGTTTCATGTTCAGCGAGCCCACGATGAGGCGCACGATGAGCAGGATGACGATGGCAATGAAAATGTTCATCGCCGACGACCCCCTGATCCACCGGAACAGGACGAACAGGATGGCCGCGACCATCAGCACGTCCAATATGTCCATAGCGGACAGACTCAAGAAACCGAAAATCTCCAGAAGCATGGTCCACAAAGTTACTCATTCGCCCGCGAAAAGACAAGACCCCGCCCTTTTCTATAAAAAGATATGTTTTTTGCGAACTCCCCCCTTCATATATATCTTTTTGTATATAATTGACATTTTTTCTCCGTAACCTTGCGGAGGAACAAGATGTTCCCGACTAAACAGACAAACTATGAAAAAAATCCTTGAAGTGCTCCAGTATGGAGATTTCGACCTCCGTTTCAACACAGATATCGATGTGTTCAAGCATCCCGAATCCGTCCAGGAAACTATTGCAAAGGCGTCAATGGCCATGACGACGACCCTGTGGGGCGGCAATGAACAGAGCGTGCTGGCAATGATCCGCGCGCTGTCCATAGCCGACCTTGGGGTGAGCGTAAACCGAAAAGAAATGATAAGATTCCTCGACGAATCATCCCGGGTTTGTGAACTTTCAATGCAGGAATGGCGAAAAACGATGGAACGCGAAGGCAAGGTCGTCCACATCTTCCCTCCTAACATTAAACCCTCCGGCACCAAAAGCTGATATGCAGCGAGTCGTTATCCGCCCTCTTCCCTCCGGCAAGACCTGTCACGTCCATCCATTCCACGTCTGCCTGAAGGGGACGGAATCGTCGGTCCTCTGCCGGGACGACGAAGACTATGACGCCATGGTCAAGATAATCGCTGTGTCGTCCCGGCGCAAAGACGTCATCGTGGTCATTTACACAGTGGTGTCCAACCATTGTCACATTGTCGTGCTGGCTCCCTCACAGGCGGAAGCGTTCGCTTTCGGGGAAGAAATCAAACGTATGTATTCGATGTGGTTTTCCCGTAAATATGACGAAAAGGGAGCGCTACGGCGCATTCAGACAAGCGCCATCTGGCTGGACAGCGACTGGTCTGTCCGCAACGCCCTTGCCTATGTTCCCCGCAATGCCCTCGACAACGGCTGCAACGTCGACGAATACCGGTGGTCCGGCTATTCTGCCATGTTCCGGAAAGCGTCCGTCCCTTCCGGACGTCCCGTCTCAGGCCTGACGCGACGGGAAAAGGAAAGGTTTCTCCATACGGGAGAAAATCTGGGCTCTGTCCGGTGGATGCTGGACGGCGAAGGACATCTCATTCCGGCCAGTTTCTGTGACAGCAAATACCTTGAACAGGCCTTCGAGGGCAGCCAGGCGTTCTTCCTCAAGACCATCGGCTCGCTGAATCCTGCCGAAATGTCCCAGAAACTGGTGGATTCGCCAAGGACGCGGGTGACGGACGTCGAAATCTTCAAAAGCGTGGAGGAACTGAGCATAAAGTGGTTCAGTGCAGGACTGGCGAATCTTTCGTTCGAGCGCAAACTCAGACTCCTGTCCTATGTCTTCCGGACAAGGAAAACTTCCTCTCACCAACAGGCCCGTGTGCTAGGATTGTCGCGTGAGCAGGTCGATTCCGCCCTTTCAAAGTTAAATGCCAAATAGTTATGGAGAAGGTCTGCCGCCTTCTAGCAGACCTTCTCCAAAATACCGTATAAAAAATGAAAACAAGTTTGTAAATAGTAGGATTTTTCCTACCTTTGTGTGGTTAAACTATGAAATATCGGGAATTGGAAAGCCGTCTGAGGAAAATTAAATGTTTTGATACGGGAGAAGAAAACCGAGGGCATCCTCTTTGGTACAGTCCGAAAACTGGCAAATACTTTCAGTTGAGTAACCATAAGAGTCAGGAGGTCGCCCCGGGAACACTTAACAAAATAATGAAGATGGCCGGACTGAAATAAAAGTCAAAAAACAAGAGTATGAAGAAAGTCAAGGTATTTATTGAGAAGTCGGCGGCGGGGTTTTCGGCGTATATGGATGATACGCCGCTCGATTATAGTTGTTTGGGAGAGGGTAAGACCGTTGAGGAGACCATAGAGGATTTTCGTCTGGCCTACGATGAAATGAAAGAGTTTTACGCCTCGAAAGGGATGGCTTTCGAGGAGATTGAATATGAATTCTTCTATGATACCGCGTCCTTCCTGGAGGAGTACAGCAAGGCCTTCTCGCTTGCCGGGCTTGAGCGGATAACCGGCGTCAGCCAGACGATGCTGGGCCATTATCTCCACGGTCGCAGAAAACCGTCGAGGAAGACCATTGACAGGATCCAGCGGGGAGTCCGGCAGTTTGCCGATGAACTCACGGCCGTCCGCTTCGCGTGACCGCAGGTCAGAAAACCAGTACTGCCTTGACGGGGAAGTGGTCGGAGATGAAGGTGCGGTCGTAGTAGGGCTTGGTGACGGTCTCGTAGCGGGTGCAGCTGAAGCCCTTGAACCAGATGTAGTCGATGGTGCTCTGGGACTTGCCCCAGCCGTTGTAGGTGAAGTGGTCGTCGGTAACTACGGCGGCCTCCCTGGCGTTCTGGAAGTTCTCCTTCATCGGAGCAAGGAAAGCGTTGGAAATCTCCATGTTGAAGTCGCCGGTGACGATGACCGGCAGGCCGTCCTTGTTCATCTCGGCTATCTTGTCGGCGACGAGGCGCACGCCTTTCTCCTGCGCCTCGGGACCGACGTGGTCGATATGCGTATTGACGAAGAAGTATTTCTTGCCCGTGGCCTTGTCCTTCATTATGGCCCAGGTGGCGCAGCGGTTGCACGCGCCGTCCCAGCCCCTGCTGGGCACGTCAGGCGTGTCCGAGAGCCAGAAAGTGCCCCATTTCAGGAGTTTCGTAGTCTTGAAATTGTACAGCACGGCCATGATCTCGCCGGCCTTCTTGCCGTCGTCGCGACCGACGCCCACGGCCTTGTAATTCCTGTCGAGGGCGGTGGTCAGGTACTCCACCTGGGTGGTGAGAGCCTCCTGGAGGCCGACGACGTCAGGCTTCTGGTCGTCGAGCATCATCGCCGAAGCGACATAGCGGTACTGCCACGAATTGGTACCGTCGTCGGCCGTGCCGTAACGGATGTTGTAACTCATGGCGATTACCCCTTCCTTCTCCACCTTGGCGGAAAGCGCCAGGGGGAGGAGGACGGCGGCTATTATCAAGACTAACTTCTTCATAGTCAACGGGAAAGACTAAAGGTTCCTGAGCAGGTTGTTGAGGTTGACCTTGCGGTCGATGAGGGCACGCAGGCCATCGATGGGGACGCGCTCCTGCTGCATCGTGTCGCGGTCGCGCACGGTAACGCAATTATCCTCGAGCGAATCGTGGTCCACGGTGATGCAGAACGGGGTGCCGATGGCATCCTGACGGCGGTAACGCTTGCCGATGGAGTCCTTCTCGTCGTACTGGCAGTTGAAATCGTACTTGAGGTCGTCCATGATCTTCTGGGCGAGCTCCGGCAGGCCGTCCTTTTTAACCAGCGGCATGACCGCGGCCTTGACTGGAGCGATGGGAGCGGGGATGGAGAGCACCACGCGGGTCTCGCCGTTCTCGAGCTGCTCCTCCTTGTAGGAGTGCGAGAGGACGGCCAGGACCATGCGGTCCACGCCGATGGAGGTCTCGATCACGTAAGGAGTGTAACTCTCCCCTGCCTCGGGATCGAAGTACTGGATCTTCTTGCCGGAGAACTTCTGATGGTTGCCGAGGTCGAAGTTCGTCCTGGAGTGGATACCCTCGAGCTCCTTGAAGCCGAAAGGGAACTGGAACTCGACGTCGGTGGCGGCGTTGGCGTAGTGCGCCAGTTTCTCGTGGTCGTGGAAGCGGTAGTTCTCCGCGCCCATTCCGAGATTGACGTGCCATTTCATGCGGATCTCCTTCCATTTCGCGAACCAGTCAAGTTCGGTGCCGGGCTTGATGAAGAACTGCATCTCCATCTGCTCGAACTCACGCATGCGGAAGATGAACTGGCGGGCGACGATCTCGTTGCGGAAGGCCTTGCCGATCTGGGCGATGCCGAAAGGAATCTTCATTCGGCCGGTCTTCTGCACGTTGAGATAGTTCACGAAAATGCCCTGGGCGGTCTCGGGACGCAGGTAAATGGTATTGGCGCCCTCGGCCGTGCTGCCCATCGAGGTGCTGAACATGAGGTTGAACTGGCGGACGTCGGTCCAGTTGCAGGTGCCGCTGATGGGGCAGACGATGCCGCAGTCGATGATGATCTGGCGGTACTCAGCGAAATCGTTGGCCTTCTCTGCCGCGACATAGCGGTTGTGGACCTCGTCGTACTTGGCCTGCTCGCGCAGGACGTTGGGGTTCGTCGCGCGGAACTGCTCCTCGTCGAAATTCTCGCCGAAGCGCTTGCGGCCCTTGGCCACCTCCTTGTTTATCTTTTCCTCGATCTTGCCGAGATAGTCCTCGATGAGGACGTCGGCGCGATAGCGCTTCTTGGAATCCTTGTTGTCGATGAGCGGGTCGTTGAATGCTCCCACGTGGCCGGAAGCCTCCCAAATCCTGGGATGCATAAATATGCAGGAATCGATGCCCACAATGTTTTCATTGAGGCGCGTCATGGCGTTCCACCAATACTGCTTGATATTGTTCTTGAGTTCGACGCCCATCTGGCCGTAATCGTACACCGCGGCGAGTCCGTCATAGATCTCGCTGGAGGGGAAGATGAAACCGTATTCCTTGCAGTGTGCGATGAGTACTTTGAAAAGTTCTTCCTGTGTCATATCGTAATGTGTTTATCGTACAAAAGTAATCATTTCATTTGAAAAATGTCCGGAAATGCGCTCATAACCCGACGATTTGCTATTTCGCGCAGCGGGCGCATCACGAAATCGCGCTGCGCCATCAGCGGGTGCGGGACCTGGAGGCGCGGATGGGCGATGACGTGCGTGCCGAAGAAAAGTATGTCGACGTCGATGGGGCGCGAGTGGTAGATGCGCCGGCCCTCGGAGTCGAATTCGAGCGTCTCCTCGCGGCCGAGGGCGCGCTCGACGCGCTTCACGGCGTCGAGGATTTCGAGCGCCTGAGCCTCCGCACTCCCCCGCTTGCGGGGCAGCGCGTAGAGCACGGCGCAATTCAGGAAATCCTGCGCCTCGAAGCCCCAGGAGGGCGTTTCTATGATGCTTGAAATCTTCTTGTATCCCGTACCGAAAGCCTCGTCGAGGAGTGCGAGCGCGGCTTCGATGTTCGCGCGCCGGTCACCCATATTGGAGCCGAGGGAAAGGTACAGGTGGATCATCTCTAATCGTCGAAATCGATGTCGTAGCCCAGTATGACGCGGGCCTCGTCGGAGAGCATGCTCTGGTCCCAGACGGGCTCGAAGACGAGTTCTATCTCGCAGCCGGTCACGCCGGGGACGTCCTCTACGCTTCGCTTCACTTCTGCCATCACCTCATCGGCCATGGGGCAGTTCGGCGCCGTGAAAGTCATCTTGATATAAACCGCGTGCGACTTGCGTATGTTCAGTTCATAAATGAGTCCGAGGTCGTAGATATTGACGGGAATCTCGGGGTCGTAGACCTGCTTGAGGGCAAGGATGACGTTCTCGTACAGGGGGGCGATCTCCTTGATGTCTTCGGCCGTGAGGACTTCCTCCTCGGGTTTTTCCTTCTTTTCAAACAGTCCCATGGCGGTTCAGAGATTGGATTCGGCGGCCCTTCTGATGGTCTGTATCATCGACACGAGGCCGTTCGCGCGTGTCGGGGACAGGTTTTCCTTGAGCCCTATGCGCTCGAGGAACGAGAAATCGTCGCCGGCAATCTCCTCCGGAGTCCGGCCGGAATAAACGCTGATGAGCAGGGAAATGATGCCCTTGGTGATGATGGCGTCGCTGTCGGCGGAGAAGTACAGTCTCCCCTCCTCCATGTTCCAGTCGAGCCAAACGCGTGACTGGCAGCCCTTTATGAGTTTGTCGTCGGTCTTCCCCTCCTCCGGGTAGGAAGAGAGGTTCTTGCCAAGTTCGATAAGGTACTCGTACTTGTCGAGCCACTCGTCGTACATCGAGAAATCGTCTACGATCTCCTCCTGTACCTCCTTCAATGTCTTTTCCATCATCTTCATACAAGCATCGATATCGCCCTTCCGAGCGATTTGATGAAATATTCCGCTTCCTCGAGCGTATTGTAGGGCGCGAACGAAGCGCGCAGCATTCCCGTCACACCGTAACGGTCCATCAGCGGCTCGGCGCACATCTGCCCGGAACGGACGGCTATTCCCATCTTGTCCAGGAGCAGTGCCAGGTCCTCGTGATGCGCACCCTTTACAGTAAACGAGAAAAGGGGAATTTTGTTAAATGTTCCACGAGGAACACCGAAAAGTCTTATCCTTTCGTCCGAGAGCAGCGAGTCCAGGACATAGTCCCGGACCTTCTCTCCGTACTCGGTCAAGTCTTTGTCCCTCAGCGTTTCCGCCATCTCGAGGGCGGGCTTGAGCGTGGGGGTGCCGGCCAGGTTCTGGGTGCCGGCCTCGTATTTCCCCGGCAGGGGGGCATAGGTCGTTCCGGAGAATTTCACCGTCGCAATCATCTCCCCTCCTCCCATATACGGAGGCATCTGCTCCAGCAGTTCGCGGCGGCCGTACAGCACGCCCGTCCCCGGCGCGGCATAGACCTTATGGCCGGAGAAAACGTAGAAATCGCAGCCCAGGTCGCGGACGTCCGCGCCCGTGTGGACGACGCCCTGCGCACCATCGACCAGAACAAGGCAACCCTTTGAATGACAAATGTTTACTATCTCCTTGACGGGATTGATGATGCCCAGGACGTTGGAGATTTGCGCCACGCAGCAGAGGCGAGTGCGATCGGTGACCAGGTCCTCCAGCAAGTCGATCCTGAGGTGTCCGTCGTCGTCCACCGGAAGGACTTTCAGGACCGCTCCCTTGCGCTCGCACATCATCTGCCAGGGGACGATATTGGAGTGATGCTCGCTCTCGCTGACTATGATTTCGTCGCCGGGACGGACGAAGGCTTCGCCGAAACAGAAGGCGACGAGGTTGATGGACGCGGTGGCTCCCGAGGTGAAGATTATCTCCTCGCGGCTCGCGGCATTGAGGAACGTCCGCACCGCGTCGCGGGCGGACTCGTACTCCTCCGTGGCCTCCGCCGCAATCTTATGGACGGCCCTGTGAAGGTTCGCGTTGTGGTGTACGGAGAGGTCGGTCCACTTGTCGATGACGCTGGCGGGACGCTGGATGGTGGCCGCGTTGTCCAGATAGACAAGCGGCTTGCCATACACCGTCCCGGAGAGTCCCGGGAACTGTTTCCGTACTTCTTCGACCGTCATATTCAAACTTATAAGTTTGCAAATTTAAGAAATTCTAATAAATTTGCGAATGCCAAATCAATGTGCCATGATCGAATATATCTCCGGAAGCATAGCCGACCTCTCCCCTACCCGCATCGTGATCGACAACCACGGAATGGGCTACGGACTCGAAATCTCCCTGCAGACCTACGAGGCCCTCAGGAACAGCAAGGATGCCAAAGTTTATGCATTCACGACCATCAACCAGAGGGACGCTACCGAGGTGATGTACGGCTTCGCCACTAAGGACGAGCGTGAACTTTTCGAACTGATCGTCGGCATCTCCGGCATAGGAGCAGCGTCCGCCAGGATGATACTCTCGGCGATGACAGCGGACGAATTCCGCGAGGCCATCATTTCGGAGAACATCAACAAGATCAAGTCCATCAAGGGCATCGGACTCAAGAGCGCCCAGAGGATGATACTCGAACTCAAGGACAAGATCGTCAAGGGAGAAGGCGCCAGCACGGGAGTCATCTTCCAGGCGGACAACAACTCCGACATAGAGGAAGCCACCAGCGCCCTGATGATGCTCGGATTCTCAAAGCCCAACGTCAACAAGGCCATTCAGGCCGTCCTGAAGAAAAATCCGAACGCGAAGGTCGAAGAAATCATCAAGGCGGCCCTGAAAATGCTCTGATTTCCGTGGAATTGTTCCACGTGGAACATTATCTTCCGAAATACACCAGAAGAACAGAAATATCCGCCGGCGAAACGCCGGAAATACGCGACGCCTGGGCTATCGTAGCCGGGGCGTATTTCTTTAGCTTCTGACGGCATTCGATGGTCAGTCCAGATACTTTGTCAAAGTCGAATTTCTCGGGAATCCTGAGGTCCTCGAGTTTCATTATCTTGTCCGCTATCCTTTGCTCACGCTCGATATAACCCTCGTATTTTACAGAGATTTCGATGGAGTCGCAGACTTCCCTGCGGTATATGGACTGTATCTTTTCCGCATCCTGCGACGGCGGAAGGACGGGGTTGTCAATTCCCTCCCCTGAGACAGCGGAATACATTTCTTCACCTCTCCACGAACGGCTGGAAAGAAGGTCCGAAAGCGTCACTTCCGGCCGCGAAGCGAGGTCGGAAATCTTCTTGGAATCGCTGATCGGCGTGGAACCGACGCTCTCCAAATAAGGATTGACCTGTCCCTTGGTCATGTTCGTGGAGTCGCAGAACGTGCGCAGGCGCGCGATATCCTCATACTTTTGCATAGTATAAGCATATCTGAACTCATCCGCTAGACCTATTTCGTGAGCGATCGGAGTCAAGCGAAGGTCGGCATTGTCCTGCCTCAAAAGTATCCTGTACTCCGCCCGCGAAGTGAACATCCTGTAAGGCTCGTCCACACCCTTCGTGACCAGGTCGTCGATGAGTACTCCTATATAGGATTCGTCCCTGCGAAGGACCATAGGATCCTTCTCCACGCACTTCAGATGGGCATTTATGCCGGCCATTATCCCCTGCGCAGCCGCTTCCTCGTAGCCTGTCGTACCGTTGACCTGACCTGCCAGGAAGAGATTCTCCACGACCTTGGACTCGAGCGAAGGTTTCAACTGCGTCGGGTCGAAATAGTCGTATTCCACGGCATAGGCCGGCTTGAATATCCTGACATTCTCCAACCCTGGGATGGCGTGCATCGCGTCCATCTGTGTTTGGAGAGGAAGCGATGAAGAAAATCCCTGGAGATAATATTCGTTCGTTCCCCTACCCTCCGGCTCGAGGAAAAGCTGGTGCGAATCCTTGTCGGAGAAAACTCTCAACTTGTCCTCGATGCTGGGACAGTACCTCGGTCCCCTGCCGTGGATCATTCCCGTGAACAAGGGAGACTCGTCGAAACCGGAGCGGAGTATGTCGTGGACCTCGCTGTTGGTATGGAGGATGAAGCACGGCATCTGCGGAGTGCCGTTCTGGACGGAGGACAGATAAGGGAGGAATGAGAACTTTTCCGGCCGGGCGTCTCCCTCCTGGATGACCAGTGAAGAAGTATCGACGGAGGAAATGTCTATCCTCGGAGGTGTGCCGGTCTTCATCCTAGCCGTGGCAAGACCCACCGAAGCGAGCTGCTCGGTCAATCCGTGAGAGGCCAACTCCCCTATCCTTCCGCCTTCGAACTGGGTGCGGCCGATGAAGAGTTTGCCGTTCAGGAAGGTTCCGGCGGTCAGGATAACTGTCCGAGACTTGAAAATTGCCCCTGTAGTTGTACGGACTCCCGCAATTTTTGAATTCTCAAAGAGAAAAGAGACCGCAGAATCGATGTAAATATCTAATTTACAATTACTTTCAAGGATTTTACGCCAGTATAGCGAAAACTGTATTTTATCACACTGCGCACGGGGGCTCCACATGGCAGGACCCTTGGATTTATTGAGCATCCGGAACTGCAAAGTGCAGGCGTCCGTGACCATTCCCATACATCCCCCAAGTGCATCTATCTCCCTGACTATCTGACCTTTAGCTATTCCACCTACCGCAGGATTGCAGGACATTCTGGCGAAGCCGAGCATGTCCATCGAGACGAGCAGGACCCTCGATCCCATCCGCGAAGCGGCCATTGCGGCTTCACAGCCCGCATGGCCACCCCCGACGACGATAATATCATAAATATCCTGCATAATTATGCAACAAGAGACTTGCGGAGGGAAAGGTAATAATCCTCCTTCCCTCGCATCACCTTCTGCTCCTCCTCCGTGTGGTCGTCGTATCCGATCAGATGAAGCAGGCCGTGTACCATGACGCGGTTGAGTTCGTCCTCGAACTCCGTTCCGTAGTACAGCGCGTTCTCCCGGACGGAGTCGACGCTTATGAAGAGGTCGCCCGAAAGCCGGTCCCCCTCACAGTAGTCGAAGGTGATGATGTCGGTGAAATAGTCGTGCTGGAGATAGCGCATGTTGACGTCCAGGATATAATTGTCGGAACAGAAAATTATGGAGATGTCCCCTATCCTGCGGACCTCGCTCCCGGCCACCATTCGCAACCAACGGTTATTCAAGGTCTTTCCTTTGAAAACAAAGTTTATATCTTCGTTGAAATAGGATATCATAGCACGAATTTTATACAAATCTACAACTAAAAATTCAAAAACTTGGAATTGAAAATTATTATTTATATCTTTGGAACGTAAATCGACAATTTTAAAAACGTTTATATGGAAGTCAAGAAATCACCCAAGGCCAGCCTCGAGAATAAAAGGCTGCTCTTTGCAGAGATTGGTTTCATCGTATCGCTGCTGTTAGTCTGGGGCGCCTTCTCGTACACGAGCAGGGAAAAGAAGACAGCACTGTTCGATGATATCAATCAGGAACTGATTGAAGAAGAGATCATTCCTATCACCCAGGAGACTCCTCCCCCGCCGCCTGAGACCCCTAAGATCCCCGTCCTTTCGGACCAGATCGACATCGTCGACGATGACATCAAGCTTGAGGACAACATGATGCTCAACCTCGAAGACGACGCCAATCTCGGTGTGGAGATCATGGACTATGTCGAGGCCGTCGAAGAAGAGGAAGTGGAAGAGGAAGCCATTCCGTTCCAGTTGGTCGAGGAGAAGCCTACTTTCCAGGGTGGCGATGCCAATACCTTCTCGAAATGGGTGAACGAGCACCTCTCATATCCTGAGATTGCCAAGGAGAACGGTGTCCAGGGTCGTGTGACCCTCCAGTTCACCGTGAACCCTGACGGTTCCGTCTCCAACGTAAAGGTGCTCCGCGGTGTCGACGCCTCCCTCGACAAGGAAGCCGTCCGCGTCGTTTCCAGCTCCCCGAAGTGGCAGCCCGGAAAGCAGAGGGACCGCGCCGTGAAGGTTACCTACACCTTCCCTGTGATCTTCCAGTTGAGATAACCCAAACGGAAAAGTATCATAAAGGCTGTCCTTCGGGATGGCCTTTTTTAAATTAAAGATGAACAGAGAGGACAACAACATTGAGAGAAGCGGAAAAGCCGTATTCGTCGGCATAATCAGGCAGAACGAAGACGAGAGAAAGGTAGGGGAGTATCTGGATGAACTGGAGTTCCTCGCGGAGACCGCAGGGGCGACGGGAGACAGGAAGTTCGTCCAGAAACTCGACAAACCCGAGAAAGCCACATACATACGCAGCGGAAAACTCGAGGAAATAGCATCCTACTGTGAGGACAACAATATCGAGTATGTCATATTCGATGATGAACTCACGGGAATGCAACAGCGTAACATAGAGAAGGTTATAAAATGCTCGCACGTAATTGACCGCA
>Ga0310786_10006719_pt1 | contig 15213 bp, 13 predicted proteins | sample AusTroGonzalo_MG_FD_203881 | JGI IMG/M metagenome (GOLD analysis project Ga0310786, IMG submission 203881) | Bovine rumen microbial communities from tropical cattle in Woodstock, Queensland, Australia - Gonzalo_03 (v2) (version 2) | ecosystem: Host-associated > Mammals > Digestive system >... | reverse complement strand
CCTCGACAAGTCCGTCGAGAGCGTCTATGCCGACCTCGGTATCCTGTATGCCGGCGACTTCTACATGAACCTCGACATCAAGACACCTGCCGAGCGTATCAGGAATATCTTGCAGCTCACGGAGCCTGCGGCCATCATCTCTACCAACATACAGATCAAGAGCATCGCTGCCGTCATCCCTGACAGTGTAAAGCTGATCCTGCTTGATGAGTTGGACTCAGAGATGGTTGTCGACGGACAGATGCTCAGCAACCGTCGGGCTGTCGTCATCGACACCGACCCCTCGTGCATCATCAACACCTCTGGCTCTACAGGCACACCCAAGGGCGTCGTACTGAACCATAAGAGTTTCTTCGACTTCCTGGACTGGGCCATCGAGACCTTCCGCTTTGGCGACGACCTCGTGATGGGTTCGCTCTCACCTATCGTGTTCGACATCTACAGCTTCGAACTCAGCATGCTGATGGCAAAGGCCAGTACACTCGTGGTGCTGCCCGCACACCTCGCCGCCTTCCCCGCAAAGATTCTTGAGGTGCTCGAGAAGCATCAGGTGAACTTCCTCTTCTGGGTGCCAACGATCATGGTGAATATCGCCAATATGGATCTGCTGTCGAGCTTCAAACTCGAGAGTCTCCGTACGGTGTGGTTCGCCGGTGAGGTGTTCCCCACCAAACAGTTCAACTACTGGCATCACCATCTGCCGAAGGTGACCTTCGCCAATCTCTACGGTCCCATCGAGATCACCCTCGACTGCACCTATTATATTATTAATAAGGAGATTCCCGACGAGGAACCCCTGCCCATCGGCTACCCCTGCCGCAATACTGACATCCTGATTCTCGACGACGAGGACAAGGCCGTCAGGGAGCCGGGCATCGAAGGTGAACTCTGTGTTCGTGGCACATCGTTGGCCATGGGTTACTACAACAACCCTGAGAAGACGGCTGCTGCCTTCGTGCAGAACCCGCTGAACAAGGCTTATCCCGAGTTGATCTACCGTACTGGTGATATCGTCTGTCTGAACAGCGAGGGACTGATCATGTTCAAAGGCCGCAAGGACAACATCGTGAAGCACATGGGCTATCGTACCGACCTGGGCGAGATAGAGCACGTGATCATCAACACGCTGAAGCTCGTGAAGAACGGCTGTATCGTCTACAACCAGGCCGAGAAGCAGATCACCCTCTTTTACGAGGCTCCCGAGGAGATTCCTGTGCCGCAGTTCCGTATGGAGATCGGCAAGGTACTGCCCAAGTACATGATCCCAACAGTCTACCACCGTTTGGAACAGTTACAGCGCAACACCAACGGCAAGATAGACAGGCTGTATTATAAAAAAGAGGTAAACAAATGAAAGAAAAGATAATTGAGATCCTGAAGACCATCCGTCCGGAGTATGACTTCAGCGGCGATGAGGACTTCATCGAGGCCGGCATGCTCGACTCGTACGACATCGTGACACTCGTCACGAATATGGAGATCACCTTCAACTTCCGCATCGACGGCACAGACGTCGTTCCCGAGAACTTCGGCTCCGTCGACAGCATCGTAGCCCTCCTGGAGAAATATGGCGTACATTAGTTATCTCGACCTCCCCAAGCACTGGGGTCTGGAGAAGGGCGATAGCGTACTGCTCTCGTCGGATATCATGCAGCTCACCTTTACCAGTATGCGTAACGGTGAGCGTTTCGATCGTGACAAGTTCCTCGAGGCCATCCTCGACACCATCGGCCCAGATGGCACACTGCTCATCCCAACATTCAACTGGGATTTCTGCCACGGCGTCGCCTTCGACTACCATAAGACCCCCTGTAAGACAGGTACGCTGGGCACTATCGCTCTGCGTCATCCTGCCTTCCGTCGTACGCAGCACCCACTCTATTCTTTCGCCGTTGCCGGAAAAGACCTGCAGCTGCTCTGCGAGATGGAGAACGTCAGTTCCTTCGGCGACGACTCTCCCTTCGGCTACTTAGAGCGCCGTCATGGGAAGAACGTGCTTATCAACCTGCACTATACCGACTGCTTCACCTTCGTCCACCACATGGAGGAAGTCTGTGGTGTAAACACTTACCGCTTCCCCAAGACCTTCACAGGTCAGTATATCGATGCCGAAGGTCGCGAGACCACCCGCAGCTACTCGATGCTCGTACGTTCCTATGAGCTCTACCTCGAGACCGACCTCACGCTGATCGGAGAGAAGTTGGAGAATCCGTGGCGTCCTGACGATGCGTCGGAGATGCATGCTCCCGCCGCCCGTCTCATCATCCTCAACGACTTGCCTTTCCGCATCGTCGACCTCGCTGCCGCTGCTCCCGTCATCCGTGATGACATCCTTCACAACGCCAGTCGAGGCCTCTGTAAGCACAAATTACAGAGGTAACTGTTAAATAGATATAATTCTTTGCAAAAACTTAGTACTTTGTATTGCAAGGTACCAAGTTTTTACCTATCTTTGCATCCGAGAAACTTCCCCTTTCACATTCTCCCCTTCGAAGGGGGGAGACGGATGGGGTAAAATAATGAAAGTATGAACATCGAGAATGCAAAGTCACAGATGAGGAAAGGAATGCTGGAGTACTGCGTGTTGCTACTCCTGAAACATCGTCCCTCGTATGCCAGTGACATCATCCAACAACTGAAGAACGCGGAGCTGCTCGTGGTGGAGGGAACACTCTACCCCCTGCTGACCCGCCTGAAGAACGACGGACTGCTGCAATACGAGTGGCAGGAGTCCACGCAGGGACCTCCCCGCAAGTACTATGCCCTCAGTCCTGAGGGTGAAAAGTTCCTTGAAGGCCTCGACACAGCCTGGACGGAACTCGCCAACACCATTAATTATCTTAAGAACATCCACCCTAACTTAATAGAATCAAAATGAAGAAGAACATTACCATCAACCTATGTGGGCGACTCTTCCAGATCGATGAGGATGCCTATGAGATGCTGCAGAAATACATCGAGTCGCTCCGTTCCTCATTCGGAAAGCAGGAAGGCGGTGATGAGATTGTTGACGACATCGAAGCACGCATCGCTGAACTGTTAGCCGAACTGAACCAACAAGGCATCGAGGCCATCACTATCGATCACGTGAAGGATATCATCACCCGCATCGGCAAACCCGAGGAACTGGCCGATTCTGACGGAGCAGACAACGAGAAACTGGGTGACGTTAACGACGGACATAAGTACGACTCTTTCCGTACGGCTGCTCAGGATATACGTGATAATATACGCGCAAGGACAGCCGGCAAGAAACTCTACCGTAACCCCAATGACAAGATGGTGGCAGGTGTGCTTTCCGGCTTAGCTGCCTACACGAACTCAGACCCTGTCTGGTGGCGACTACTGACCGTGTTGCTCGCTTTGTTCTACGGCATAGGCCTCATCGCCTATATCGTGCTGGCCATCGTCGTACCTGAAGCGAAGTCACCGGAACAGCTGTTGCAGATGGAAGGCAAGGATGTGACACCACAAAATCTGGCAGACGTGGTGGTAGAGAACAAGAAGACACAACCCCGTCGTGGCTGCTTGGGTACGATCCTGTTCGTGTTATTCTCTATCGTCGCCGCCTTCTTCGTGGTGATTGCCTCAATAGTTGGGGTGGGACTGTTGATTTCCCTGTTACTCGTCATCGTCTCACTTGTGATTGTCTTTACCGTTCCATCAGCTACCCATGTAAGCCTGCCCTTCGACATCGGGTATCTGAATCTAGGTGAACTAATCAACATCCATCCCTGGGTGGTGATTACCTTCATCGTCGGTGTGCTGCTCGCCCTTTCCATTCCCCTCTATGCCATCGGTCATATGCTATTCTCCAGGGCAGGCAAGGTGCTGCCCATGAGTATCGGACAGCGCATCCTGTGGATCGTGTTGTGGGTGGCGTCGCTGTGCTGCCTTTTCCCTGCACTCATCTGGATTCAGCAGCAGGAGAAAACGCATTATAATGTAGAAATGGAGGAGATCTATTCCTATCAAGGTGTGACGATGAGTCATCAGGACAAGAAATTCCTGCGCAAAGGCGGCTGGAACCTGATCAAAGCGGAGAACTGCGACCACTATACCTATAGCGGATACTATAACGGCAATCATAATGTGCGCTTCCTGGATGTCTATAATGAGAATTGTGAGGAGGTGTTTCAGGTAGAGCGCAAGGAGGCCGTTGAGCCTGGCGTATATCGTCTGGACTGTGCAGCCAGAGCGGAAGGTCCTGGCCCCTGCGTATATGCCATCGGCGACAGTACGATGTTAAAGTCCATCCCTGTTTATGAGCAGCCGCAAAACGGTGTGCCTGATATGGGCTGGTTTGACATCAGCATCGACAACATCGTGGTCACGGGCGACTCCATAGCCTACGGCCTTTCTTCCGATGAAGCCTTCACTGGTCAGCCCTGCCGTGCCCAGTGGTTCTCTGCCACCGACTTCAAACTCATCCGCACAGGCGACCTCCCGAAGAAATAAAAAAGTTTTTAAAAAAAGTTCATGAAATTGCGAGATATTTCATGAACTTTGTCGTATAATAAGTAGAAGACAAGGTTAAGTGAGTAAGCTGACAGAACAGCAGATTGTGGAAGCCGTCCGAAGAGGACGGCGGGAGGGGCAGGACGCGTTAGTCTGCCGCTATGCTGAGCGAGTGTTCGCGATGATTGTCCGACAAGTGACAGACGTGATGGACGCCGAGGAACTGGCACAGGACACATTCATGAGAGCCTTCAGCCGCATCGACAGCTACGACCCCAAAAAGGCCTCGCTCTCCACCTGGCTCTGCCGCATCGCCTACCATCTGACACTCGACTTCCTGAAACGCCGCCGCCCGCTCATCATTCCTATCGAGGACAGCAAGGTGTGGCAGACGGACATCAGCGATGAAGAGTTGGAGACGGAACTCTCCACAGGTGGCGAAGAGCGCATCCAACGACTGCAGGAACTGATGGATGAACTACCGGACGAAGAGAGACTGCTGCTGACGCTTTACTACTTTGAGGACCGTCCGCTGACAGAGATCGCCTACATCACCGGCGTCGAGCCCGGACCCCTCGCCAACCGCCTCTATCGGACAAGAAAAAAACTCTTCATAAAATTAAAAAATTGAAGACTTGAAGGATTGAAGTATTAAAAGATTGAAGAATTGAAGTGTAATATGAACAAAAGATATAAGGACACGGACCTGCGCGAGGCGCTGCGACGCAAGTATGCCGAGACGCCCCAACTGCCTGCCGACTTCATGGCGAAGATGCGGCAGCAGACAGCGGATCACGAGGTGCCAGCCCGAAAGGTGACGCTCTTACGCTGGCTGGCTGTCGCTGCCTGTCTTATTATTATAATAGGTATAGGCGTGACGATAGCCCCCTTCGAGCAGACAACGGACGGAAACCTGATGGCTAAACAAGAAAAGTCGGTGTCAGATGTTTCTTCTATGACACTTCACCCAGCCCAGACGGTCAGTCCAAGCAATTTGGACTCGTATTCCACCCAATCCGGATTCGTCGCCCAGGCCGTCCAGACAAGCACTCACAAGTCTTCAACAGCCCAGAAAAACGACACGAAAGCTCCAGCACAGCTTATTGTTGAGCCTGTCGAAAAGACAGAAAGCCAAACCCAGACGCTCATCCCAGTGGAGAACCTGCACTATGCTGCCTATGTTCCGACGGCAGACACCGTCTATCAGGCCCCCAACCGTATGGATGACTTCATCGCCAAGATAGCTGACTACAACCAGGTGAAAGCCGTTCCCCTCGACTGCATCTCTGACGAGGGCGACAGCACCGCCGTCAGCACGGCCTACGTCTTCGAGGACAAACAGGAACTCGACCTCTTCGGCCGTCTGCTGCAGGCCGCCTGCTGGTATGACTCAAAGACCCCAGGCTACCTGCTGAACTTCTCCCACCAGCAGTTCTTCTTCACGTTGAAGGACCTGCGTAAGAACGAAAAGTACCTCTGGATAGCAGAGCGCATCGTAGGTGGGCGCATCCTGCTCTTCTGCACCCACTCACCGATAGAGACAGAAGTCTCCTCGGCCTGTTATCAGAACTATCGCGAACAGTTGACGCATACCAACATGAGTACATTACAATTTTAAACGAAAGTCGTATGAAGAAAATCTTTTTGACAAGCCTCCTGGCGATGACGGGTATCATCTCGCAGGCACAAACGAACGTATTAAGTGGCACCCTCACCTATCAGTCGGAGACGACGGGTGTGAAGGAGTATGCCAAGAGTGTGGGCGTCTTCATGTCTCGCCCTGAAGTGAAGACTGACAAGAAATCGAAGAAGACCACCGCCGCGTGGCACATGACGAATATGGAGTGGATCAAGGACTATTGCGAGGCCAAGGACGTCGCCATCGAGAAGGACTACCTGAAGCTCTTCCCAGAGATGGCCAGCATGCCGCTCGACGAGCAGCCCTACATGCCGATGAGCTGGCGGCTGACGGAGGAGAACGGCGAGACAGTGTTGCATTGCTACTTCCGTATGCCTGCTGACGAGGTGACCAACCTGTGGCTGACATCCGAGGAGACGAGTATCGTGGACCAGGAGACGGGCGTACAGTACCGTATCCGTCGCACGGAGCCTGATACCTACCGCAAGCACTTCACCGTCAAAGCAAAGAAGGGCGATGTGCTCGACCTGAAGATCTTCTTTGCCCCGCTGGCCGAGACCACCAAGGAGGTAAGGATCTACGGTATTCCCAACTGGGGCATGATGGGTATGCCCGTCACTGTCCGCTATCAGGCTTCCGGCACGTGGCAACCTCTGGACTACGATACCATTCCACAGATCCGCAAACCCCGTCTGCTCAAGGAACACCTGAGTGAGGACAAGCCCTACGACCGTCAGAACTGGAACACATGGAAGGTGGTGACGGATGCACACCTGATCAAACCTGTGAAAGACGGTACGATGGCGATGTGGCGCACACCGGAGGCTACTTATATCGCCATCGGATACGAGCAGAACTGGACAACGGAGTATTGGAGCTTTGAGCATGATATCAAGCTCATCGACGAGACGGGCCACCAGTACAAGATCCGTGAGGTACAAGGTCTGCCGATGGACGAGTTGTTTTTCATGGAGGGTATGGCCGGCGACTATGTGGCCTACGTGCTGGTCTTCGATCCGCTACCTCTGGAGTTGACGAAATTCACCTATATCGTACCTACTGGAGAGCCCTTCACCGCATGGGGCGCCAACTGGTCTGGCAGTGTGCTCCCCCTCGATGTCCAGCAACTCCGCGACAACCAGCGCCTGTTCAAGTATCATCCAAGAGTTATAGCAAAATAATATGAAAAAGATCATTCTAACCCTAACCATCGCATTGGCTGCCATTGGTGCCAATGCGCAGTTCATGTTCCGCATCAGCGGCAACAAACTCAAAGAACCCTCGTACATCCTCGGCTCCATCCACACTCTGCCAGGCTCATTACTCGACAGCATCCCAGAGTACCTTGAGGCAGAAGCGAAGTGTCGACAACTCTATGCAGAGTATGACATCAGCGACCAGCAGAAGATCAACGAGGTGGTGACGGCAGGCCAGCAGGCCATCACGCTCCCTGATGGCAAAACCATCTTCGACGTGTTGAACATGGAGCAGATGGACATGCTAAACTACCGATTCAAGGAGACGTTCAATGTCAATTTCACCGACTCGGTGATGAAGGCCACATGGAATTATCAGCCCAATGTACTCATTAGCACCTTCAACCTGATTTTCGCCACTCAGGAGATACAGAAGCATCCCGAACTGGCGATGACGGGCACACCCATCGACGTATTCTGCATCAATAGGGCAAAAGAGCGTGGTATCACACTTGGCCAACTCGACGAGATTCAACCTCAGGACAGTCTGACGAAGATGCGCGAAACGATGAATGAGAACCTCGGTGCTCAGGTAGATTCACTCTTATCGTTCCTCAACAACTTCGAACAGCGCAAGCAGAGAGCCGTAGAGGAAATACAGTCGGCGGCATTATCTGCACAATATTGGAGAACGGGTAATTACGAGAGTTTTGCCAATTCGTCATTCTGGCTCTCGGAGGTTGACAAACAGCCTGCCTTCTTCAAACTCCGCAACGAGAAATGGCTCCCCAAACTACAGGCCGCTATGGGTGAGGCACCCACGATGTTCGTCTTCGGCGCAGGCCATCTGATAGGTGCTTACGGCATTCTGCAACTACTCCGCAATGCAGGCTACAACGTAGAACAAGTCAAGACAAAGATATGAAGAATGCCTTTATCACTATCCTCCTCGCCTTTATCGCCTTGACGGTGCAGGCAAAGACTTTTAAGACCATCAAGGCCCCTGAGGCGATGGCTTGTGCGAATGTCTTTCAGGGTGAATTGAAAGCCAGCGAGGTCACGATGACAGACACGGCTACCACCATCCGTTTCACCATACAGTATCCTAAAGGGCAATACTTCCGCTTCGTGAAGGGAAGCTACCTCAAGGACGAGGACGGCAACCGCTATCCGCTCCGCTCTGCCGAAGGTTTAACCCTCGATACATGGGTACAATCGCCAGAGAGCGGCATGACTGAGTTCACGATGCATTTCGAACCTATGCCAAAGCATGTGCAGATCTTCGACTTCATCGAGGGCGACGTACGAAATGCTTTCATGCTCCTCGGTATTCACGACAAGGCGACGGCCATAAAGGCACCCACATTACAACAGTTCTTTGCCAACAATCCTTATACGCTGCCCGCCGACTGGCTGAAGACAGACAATGTCACCATACGTGGCCGTATTGAGGGCTACGATGCAGAACGCTTCGGATTTACGGCGATGGAGAGTTATGTGTACGACGTGACGAAGAAGAATAATGGTACACTCTTGATAGAGATAGAACCCGATGGCACATTCGAAAAGCAGATTCTGCTCAGCTATCCCATGAAACTGTCGTTCTACGCCTCGGAGGAATCGAAGGTGGGATTCTACGAGATTCCATTCTTCGCCCGTCCTGGTGAAACTATCGACATCACCGTGCGTCCAAACGTGCAGGGACGATATGAGTGCTTCTATACCAACGGCAGCAGCCATGATGTGGAACGATGGCTGAAGTCAGACTTGCGATTACAGGAATTAAGCAGGCCTCTCAATACGTTCGAGGGATATTTCAATGAAGCCAACCTCTTGGCAGAACAAGTGTGGCAAAACATGTTGAACCGTATTGACATGATCAGCCGCCGTGACCACTTCACACCGATGGAGATACATCTGGCCTTAGGCGAGATGCAGTCCAATTATGCTTTAGCCCTGATGGACTATGCCATGTATCATGAAGACAGATTATCCCCTTGGAAGGAAAATGAAGACGGAAGCTGGACACAATTGGTGACAGACAGTGTGGAACTGCAAACCGTTAGAAATATCAACAACTACAAGGCATTGCAGCGCGTGGATTTCAACAACCCGTTACTGTTGACGAGCCCCGACTTCTTCTTTACCCTCAACCGTATTCAGTTTGCTGGGCCCGTCCGTAAAGTCAAGCAGGAAGTGATGGAGGCCGAAGACGGCACATACGACTACGACTTTGCAAAAAGAAAACTCTCTATCGATAAGGGCAACGCCATGTTAGGCGAGTTGACAGGCAAGCCTGATAATCTGACGGCACAGCTCTGCATCCTCAATGATATGCAGAGCAGCTTCGACCTATGGCGGCAGAATGAGGTGGCGATTCCCATCATCTTGGCAGATACGACGATTGTCAAGGCACAACGCGACTCCATTGCAGCTAACACCGAATCGGTAAGCAACATGTATCCCCTTTACCTCTCTACGCTCACACATCCCTATGTGCGCCAGAAAGCCGAGGAGTTCTATCAGGCCAGGATGTCGCAGACAGAATTAACTACACCATTGCCTGAAGGCCCTGGGGCAGAGATCATCCGCGATGTCATGGCCAAATACCCAGGTCGTTACTTGATGATCGACTTCTGGGGCATGGGTTGCGGTCCCTGTCGTGCTGCCATCCAGAGCAGTAAGGCTCTGCGGGCAGAGATTGCCAAGCGCGATGATGTGAAACTCATCTTCATTGCTGGCGAGCGCACTACCGAGGGCAGCGAGGCCTATAAGAAATATGTGGCAGAATGGCTCGCCGACGAAGAGACCGTCTGCGTCACTAATGCCGACTTCCGTCGCCTGCAAGAACTCTTGGAGTTCAGCGGCATCCCCCACTACGAGACCTTCACCCCCGATGGTCGCCGTGTGCGTGAAGACATCCAGCTCCACGGACTTCACAACTTTGATTTCGAACTGCAATCCCTGAAAGAGAAGCTGCAATTATCAAACAATTAAATATGAAGAAACTTTTATCAACAATGATGCTGGTGCTGGTCGCCATGACGGCACAGGCACAGAAAGAGGTGGTATGGGAGAACCCATCAGCCTTTACGGGAACAAACAACATTGAGTTTGCCATCACGAAGATGGAGATGAAACAGACGGAGACGGTGATGCACTTACGCGTCAAGTTCACACCTCACTACTGGATCCGCTTCGACAAAGGGTCGTTCCTTCGGACACCTGACGGCAAGGAATATGCCATCGTCAGTGGCACCAAGACCTGCGAGGCAGAGTCGGACCTTGAGCTCGACTCCCTCTTCTGGATGCCTGACAACGGACTAGCAGAACTGGCCCTACACTTCAAGCCCGTACCCCTCGACACCAAGGAGATGGACTTCATAGAGGGCTACGACGACGGAGCCTTCCGCATCTTTAACATCTGCGACGCGAAGACCAAGACGGAACCTGCGTGGCCTGCTGAGTGGAAGAACGTGCAGTATGCCAAAGACGAGACGTTGCCTGAAGCCAAGATCCAACAGGGTGTGGCAAAGATCAACGTGAAGGTATTGGGTTATAAGCCCGAGATGAAAATGGTTCTTGATGTCGGCAACTTCCGTCCTTTGGGGTCAAAGGAGTATTTCGAAAAGACATTCCCCATCGCCGACGACGGTACCGTGACGGCAGAGATCCCACTGAAGATGGCCCGTAAGGTGTCGATGGTTGTCATAGGCCTGGCAACTGCCCATATCGTGATAGCCCCAGGACAGGAGATCTCGCTGCTGATGAAAGTCACGGAGGATGACAACCGCCTGTTAGCCATGAAGGGCTTCCTCGCCAAGACGAATATGGATCTGAAAAAGGAGTATGAGAAACAAACGCAAAAGGATGCCAAGATCCGACGCTATGAGGCCCTCAGCCAGTGCGATACTCCCGAGAAACGCATGGCCTGGCTGAAGGACGAATTCAATCAGCGCATCGCCTACGCCAAAGCCTCGGACTACACGACAGCAGCCAAAGACCTGCTGTGCATGGAGGCCGAGGGCGACTTCGTGGAGTGGTCGCGCTTCTTTGGAGGCAACTACACCAATCTGATGATGGAGTCGGGCAAAGTGCGGATCACCAGCCAGAAGGAATACAGCGATCTCCTGCGGGCAAACGACAGTCTGCTGGTGCTCTCAGAGGCTGACAAGGCCTATACCTATCAGTATCTGGGCACGCCGAAATCCCCTTGCAGCGACAAGTTCTGGACAATGCCGTTGAGCCAGCATGACAAGGATTTCAGCACGAGAGCCCCCTGGCTCAACGAACTGCAGACAGTCTATTTCATGTTCAACACCGAGGAGAAAGAATGGGACGGACTGATGGCACAAATGAAATACGACGACTGTAAGAACGTGATTGCGGAGTATCAGAAGGAACAGGAGCGTCTGGCCCAGGAGCTGGCTAAAAATGAGAGCGTGTTCTACAAGAAATATGATGACGTCGCCCCTGAGAATATCCTCCAGACCATCCTCGACAAATATAAGGGCAAGGGTGTGCTCATCGACATCTGGGCTACATGGTGCGGTCCCTGCCGTGCTGGTCACAGGATGATGGCACCGCTGAAGGAAGAACTGAAGGGCAAGGACATCCAGTTTGTCTATATCACCTCATCCACGTCGCCCTTGACCACCTGGCAGGAGATGATCAAGGACATCGACGGTGACCATTACTACCTGACAGCAGAACAGTATAACTACATCCTCGGGAAGTACGAGTCGAATGGCATCCCCACCTACGCCATCTACGACAAGAATGGCGGACAGACCTATAAGTCGATTGGCTTCCCTGGTCTCGACAAAATCAAGGAAGAGATAGAGAATGTATTGAAATAGGAGGTTGTATGTGTTAAATAATCATAAAACATACATCTGTCTATTATATAAAAGAGGTACGAACGGAAAAATGTTCGTACCTTTGCAGTCCGATTATTGGGGAGAGACTTAGAATCCCCGTGGATTGAGGTGTGAATAGCGGCGTCTTTGGCCGGGCGCAGTGGTTCGTGAATCGTCGGTCCAGAAAGCCCTGAGGGAGCAATCCGGAGGGGGACGTTCGTTAGACTTGCAGCCGGGTTTAGACTCTCGGATGTGGGTTTACGTGCGTACATTAATTTAAGTAAAACTGTTTTTTAGTAGTAAATTTAAAAGAAATGAACACTTTAAGTTACAAGACTCTTTCCGTGAACAAGGAAACAGCAAAGAAGGAGTGGGTGGTGATCGACGCCACAGACCAGGTTGTCGGTCGTCTCGCTTCTAAGGTAGCCAAGCTCATTCGCGGAAAGTACAAGCCAACTTTCACCCCGCACGTTGACTGCGGTGACAACGTCATCCTTATCAATGCCGATAAGGTGGTATTCACTGGTAAGAAAGAGACCGACAAGGTCTACACCCGCTACACGGGCTATCCTGGTGGCCAGCGCTTCCAGACACCTGCCGAGCTGCGCAAGCGCAACGGTGGTGTGGAGAAGTTCCTCCGCCATGCCGTGAAGGGCATGCTGCCGAAGGGTCCCCTCGGACGCAGCCTGCTGAACAACCTCTACATCTACGAGGGTACCGAGCATCCCCATGCCGCTCAGCAGCCGAAGACGATTGACATCAACCAGTACAAATAAATAATCAAGAAAGTTATGGAAGTAATCAACGCAATAGGTCGTCGCAAGAGCTCTGTAGCCCGTGTATATGTTTCTGAGGGTACAGGCAAGATCACGATCAACAAGAAGGAATTAGAGACTTATTTCCCCTCAGCCATCCTGCAGTATGTGGTGAAGCAGCCGCTGAACCTGCTGTCTGTCGCTGAGAAGTACGACATCAAGGCCAACCTCGACGGTGGCGGCTTCACTGGCCAGAGCCAGGCTCTGCGCCTCGCCATTGCCCGCGCCCTGGTGAAGATCAACGAGGAAGACAAGAAGCAGCTGAAGGACGCCGGATTCCTGACTCGCGACAGCCGTGAGGTAGAGCGCAAGAAGCCGGGTCAGCCCAAGGCACGCCGTCGCTTCCAGTTCAGTAAGCGTTAATCCGACTGAACCGTTTAGTATCTAAACCCGCTGGATTCCTCCGGACTACCATCGGGCTGATTCTGGACAAAGAATTAAAAAGAAAGTAAACAACAAAAAAGAATTTAGCAAAATGTCAAGAACAAATTTTGATCAGTTGCTGCAGGCTGGCTGTCATTTCGGTCACCTGAAGCGTAAGTGGAACCCCGCCATGGCTCCCTACATCTACACCGAGCGCAATGGTATCCACATCATCGACCTGCACAAGACGGCCGCCAAGATCGACGAGGCTGCCGACGCCCTGAAGCAGATTGCCAAGAGTGGCAAGAAGGTACTCTTCGTCGCTACTAAGAAACAGACCAAGGAAGTGATCGCCGAGAAGGCCACCAGCGTAGGCATGCCTTACGTCATCGAGCGCTGGCCCGGTGGTATGCTCACCAACTTCCCCACCATCCGCAAGGCCGTGAAGAAGATGGCCAACATCGACCGTCTGATGGCTGATGGTACTTATTCAAACCTCTCTAAGCGCGAGCTGCTGCAGATCACCCGTCAGCGCGCCAAGCTCGAGAAGAACCTCGGTTCTATCGCCGACCTGACCCGTCTGCCCAGCGCACTCTTCGTGGTTGACGTGCTGAAGGAGCAGATTGCCGTCCGCGAGGCCAACCGTCTGGGTATCCCCGTGTTCGGTATCGTGGATACGAACTCTGATCCCAACAACATCGACTTCGTGATCCCCGCCAACGACGACGCCAAGGACAGCGTAGAGATCATCCTCAACGCCTGCTGTGCCGCCATCGCCGAGGGTATGGAGGAGCGCAAGGCTGAGAAGGCCGACGAGAAGGCTGCCGACGCCCAGACCGACGTGGAGAGTGCTGAGGACGTGAAGCCCAAGCGCGCCGCCCGCAAGCCCCGCAAGGCTGCCGAGGCTCCCGCTGCCGAGGAGGCTGCCGCCCCTGCTGCTGAGGAAGAGGCTCCCGCCGCTGAGTAATCATAAAGTTTAAAGTTTAAAGCATAAAGTTTAAAGTAAATTACAATGGCAATTTCAATTGACGATATCAAGAAGCTTCGCGCTATGACTGGCGCTGGTCTGGCCGACGTGAAGAAGGCTCTGACCGAGGCCGAGGGCGACTTCGACAAGGCCAAGGAGCTGCTCCGTGAGCGCGGACTGGCTATCGCTGCCAAGCGTAGCGACCGTGAGACTTCTAATGGTTGTGTTCTCGTAAAGGCTGTTGACGGCTTCGCCGCCATGCTCGCCCTGAAGTGCGAGACCGACTTCGTGGCCAACGGTGCCGACTTCATCGCTCTGACACAGAGCATCCTCGACGCTGCCATCGCCGCCAAGGCTGCTGACCTCGAGGCTGTGAAGGCTCTCGACATCAACGGTCAGAGCGCTCAGGAGGCTGTCACACAGCGCAGTGGTATCACCGGTGAGAAGATGGAGCTCGACGGCTACCTGACACTCGAGGGTGACAACATCGAAGTGTACGACCACATGGGTAAGCACACCCTCTGCACCATGGTTCAGACCAACAAACCCGCCGCTGAGCAGGGTCATCTCGTGGCCATGCAGGTGGCTGCCATGAAGCCCGTCGCACTCGACGCCCAGAGCGTCGACCAGAAGATCCTCGACGAGGAGTACAAGACCTCCTTCGAGAAGACCAAGCTGGAGCAGGTGGAGAAGTTCGTGGAGATGAAGATCAAGAAGGCCGGCATCAACCCCAACCTCGTTGACTCTGAGGATCACATCGAGAGCAACATGGCCAAGGGCTGGCTTACTCAGGCTCAGGCTGACGAGGCCCGTAAGATCATTGCCGAGGCAAAGGTCGAGGGTGAGGCTCAGCTGAAGATGCCCATGATCGAGAACATCGCCAAGGGCCGCGTGCAGAAGTTCCTCAAGGAGAGCT
>Ga0310786_10006717_pt1 | contig 15216 bp, 17 predicted proteins | sample AusTroGonzalo_MG_FD_203881 | JGI IMG/M metagenome (GOLD analysis project Ga0310786, IMG submission 203881) | Bovine rumen microbial communities from tropical cattle in Woodstock, Queensland, Australia - Gonzalo_03 (v2) (version 2) | ecosystem: Host-associated > Mammals > Digestive system >... | reverse complement strand
ACAAATGAACAATTGTATTCAAATATTTTAAACTTTTTAAATATTGCGAATTCATCAGCTAAAAGATAGAAAAGACGAGTGGCAGTTGAAATTTTCAACTGCCACTCGCAATTTTATAATACAATTAATCTTTAGAACCTGTCTTCCAATACTGCAGCTGCAGCAGGAGTTGCCGGCAGGATTTTATCATCATATATAACGATAGGATATATGTCAGTGATAGATTCAGAAGTTAATGTACAGTTGTCTGATGTAATATTCAAAGTAAATTTTTCAGGCATAACTTCGGATTGGTTGTCACAGGTAATGACCTGATTAGGCCCTTTAGCTCCATTAACGTCTATAAAGGCCGCACAGTAGCTGCCGCTATAGTTAACAGGATTGTTCTGATCTCCGGTATAAATCGGCTTACCGGCGGAGTAACAACGTCCGCTGTTAGGGTAGGCTATAATTATATGTGCCAAACCGTCTTTTAAGACATAAGTTTCAGATCCTGCCGGTAAAGTAAAATCTCCGGGTACTGAAGAATTCGGAACTAATATGTTATTAGTTCCAAGAGCCCAAGCCGAGTTTGTAGGAACTTTTATTGTCCATGCGGTATTTAACTTTCTTGCGCCGACATTTTCCTGTAATATTTTGCCTGCAGTCAATTGCAGATCAGTTGAAGACATTTGCATTGATGCATCTTTACCGTCCGCTGCACCTAATTTAAGAGCTTGACCTATAGTAGAGAAAGCTTTTTTATATGTTGCAGCAAATTGTTTGGAATTCGTCTTTCCTGTTAAAGATGGAATAGTTATTGCAGCAACTACACCTATAATTGTCAGAGAAATTAATATTTCTGCCAATGTGAATGCTCTTTTGCTGTTTCCGTAATTCATACTCTCAATATCCTTTCTTCTTTTCTTCTATTATATTAGATTTTGGATTATCTTTCAAGTGTTTTAAGTAAAACTGAAGGTGTTTTTAAATCTGGATTTTTTCTTTTTCTTTTCTTTTGTTGTTTTTTGTTTATGTTTTTTATGTTCATCAATTTTTGTAATTTCTTTATTTTCACAGAAAAACATAGTCATAGTGTTATTATATTTGTTTGTTATATGTGCATAATCAAATATTATAACACCTCCCAAATTCATTTTTTTAGCCATATGTAGCTGTCTTATAAGATCATCCGAACTTCCGCCTATAAAAGTAACAAAAATTCCGGCATACAATTTTGTATTTGAATTGATTGTTGCTAAAACTTTATTTATTGAATTTGCAGCAGTTTTATTGTCACATGTTAAAAATAATGGGGTAACTCCGTCAATTATTTCAGAATTTGACCATTCTTTCCAGTCTTGGAGTTTTGTTGTGAATGCTTTTAATCTGTCAGGGAATATTACAGCGGTCAGATAAACGTTATTTCCCCGACATATATCGGCTATATTTTGTACCGTTTGTGTAACGGCATCACGTCTGTAATTGCCCCATTTAATGAGTTGTTCAGAATTGTTATGTATATCTATTGGGTCAATATTATATTTTTGCTTAAAATCATTTCTTGCGTATTTTGTAAAGCCCCATAAATTCATTTCACCTACAGATTGAGGATATCTTATATAATCCAAGTTAATTCCGTCAGGTTTGTAAGTAGTTATAATTTCTTCGGTTAAATCGGTGAGAAATTGTCTGACTTCAGGGTTTGCCGGATCGAGAAAATAACCGTTATGCTCTGTAACTGCTTTAGAAGGGTAAAGTTCATCTGTGTCTTTTTTGATTTTATTCCCCCATTCAGGATTTAAGAATAAAATATTCTGCGGATTTAATTGTGGATTTTCATTACCTATGTAAAATGTTTCAAACCAAATGTGAAGTTTTATTTTTTGTTTTTTACATTCTTCAGACCAAACTGCCAAAGGGTCATATCCCGTGAAATTCTCATTTTGAGAGATAAATCCGTTTGTTGCCATAACTTTGCTAGGATATATTGTGCGACCGTGGTAGAAAGTTTCAAGAAATACTGTATCAATTCCTAATGATTTGAGATGCTTTATTGTATTTTTAACTTCTTGTTCATTTTTTTGATATGGCCTCAGCCAAACACCTTTCATTTCATTAGGATTAAAAGGTATTGTGCATCTGAGAGCATCATTTGCCGCATCAATTGCCAGAGCTACATTTTTCTTTGCGGATTGTGGACTTTTTTTCGCTTTTTTTATGTATTTTTTAGCATCTGTTATATAAATTCCGGGTGCATGAGCGGTAAATTGAGGGTTGTTTTTAGAATAATACTGAATAATTTGTTCTGTTTCTTCAAGTTTATTTTCTGCAAGGTATATGTAGCTTTCACTTGTATCATATGTGTAGATAATTTCATTTTCATAATCAACATATACTTTTGTCCCGACATTTATTGTGCTGTTTATCCAGTTTTTGGCTTTGCCGTGTCCGCTGATTACAAAACCGTCAGCAGGTATCGGAGAATTTGCGCCCGAAAGCTCTACTACATTGTTGCCGATAACAATGGCTTCCGAGCCGTATTCATTTGTGTTTGTACTATTGCCATATGATGGGGTGTATATTATTAGCTGGTTAGTACCTCTTGAACCCGGCATATTTATACCTTCTTTGTTGGTTTTTGATGTTGGGTCAAATTTATTTATTTTGTATTGTGAACCAGAATAAATGACTTCATCTTTTTTGGCTACATACGGATAATATCCTGCGGGTAGAGTTTTAATATCATCGGCAGCCCAAGCAGGTGCTATTGTCAGAACCACAAAAAAACAAATTATGTACGTTAATATTTTTTTCATTATCATCTGCCTTTGCCGTGGTATTCAGGGTTCTCATTCGGCATGTTTTTTATTCTGTCAGCCAAAAAGCTTTTTGAATTATCCTTTTCATAGGCATATTTATAAAACTTTTTGGCATTACACAAATCTCCCAATTTTTCGTAAATTGTCCCTAATTTATAATTTATGTCGTAAGTATTATAACCGTTTTCATATGCTTTTGTAAAGTATCTTAAGCCGCGTTTAAAATCTCTGCGTTTATAAAAATAATCGCCTACAAGATAATTAGTTTCAGGGTTATTCTCATCCAAATTCATTGATTGCGCGAAATAAGATTTTGCGAGCAGGTTGCGGTCTTCCAAATCATATATATATGCCGTACGGTTGAGGGAGTGAATATCTTTCGGGTTAATTTTAAGGATTATGTAATAATCCTTTAATGCGGCATGAAGGAGCTTTTTTTTAGTATTCTTGTCGGCAGCTTTGATTGCATTATTTATATATTTATCGGCTTCTGTTTTAAGCTCGGCGGTGTTGTATTTTGAATAATCAAATAAATAATCATGAAATTCTACACCTCCCGATTTAGTATCAGAACAAAACGTAGGTGGTGTCATGAACAAAACCAATATAAAAATTAATACAAACTTTCTAATCATATTACAGATCGTAGAAACTAGGTTCCATATCAATATTGTGTTCTAAGAAATCAGCCTCAACAGCAGGATCGATATACAAATATGCATTGTATAATGCTCTCAAAAATTTATTTTTAATAATTTTTTTATTTGAATATTCGCTTTTGATACCAACGGCTTTGTCGTGTTCGTGAGCGGCAATGTTGATTGTCGTGTCAGAATATCCGTTCGTTTTCAGAAAATCCGCAGAATAAGTATCACTTGTTGAAATATATGCAAATGCCGGAATTGCAAATGCTGAAAATAAAACCGTTAAAAATAATTTATTTTTCATATGAGAACTCCCCCATTTTTGATTATAATTCTTTGTTCAATATTATACAACTGTATTATAAAAACTTAATATCTTTTTGTCATGAATTAAACAGAGGATTTTTTAATCTCTTGTTCTAATCTTTCAAGCAATTCGCTTTCTTTAACTTTGGCGATAATTTGTCCTTTTTTGAAGATAAGACCTTCTCCTATACCTCCGGCTATGCCAAAATCGGCTTCTCTTGCTTCACCTGGTCCGTTAACAGCACAGCCCATAACGGCAATTGTTATGGATTTGTCGAGATTTTTAAACCTTTCTTCGACCTGCTTTGCGAGTGATATAAGGTCAATTTGGGTTCTTCCGCATGTCGGGCATGAGATAAAATTAACACCTCTTTTTCTTAAATTCAGTGATTTTAATATTTCATATCCTGCAAAAACTTCTTCTATCGGATTTTCCGTTAAAGAAACTCTTATTGTGTCGCCGATACCTTCCGATAAAAGTGTTCCTATACCGACAGCAGATTTGATTAGACCGCCTTTAAGTGTACCTGTTTCGGTTACTCCCAAATGCAGAGGATACGGGATTTTTTCAGCAATAAGCCGGTACGCTTCAATGGTTGTGAGAACATCAGATGATTTCAGGGAAACTTTTATAAGGTTGAAATCCAGATCTTCAAGAATTTTTATATGTCCTAATGCGCTTTCAACAAGTTTTTCAGCCAACGTCAATTGATTATTTTCAACAAGTTTTTTCTCTAGTGAGCCCGCATTAACTCCGATACGTATAGGAATTTTCTGCTGCTTGGCGAGCTTTACGACCGCCTCAACATTTTCCCGTTTGCCTATATTTCCGGGGTTTAATCTTAAAGCCTGAACGCCTGAATTTATCGACTGAATTGCAAGTTTATAATCAAAATGTATGTCTGCAATAACAGGGATTTTTACCTGTTTGACAATATCTTTTATTGCAAGTGCTGCATCATTATCCAAAACAGCAAGCCGTATTATTTCACACCCTGCGTCTGTTAATTCTTCAATTTGGCGGACAGTTTTTTTAACATCACGTGTATCGGTATTACACATAGATTGCACCGAAATCGGGGCGTTGTTGCCAATTTCGACATTACCTATTTTAAATCCTATTGACTTTCTTCGCTTAATCATAATATTATTTTAGCATAAAGGAGAAATTCATGAAAATAGCGGTTATATCGGATATTCATGCAAATTTACACGCACTTACATCTGTTATTTTGGATTTTCAAGATAGAGAAGTGGAAAGAGTTTTTGCTCTTGGTGATTATGCCATGGCTGGTGCGCAGCCTGTTGAAACAATGAAATATGTTTTGACGCAGTCGTGGGATATGATTCAGGGCAATACTGATGAATTGATAGCAAATTATAACGACGAGATATATGAACTTGTAAAAAATAACTTTCCTGTAATGGGTGAGGCATTAAAATATGATGCAGGTGTATTGCCGGATAAATACAAAGAGTTTTTGAAAAATTTGCCGAAAGAGAAACGGCTTGAAATTGAAGATGTAAAAATTCACCTTGTTCATGGTTCGCCGAGAAAAAATAACGAGAATATTTATCCGAATTTAAAAGTTGAAGAAGTTGAAGAAATGTGTGCATCCTCGGATGCTGATTTGATTTTATGCGGTCATACACATATCCCATGCGGATATCAGCTTGAAAGTAAGAAAACTGTTATAAATGTTGGCAGTGTCGGACGTTCGATGACAGCAGATGCTATGCCTTGTTATTTGCTTTTAGATATTAAAAATGGTGAATTTACGGCAGAACACATTTTTGTTAATTATGACAGGGATACGGTTGCAGAAATCATAAGAAATCACGGTTTTGAAGGTGCGGATAAACTGGCTCAAATGCTTTATAATACGCAGGAACGGCACATCTAAATTTATTATTCTTTTCTTGCTATAACGTCTTCTTCAAACTGAACGAATACATCATGACCGACAAACTGTTCTAATGTAGCGCGGTTCGTGTAAAATTCAGAGGTTGCATTTGACAGTGCGTCAATGGCGTTGCGGTAATACGCGTCTGAGATTAACAAAATTTCTTTTGGTGAATTTTGAGATAATTCATAGTTTTCAAGCCGTTTTTTTGCAATTTTTTCAAGCAATTGAACTTTTTTCATTGATGTCATGTAGTCGTAATAAAGATTAATTGTTTTTTGCTGCAACTCTTCAATTTTTCTGACCAGAATGACCATATCCGCATCATTTACCTTTGTATATTTGTAATTCAGAGCTTTTGAATCTTGTGAGAATATACTGAGCAAATTTCCGCCCAGGAATGAACCCGCGGCAAGTGCCGGATTTCCGACAGTTGCACCGGCAATAGATGATAAACCGGCTATGTTAGACAGAAAACTTTTTATGGATTTGTTGTCAGGTTTGTCTTCATCAGGATTTGCGAGCTTATATAGAGCATAATTTATTGTATCGCTTTGTGTTGCTGCACCTTTCCATAACAAAGACAAATCTGCAAGCATTTGTTTGTCGTCAGCTTCCAAATCCTTGCCTAATTCATTAGACAATTTTTTTATACTTAAATCAGCGTATGTTAATCTGCTGATATCGCCTGTGTCATCGTTATCTGCTGAAATTTTGTCGATAGAATAATCTATATTTTTCTGAGTTGTCTGAATGTTTGCATATATTTTGTTTTCCTCTTCCGAGTATTTTATTTCAGGTTCATCAGACAGTCCGAATCTGTACATCGGCGCTTTCGGAATATCGTTTACGCTGATTTCGGTAGAAAAAGCAGGTAATGCGCATAAAATACATAATGCGGTAATTATTTTTTTCATTTTTTACCTCCTTTTTGTTCAAAGAGGATATTGTTGCTAAACTGTACCAAATTCAGATTATCAACAACTTTTTTGCCGGCCAGCCGCTGTAATTCAATTCTGTATTTCTTTGCGGTTTCAAGATAATAAAATTCGTCTATCTGGGCATTTTCATACAATGATGAAGATATTGTAATTTCAAGCAAATCTTCATTTTCTAGAGCATTTGAATAATTCTTTCCGTATAAAAGCATTTTTGTTCGGACTTCTTTTAATTTTGAAAGAGAATTTTTATAGGCATAGTATGTACTTATGATTTTATCCTGCAAATTTTCCACTAAGCCTGCAAGTTCTATCATTTCCGTATCTGTTAAAGGAGTTTCCTGAGGGATATTCTTTTTATTTATAAGATTTTGTGCAAGTTTTCCTGCGGCGAATGAGCCTGACTGAACCATGTAATTCTGTCCCGTAAACATCGGTAAAAATGAAGCTCCTGCAACCATTGCGGATAGAGTTTTTGACATTAGTGAAGAATGAATACGTCTTTGATTTTCAGGAGTTGCAAGTTTCTTAAGGGCGAATGCAATGACCTGATTATTGCTGACCGTTCCGTCCCACAGATTTTCAATATCTTCCATGTCTTTTTCACGCTGAAGAACAATGATTTCGTCAAGATATTTCTCTTCGCTTGTTACAAGAGATTCTTTCGGCGGAATTTTAGTTTCCGGAATAATTACTTCGATTTTATCCGAATACGGCAGGCTGAGTTCTTCACCCAAAACGCTAACGGGTGCAAACAAAATTGAACATACCACCATTAAAGCTAATCTTCTCATACCAAGATTATATCATGATATTTATTTTTTTAAACCGAACGGTTGAGAAATTTATACATCAAACAGTCGTTCTTTTTTTTTGACACATGAAATAAAATCGTTAGTGTAGAGAGGTTATTTATATATCATGGACTCATTAAAATATTCGGCAAAACCGCTAAGTGTTGGCGAATTTTATAAAAATAATTTAAAAAATATTTTGAATTATGCCATGCGCGAAAGAGATAATTACAGATTATACCTTCTTGCCGGTTTTTGCTACAAAAAAATGGGTAACTATGAAAAAGCCATAATATATTTCACAAAAGCGTTTAAACAAAATCCGGAATGTTTCGAAGCATATTACGAATGCGGGTTGTGTGCATCAAAACTCAAAGATACGTGCCTTTCGGTAAACAGTTTTATAAAAGCGATAAAATTAAATCCTAATCATCCATATGCAATATTAAATCTCGGACTTGCCCATGAAATGTGCGAAGAACCCGATATGGCTGAATTAATATACAGTAGACTTATTGATACAAATCCTGAATTTGTTGAGGGTTTTATTAAAAAATCGGAACTTTTAATGTCATCTGAGCGTTATGATGAAGTTATCGACATACTCACTCATTTAGTGGCAAAAGATATTTCAGACGGCAGAATTTTTGAGCTCTTGGGGAATTGTTACAAAAAAACAGGCAAAATAACTCATGCTCAAAGAGCGCTGCGAAAAGCAGCCACTTTGACTGCTAACATAAATGTTTATAAAAGTGCTAAAAAAAGTCTGAAAATGCTTTCTGCTTTGAATACCTCAAAAAATCTTAAACTTTGCAGGGCGAAATAGTTTACGCCAGATATTTTTGTGCGGTGGTTTTGTCAAAAACTTCTATACTGTCACGAGAGTGCATAAATACCAAGCATGAAATCAGTGATTTTAGGGTTTCAAAATCTGTGTATGCCATTTTATCTCTCAAATCTTCCATGTTGTTTGCAAGAAATTCCATTATGATAACTTTATCGTTAAATACAAGCTCTGAAAAATAATCAAAAGTTTCTTTGTTTTTCATGCCCTCAAGATAAATTATGTCAGGTGACTGAAATTCAATGAATTTAGCGGCTTTATCCATATTAAAGCCGACATTTTCATTTAATTCGCATTGGCTCACATTTTGCAAATTGTATTTTGCAATGCTTTCCAATGTCATAATATTTTTGTTCGAACCCGAAATTTCGTTCAACAAAGCGTATATAAGGTGAGTTTTCCCCGATAGCTGCGGACCGCAAACAAAAATAACTCCCGGAATTGATACGGTATTTATTAAAAGATTGTACTTGTCCGGATTGTTTATTAATTTGTTAAGTTTAACAGGCGGTTTGTAGAGTTTTATGTAAATTCTTTCGCCCATGATTGTCGGAAATGTGGAAACACTTGCAACAAGTGACAAATCACCCATTTTGAAATCTATTTTACCTAATTGCGGAACTTCACTAACCGATGCGTCTAATTTTGCGGACGTTTTTAGTTTTGCCACAAAAGAATCAGTTAAAACATCAGGGATAAAGCCTTTGCTTTCGGTTTTATCAACGGATTTAAAGGTAACTTCAAAACCGTTTTCGCCCATTCTGAAAATTATTTCGTGGACATTTTCCGATACAGCCTGATAAAGTATTGTGCTTATAATTTTCCGTATGTGGTCATCACTCAAATCTTCGTTATGAAGTTCATTTCTCCAGTCAAGTGTATCGCTGGCATACTCCGCCATGATTTTGTCGGAATCGGAAACTTCATTGTAATATTCATCAATTTTTTCCAAAAGAGCATTTTCGGATACAATTACTGCTTCAATAGAACATTCTGCTGTTTCAACGATTTTGTCTATAGCAAATAAATCCATAGGATCTGCCATTGCAACCGTTAAAATATCCTCTATTTTGAACATAGGAAGAATTTTATATTTTTTTGCATCACCATAAGAAACATATTTGAGCGTTTTTGTGTCAATAGAATAGTCGTTAAGGTTTACGAAAGGAATGTGCAGTTTATCTTCCAAAAATTTCAGTATGGCTTCTTCCGATAAAATGCCTGAATTTATAAGGACTTGTCCTATGTTTGTATTTTGTGACTGGGCAAGTTGAGATGCCTGATTTACGTCCTCAAACGAAACAAGGCCGTCTCTTACCAAATCATATTTGAGTTTTTCAAGAGTTTTGTTAGTTACTGCCTGCATTTACATTCCTCAGATATTTATTTACCGTTTCCGTTACATTGTCCAAATCAAAAGGTTTTGTTATGTATTCATTAACACCCGTTTCTTCGCCGATAAGTTTATCTCCGGCTTGAGAGCGAGCTGTCAGCATTATAATAGGAATGTCTTTGTATTTTTTATCGAATTTAAGAAGTCTGCTAATCTTAAATCCGTTAATTTTAGGCATCATGACATCAAGTATAATCAAATCAGGCACGATTTCTTTTACCATTTTTAACCCGTCTTCACCGTTAAAGGCGCAAAAACAGGAATATCCCGCCAATTCCAATACGAATTTTAAACTTTCTACAATATCCTGCTCATCATCAACAATTAATATTTTTTTCATACTTATACCACCGATAATTAAAACACAATAAGATTTTACTTTTTTTTGTGCGTTATGGCAAATGATTAAGGAATGTTTATAATTAAAAAGGCGGGACTTAGTCCCGCCTTAAAACTGTCAAATTTTAAATTAACCTCTTATACCTAATTTTTTAACCAAATCACGGTATTCTTCAAGATTTTTGCTTCTTAAGTATGACAAAAGTCTTTTTCTCTTACCTACCATCATTAAAAGACCGCGTTTTGTGGCATTGTCGTTTTTGTTTGATTTAAGGTGTTCGGTTAATTCAGTAATTTTTTTACTCATTAATGCAATTTGCACGGCTGGAGAGCCTGTGTCTTTTGCATCAGAACCGTATTTTTTTACGAGTTTCGATTTTTCTTCTTTTTTCAAGTTAATTGACATGTCTTTCTTTCCTTTTTTTGTCAGCCATTCGGACATCCCGCAAATTTTTGTATCTGTTGTACTATTTTTTCGACAGTACTCGGTACACCCAAATTATCGGGGCCCCTTCGGCCGGTTGAGTAGCTGTTGGCGTAAGCACTCTACAAAAGGAAATTTAATATAAACAAGATTAAAAATCAAGCGGTTTGGTAAAATTTCAGTTACACGAAGGGCTGTTCGATATCGAACAGCCCATAAATCTCACTTCTTATCTTCGGAATTTACCTTACGGCATACAACGCATGCTGAATACCGGCCGTACAAACTACTTCTCTTACGGCATTTTGCGCTTTATATCTGCGCTTTCTTGCTCCTCTTAATATATATTTAACGCACTTGCGTTCACATCTGTATTCTGCTTTAAATGACATTTTTTACTCCTTTAACAATTTGCTGTTTAATATTTCGGCTTATTTAGGCTGAAACTTTAATTTTTTGAGGTCTATGTAAAGATTTGTAAAAAAATACCGCATGGCGTGCAATTTTCGTGAAAAAAAATACTTTATATGTATATAAATTGGATATACTATGTCTAAAAAGGAGGATAACGATGGTTGAAAAAGCGCCAATAGAAGCTATTTCCGGTATAAGAGCAAATAGCAGAGAGATGGACAATAATCCTCAATTTACTGTGGCACCACAGAAATTTGATTTTAATTTTGCTGAAGTTTTAAATAAGCTTTTTGGTAACGAAGGCGATACCGGTGCTAACGCATTGGTAGGATAATAAAAATCTTTCATGATATAATCAAGCTGTTATGATATTAACTATTGATATTGGTAACAGTAATATAACTTTTGGTGTATTTGACGGTGAAGAACTTGTTAAGAAGTTTTGTTTACCGTCAAATTATGCTGTTTCGGATTTTGAATACGGTGAGAAGATAAAAGAGCAAACCGATGGATTTAACATTTCGGGTTGTGTGATAGCATCTGTTGTAACAGGACTTGATTTAAGATTTAAAAATTTTCTTGATAAGCAATTTTCATTGAATTCGCTTGTGCTGACTTATGATTTGCCTTTGGGATTAAAAATTAAAACGGATGTTCCTCAAGAACTTGGCGCAGACAGAATTGCAAATTCTTTCGGTGCGGTTGAGTTGTATCATGAAAATTGCGTGATAGTAGATTTTGGGACGGCTACAACGGTTGAGATTGTTACAAAAAATAAAGAATTTTTAGGAGGTTTAATAACCGCTGGTATAAATATTCAGCTTGGTGCGCTTTCATCCCAAACGAGCAAATTGCCCGAGGTAAAAATTTCCGCACCTCAAAAACTTATTGCAACGGATACGGTTGATGCGATGCTGGCAGGAGTGGTTTATGGAACGGCTTCTATGGCGGAAGGTGTTGTTAGACGATACAAAAATGAACTTGCGCCTGAAAAATTTATAGTTATTGCGACAGGTGGATTATCTGAATTTATTTCTTCATATACGGAAAATCTTTTTGATTATGTTGTTCCGGATTTGACTTTATATGGTCTTTTGAAAATTTATGAAAAGGTAAAAGTGCGATGAGCACGCCATTTTACACTTAATTATTAACTTTTGTAACAAAACTCTCTTTTTTATTAAAGTTTTTATCCTTGTATGCCGAATACATGTATGTGAGTAAAACAGTAATGAGAAAAGGAGGCCTGTAATGGTCAGAGTAAACGGAAATTTTGAAAACAACAGAAATTATTTTGTAAAAAATGAAAAGGAAATCAAACAGGAAGTTGTCAAAGAAGTTGTTGTTGATGAAAATAAACAACCTAAATTTGTTGACAAGGGTGATGAGTTATTGAAATCTACACTTGTTGCAAATGATACTTTGATGTTTGTCAATAAAGAAAGACTCGACAAACAAACAGAAAAAGATTTAAAAGAACTTTTCCAAATGGCAGGCATTTCTCATATGCCGTTACCGACTGCAGCTGAATATGCAAGAATTGCAGGTGGAACAAGAGCAGATTTAGCTAAATTTGCAGAGTTTGAAACTGAAAAGAATATTGAAACTCTATTTGGCAATGCTGCATTAATGGATGCTCTTTATGATGAAAGTTTGATTTAGTTCATGATATAAACAGTTTTACTTTTACTCACACTACACATAACTATAAAATTTACTGCGGACAGATGTCCGCTTTTTGTTGTTTATTGGCGAGAAAAAGCTTTTTATTATTGCCATATTATTTTTTTTGGGTTATATTATTTCCCAGAGGGAGATGTGTATGAAAAGAGTATTATTTCTTTTGTTTGGTGTTGTACTTTTAGGATTAAATCAGGCTTATGCGGCAAGTAAGGTTTGGATTAACGATTTAAGAACAACCTTTTTGAATAATTCTGCAATAATTATGGAAGTAAATATGCGAAGCTTCGCGGCTTTAGATACTGATGGTGATGATATTATAATGAAATCTCAGGGGGAAGAAAGCGGTAACTTTTTAAATTCAATTGAGCGTCTGAAAGTTATACCTTCTTATGGTGTAAATACCCTCTTACTCATGCCGATTAACGAGGTTGGCAAGGTTAAGGCATTGGGAACTGCAGGTTCATTATATGCCGTTTCGGATTTTTCAAAATTAAATCCTCAGCTGGTAAGTGATAAATCTATACTTTCAGCAAATGAGCAAGCAAAAAAATTTATTGATGCTGCGCATGAAAACGATATAAGAATTATTGTTGATCTTCCGCCTTGCGGTGCTTATGATCTATACTTGAAACGACCGGAGCTGTTTTTAAAAGATAAAAACGGTGAAGCTTTGCCTGCGGGAGATTGGACGGATGTCAGAATGTTTAATGCAGGCACAGAAGATGCATATAATAAAGAGCTGTATACAGTTTATAAAGGTTTTGTAGACTTGATGCTTGAATTGGGTGTTGATGGTATAAGGGCAAGTGAACCTGAATTGAAGCCAGCATCTTTCTGGAAGGATTTGATATCATATTCAAGAAAAATGGATCCGCAATTTCTATGGGTTGCACAAGTAGAGGATAATCAAAAAGTTATTAAAAATTCTCCAGTAAACACATCAAAAGATGCATTGTTAAGCGCCGGTTTTGACGGGTATTACGGATTTTTTGAAGAGTTTAAAAATTTTGATAATGCAGCTGAATTTACATCAAAACTTTCAAATTACATTTCGTCCATAAGGAAAGGAAATGAACCGAAAGCGGTTATGGGTGTGTTTGATTCTCATGACGATGAAAGTGTTCTTTTAAGTACTGGTGCTGATTTGTGTATTATGCAGTATTGGCTCAGCGCTACATTACCTGTTAATTCATATATCTTAGACGGTAATCAGAATGGGGCAAAATTTATATACTCTTGGGGAAATAAAGTTGCTAAAAATTCTGATACCGATGATAACAGGTATTTTGTTCAACGCGGAAAGACGGACATTTATAACTATTCTCCCGTGCCATACGGCGACAATCAGATTCTTATAAACGAATATGTTATGTCGAATATGCTTAAAAAATATATGGTAAAACACCTTAATTTAGGCGCGTTTCATATATTAAAAACAAATAATCCTAGCATTTTTGCTTATGCGGTTTCTTACAACAGAAATGTTCTTGTTGTATTCGGAAATATCAATAAAAACGGTTACGCAAAGGGTGAAGTTAAACTTAAAAAAATAAATCCTGATATGATAATAATGCCAATCAGGATAACTGGAGCACCAATAATCGGAAAAAATAAAATAACAGTTGATTTGAGTGCAAATGAAATACAATTATTAATGATAAATGACTTTGAAATTTAGAAAGCAGAAAGGTGGTATGATGAAAAAATTATTATTAGGTATTTTGGCTATGCTGACGGTATCTTTTACGTGTAATATCGTAATGGCATATCCTGATGTTCCTGCTAACCATTGGGCGGCAAAACAGATTAATGAATTGTCAGAACAAGGAGTTTTGTACGGCTATCCGGATGGAACTTTTCAACCGGATGAATTGGTTACAAGAGCTGAATTTGCTTCAATGACAATAAGAGCTTTGGGGCAGGAGCATGCGCAAGTTGCTCAACCTGTTATGTTCACGGATATTGACAGTGATTTTTGGGCATACAATTTTATTCAGAAAGCATTGTTCTTTGATTTGATTTCTTCAAGTGCTGAAACATTCAGACCATATGATTCCGTTTCAAGAGAAGAAGCTATTATGGTTGCCGCAAATGCATTGTCTGATAAGAATATAAGTTTGTCTAAGGCTCAACAAATTCTTAAAGAAAAATATTCAGATGTGAATACTTTGTCAAACGAAGCAATAATTAAGTACGGTAAAGCAGAAATTTTTGGTTTAATTTCAACATCTCCTATGGAAGATCAAACACTTATTGCTCCGCACCGAGCAGCTACAAGAGCTGAATGTGCAACAGTTCTTTATACAATGAAAGAACAGGCAAAATTAAATCCTAATGAAAAATTGGCTTGGGCGATGACAAAGAAAACAGGTACAGGTTATACAATTCCAAATGTTACTGTAGATGGAGTAATAGCAACAATCCCAGCTGGTACATACCTACCGGTTAAGGTAACAAATTATATAAGCTCACAGTCTTCATCCGTAGGGGATATTTATACTGCATATATTGCTCAGAATTGTGTAACTAAAGATAACTACATGTTATTGCAGGAAGGTGCTTATGTAAGAGGCCAGTTGCTTGATGTTGTAAAGGGCAGATGGTTCGTGAGAAATGGTGTGTTATATCTTGATAATGCACTTATTACAACGGTTAATGATCAAACAGTAAAACTCAAAGGCTATTCTGATATCAAAAAAGATCGCAATTGGTTTATGAAGTTTGTAAGAGCT
>Ga0310786_10006716_pt1 | contig 15216 bp, 13 predicted proteins | sample AusTroGonzalo_MG_FD_203881 | JGI IMG/M metagenome (GOLD analysis project Ga0310786, IMG submission 203881) | Bovine rumen microbial communities from tropical cattle in Woodstock, Queensland, Australia - Gonzalo_03 (v2) (version 2) | ecosystem: Host-associated > Mammals > Digestive system >... | reverse complement strand
ACCTTGATTCGGACAAGACCAAGCGTATCGTTTTCCACGAGATCACCAAACCTGCCATCCAGCAGGCCATTCTCGAACCGCGGGATATCGACTACAACCTGGTGAATGCGCAACAGGCACGCCGTGTGCTTGACCGCATCGTGGGTTTCGAACTCTCGCCGGTACTCTGGAAGAAGGTGACCACCGGTCTTTCTGCCGGACGAGTGCAGTCGGTAGCCGTGCGTCTCATCGTAGAAAAAGAGCGTGAGATAGAAGCCTTCCGTACGAGTTCGCAATACCGTATTATCGCCGATTTCATCGGAACAAATCCGGGTGATGCATCCGTGCTCCGCTGCGAACTCAACCACCGTTTCTCGCACAAGAACGACGCCCAAGCCTTCCTGCAGTCGCTCACCGGCGCACGTTTCCACGTCAGCAGCGTGGAACGCAAGCCGCTCAAGCACATGCCGGCTCCTCCGTTCACCACGTCCACGCTCCAGCAGGAAGCGGCACGCAAACTGCATTTCACCGTGTCGAAAACCATGCGTTTGGCGCAGGCGCTCTACGAAGCCGGTAAAATCACCTATATGCGTACCGACTCGGTCAACCTCTCTTCCCTGGCACTCGCCACGGCCAAGAAAGTGATAGCCGAGCAGTTTGGCGAACAATACGTGCGCACGCGCCAATTCCATACTTCTACCAAGGGTGCACAGGAAGCCCACGAAGCCATCCGTCCGTCCTATATGGATGTGACGCAGGCAGGCGCCAACCGCGATGAACAGCGTCTATACGAACTTATCTGGAAACGTACCGTCGCCAGCCAGATGGCAGAAGCCGAAGCCGAAAAGACACAGATAGAAGTAGGCGTCACCGGCACACCCTATCGCTTTGTGGCTACCGGTGAGATCGTCACTTTTGACGGTTTCACGCGTGTCTATGTGCAATCGACGGACGATGCGGAGGAAGAGAACCGCATCCTGCCTGCCATGTCCATCCGCGAGCAGCTCAGACTGCAGGAGGCGCAGGCCATACAGACCTACAACAAACCGCCCTACCGCTTCAACGAAGCATCCCTCGTCCGCCGCATGGAAGAACTGGGTATCGGCCGTCCTTCCACCTACGCAACAATCATTGAGACCATTCAGAACGTCAAATACGTAGTCAAAGGCTCTGTGGCAGGCACCAAACGCGATACGGCCATCCTCACGCTCAAGAACGGCCAGATCACCGAGCGCAAGAAACAGGAACTGTACGGCGCCGAGACACAACGGCTACTGCCTACCGACCTCGGACGTATCACCAACGATTTTCTGGTGGCTAACTTCCCCGAGATACTCAGTTATGACTTCACGGCACACGAGGAACAGCAGTTTGACCGTATCGCCGAAGGCAAAGCCGACTGGGTGAAGTCCGTGGATACTTTCTACAAGAAGTTCCATCCGCTGATTTCCTCGATTCCATCGGGAAAAATTGATGGACGTCTCTTGGGTACGGATCCCGAAACGGGACTGCCGGTGATTGCCAAAATCAGCAAGATAGGCCCGTGCGTACAATTGGGTGATTCGGCTACCGAGAAGCCCAAATTCGCCAGTCTGAAAAGCGGACAATCTATTTTCTCTATCACCCTGGACGAAGCACTCGAGCTCTTCCGCACGGCGCTGCCGTACAGCTTGGGCGAACACGATGGCAAAGAGATGGTGGTAGGCGAAGGAAAATACGGTCCGTACGTGCGTTACGACGGTGCTTTCGTCTCTATCCCGCGTACCATCGACCCGCTCTCTATCACGATGGAACAGGCGCTCGAACTCATCGAAGCCAAACAGCAGTCATCAGCTCCGATACACGACTGGGGCGACATCAAAGTGCTGAACGGCCGTTACGGCATTTATATCCAAGCACCGAAAGGCAATTACCGTATTCCGAAAACGAAGAATGTGAACACACTCACAGAAAGCGACGTGCAAGAAATCATTGCGACTACCGAACCGATGTCGGCAGCCAGAAGATACAGCAGAAAGAAATGATCAGTGATTCAACGCATCGGCCATTCCTTCTATCTCGGCCTTGCATTGATTGAGCAAACTGGTGGCTTCGGCTGCCAGTTTTTTGTATTCGTCCATGCTGATGGCCTCCGCCTGCTCCAACTGAGCGATGATAGCCTCCGCCTTTTTTATCGATTCGTCGTATCCCATCATTTTCCCTTTCCGTCAATGACGACGCCGATGGTGAAGAACAGTATCTTCAAATCCAACAGCAACGACATATTCTCCACATAGACGATATCGTAGTTCAAACGCTCAATCATTTTCTCGAGCGTATCGGTGTACCCTACACGTATCGGTCCCCAACTGGTCAGCCCCGGACGTACCTTATAGAGCAGGCAGTAGTACGGCGCCTCTTTCATGATCTGGTTGATGAAATACGGCCGTTCCGGACGCGGACCTACAATCGACATATCACCGCGCAGGATATTGAACAACTGCGGCAGTTCGTCCAGGCGGTATTTGCGCAGCCAATGTCCGATACGTGTCACACGCGGGTCATTGTCCGCTGTCACTTGCGGAATACCGTCCGCTTCGGCCTGATTGATCATCGTGCGGAACTTGAAGATACGGAACGACCGGCCGTACAATCCGATACGCTCCTGGTCATAAATAGCAGGACCTTTCGACGAACACCACACGGCAAAGGCGATAAAAAGCAGCAACGGGGACAGCACTATCAGTCCCGTCAGGGACAATACGATATCACTCGCACGCTTGATACACAGTTCCGAATCGGTCATGTGCTGCTCGGTGATACGGATGAGCGACGGACGGTCCAGATGGCCGATACGCGCAGCACCCGTGAGCATATCGAACACGCGCGGTACCATACTGATTTCGCATGAGAGCGGATACAACTGCGCAATCAACGCATACAACTCGCGGTCGATATAGCCTTCGGGCAAATCGAGAATCACCTCATCCTGCTCTCCCGCCACCAGCGGCAAGGCCTCTTCGAAGGAATGTATCACCTTGGTACGCACTATTCCGCGCTGGCGCGAGAGAAGCGTAATTGTCAGACGCGGGATATAGCTGAGCGTGAATTGCAATACGAAAAGTACCGCCAAGGATACAGTATAGCGGTGGTAGGTCTCTACCTGGTCGTCGATGATGATGATGAAGAAGAACAGCATCGAGATGATCAACGCGGAAGCAAACGTGCGCATGAACTCGCGCCACAGCGGTTTCTGGAACGGACGCAGATAGTAGCCGGACAGATAGTATATCACCAGACATACTATCGGATATACCACCAGCGGCGGCCAGAAACTGAAAGCCGGTATCAGCACATCGTCCAGACGCTCCACCCGTCCGTCATATACCAACCAGCGGAAAGCCAGAAAGCACAGCCATACCAACTCGCTACTCAGCAAGTCGGCCAGCACGTACCATAACTGCTGCTTACGCCGTAAATTCATATCAACCTACAAATAACAAATTACAAATCTCTCATTGCCGAATGATGCGGAATGTCCCGTCAGCATTCAGTTTGATAATCGCACTCGGCTCATGCGGCGTGTCATCCTCGCGGCGGAAACGGCACACATAATCGGCTCCGTCCAGCACCGCCTGCTCTATCTCGTGATAGAAATGCGCAGTAGGATGTCCGCTGATGTTGGCACTCGTAGATACCAACGGCCGTTTCAGTTGCGCACACAGGGCTTTGCTGAACGGTTCGTTCGTAATACGTATCCCCACACTGCCGTCTTCGGCAATCAGGTTCTCCGCCAGATGGCGTGCGTTCGGATAGATGAGCGTCATCGGCTTTGCATCGTCATCCTCATTCGCAGCCAACAGCATCTCCGCCGTATCCGGCACATCGACATAGTAGTCCAACTTTGCAGTATTGTCTAGCAAAACCAGCATTGATTTGCTGTCTTCCCGCTGCTTCAGCGCAAAGATACGTTTCACCGCCTCCGCATTCGTGGCATCGCATCCTATCCCCCACACCGTATCGGTGGGATAGACTATCACCCCACCTCTGCGCAACACCTCAATCGCAGCCTGCAAATCCTCCCTATCGTAGCGTCCGCAATCCATTTGAGCGTGCAAAATTAGTAAATTTTCCTGACTTTGACAAACAAAATGAGCAATTTTAAGAAATTTTCTTAAAAAATATGCGTATCATTTGCGTATTTGCAAAAATTGTAGTAATTTTGTAGCGTCAAAAAATAGGCAAGCGCGACTGCCTGTCATAGAATAGAACAAAACAACAAAAAATATACTTTTACCATTATGAAAAATCTCGATCTTACCAAGTATGGTATCAAGGGCGCAACCGTTATCGCCCACAACCCGTCGTACGAGTATCTGTTCGCAGAGGAGACCAAACCCGAGTTGACCGGTTATGAGAAAGGTCAGAACACCGAGCTCAACGCCGTAAACGTAATGACCGGTATCTACACCGGCCGTTCACCTAAGGACAAATACATCGTTATGGACCAGAACTCGAAGGACACCGTTTGGTGGACCACCGAGGGCTACAAGAACGACAACCACCCGATGTCCGAGGAAGTTTGGGCAAAGGTGAAAGACATGGCTATCAAAGAGCTCAGCAACAAGAACCTGTACGTAGTGGACGCATTCTGCGGCGCTAACAAGGACACCCGCATGGCTGTTCGCTTCATCGTAGAGGTAGCATGGCAGGCTCACTTCGTAAAGAACATGTTCATCCAGCCGAGCGAGGAAGAGCTGGCTAACTTCGAGCCGGACTTCGTTATCTACAACGCTTCGCTGGCCAAGGTAGAGAACTACAAGGAATTGGGTCTGAACAGCGAGACTTGCGTGGCATTCAACACCACGAGCCGCGAGCAGGTGATCCTGAACACATGGTATGGCGGTGAGATGAAGAAAGGTATGTTCTCGATGATGAACTACTACCTGCCGCTGAAGGGTATCGCCTCGATGCACTGCTCGGCCAACACCGACATGGAAGGCAAGAACACCGCAATCTTCTTCGGTCTGTCCGGTACCGGCAAGACCACTCTGAGTACCGACCCGAAACGTCTGCTTATCGGTGACGACGAGCACGGATGGGACGACCAGGGTGTGTTCAACTTCGAAGGCGGCTGCTACGCCAAGGTGATCAACCTCGACAAAGAGAGCGAGCCGGACATCTACGCAGCTATCCGTCGCAACGCACTGCTCGAGAACGTAACCGTGGACGCTAACGGCAAGATCGATTTCGCCGACAAGAGCGTGACCGAGAACACCCGCGTAAGCTATCCTATCGACCATATCGAAAAGATCGTTCGTCCGGTATCCGCAGGTCCGGCTGCCAAGAACGTGATCTTCCTGAGCGCTGACGCCTTCGGCGTTCTGCCTCCTGTATCCATCCTGACTCCGGAGCAGACCAAGTACTACTTCCTGAGCGGTTTCACCGCCAAGCTGGCAGGTACAGAGCGCGGTATCACCGAGCCGACTCCGACTTTCTCGGCTTGCTTCGGCCAGGCATTCCTGGAACTGCACCCGACCAAATACGCTGAGGAACTCGTTAAGCGCATGGAGAAGAGCGGCGCCAAGGCATATCTGGTGAACACCGGCTGGAACGGAACCGGCAAGCGTATCTCGATCCGCGACACCCGCGGTATCATCGACGCTATCCTCGGTGGTGACATCCTCACCGCTCCGACCAAGAAGATTCCGTTCTTCAACTTCGAGGTTCCGACCGCACTGCCGGGCGTAGATCCTGCTATCCTCGATCCGCGCGACACCTACAAAGATGCTGCCGAGTGGGAAGTTAAGGCGAAAGACCTGGCTGCCCGCTTCATCAAGAACTTCGACAAATATACGTCGAACGAGGCAGGCAAGGCTCTTGTAGCTGCAGGTCCGCAACTCTAATCGGGACGGTCGTTTCCGCTATGTAAGCGGAACAAGCAAACGGCGCACGAAACCACGTGCGCCGTTTTTGTTGTATATAGGGATGTGAATTTAGTTTGCCGTGTAGTTACGGCCATAGGATCGATAGGTGTCACGCTCAATCTCAATGGTAGGTTCTTCCCATTGAGCGAGAGGCGTCAACAGCCATTCGACATACTTGATCTGCATACCGCGGCTGAGCCATTGACGCTCATAATGGGTCTGCAAGGCACGCGCATCCGCCAAATGCTCATTTTGTCCGATTCCATCGGATAAATCCGCATACAGATCACTGGTATGGCACACCAAGGGATAGGGATTGAGCCGCAGCATCTCCATCGTATAGGTATAGAGGAACGGACTGTCGGTCTTGAGATGGATGATACCATCCGGGCGGACGATACGCTGGTAGCGCTGCATGAAATAGGTGCTGGTAAGGCGCTTTGTGGCTTTCTTCATCTGTGGGTCGCAGAACGTGATCCATATCTCATCCACTTCGTCGTGCGCAAAGAACGAGGTGATGAACTCGATGTTGGTGCGTAGAAACGCCACATTCCTCAGTCCTTCGTTCTCCGCCTCACGCGCGCCCGCCCACATGCGCGCTCCTTTAATATCTACGCCGATGAAGTTTTTCTCGGGATAGCGGCGTGCCAGCCCCACGGTATATTCGCCGCGACCGCAGCCGAGTTCGAGCACAATAGGATGGTCGTTGTGGAAATAGTTCTCTCGCCAATGCCCCGCCATCGGATGCATCGGCATATCGTCGTCGGAAAGCGGATAATGGATGGCGGATATATCCCGCGCACCACACTGGAAGACATTGTGGAATGTCTCCATCTCCGCGAACTTTTTCAGCTTATTCTTTCCCATGCCTGATGATTTCCAATCCTACATCCGCCACGCCTCGGAGCACATTGTCGCGCATGCCGTGCTGAATAAAGAGATGATACATGCCTGTATCGGGGAAATGATACTGCTCTTCCAGAAGTACCGGCATCTCGATGAAACCGTGGTGATGGTCGCCGAGCCACTGTCCGCGGTCGTTTGCCAGATAGAACTCAATCGTGTCCTTCACCACGCTGTCACCGACAAACAGCCACATGTTCTGATAGGGATAGCGCTCGGTATGACGCACATAAATGAGCATCTGATATGACGCAGCGGCATCGTCGATGCGAAAGTCGAACTGTGCGACGGAATCAACCGGCCATTCCGCCGATTCCATCGGATAGAACCGGCTATAAACGATACCGTTGCTGCACGATGTGAGCATCCATATCGCGCCCAGGACCAAACCTGTTATCCATCTACGGTTTCTCATCGCGGGTCTCTTCTGTCGCGCCGTCCGTCATGCGAACGACGGTGGTTGCCATGATTATTATTGCGCTTGCGGTCAAAACGCGTTACATCGCCCTGGCCTACCGTGTGCTGGAAGCCTATCTCTGACACGGCGGAAGTGCGCGTACCTTCAAGCGAATCGGGTTTCTCTCCGCGGCGGTTCATCTCTATCAGGTCTTTGGCACGACGCGCAGAGATGGTCTGCAGGTTGGCGGCTATATGCTGGTCGGACGAATAGGTGACGGTGCCTGCCAAGGGGTCTGAAGCGAAGAGATAATAGGTGGCATCGCGTGTCTCTATAGGTACATTACGCGGCGGCAGTTTCTTAGACGCATCCTCATATACCGGCACCTCGTAGTTGAGACAGCACTTGAGCTTGGCGCACATGCCTGCGAGTTTCTGCGGGTTGGGTGAAATATTCTGCAGACGGGCTGCACCCGTACCTACCGACGAGAAATTGATCATCCATGTGGAGCAGCACAACTCGCGTCCGCAGGGTCCGGTGCCACCTATACGTCCCGCCTCCTGACGCGCACCGATCTGCTTCATCTCCACGCGGATACGGAAGGTCTCGGCATAGACTTTGATGAGCTGGCGGAAATCGACACGGCCGTCTGCTATGTAATAGAAGATGGCTTTGGTGCCGTCGCCCTGGTACTCCACATCGCCAATCTTCATCTCCAGACCGAGCGACTTGGCGAGCTGACGGGCTTTGATCATCGTCTCCTGTTCGCGAGCATGCGCGGCTTCAGCACGCTCGAGGTCGGCCTGGGTGGCAATACGGATCACCTGGCGCACCTCATAGCGCGAGGAATCGATACGGTTCTTGCGCATCTGCAGTTCCACCAGTTTGCCGGTCAGCACCACTTCGCCAAGGTCCTGTCCGGTGGTAGCCTCCACCACCACTTTCACGCCTTTCTCCAACGGCAGATGCTGGCTGTTGTGGAAATAGCCTTTGCGTGTCTGTTTGAACTGCACCTCTATGAGGTCGGTCAGCTGAGTGTTCTCCGGCAGGTCGCTGAGCCAGTCGCACACCGGCAGCATATGTGCCGAGTTGCGTTTGGTAGCCGCTGCACCTAATTCCGACTGTCCGTTTCCAACGGTATATTTCTTCATTGTATCTTTGCTTTTTTTATCAGGATTATCATTTGCAGGCAGAGGTCAAAGAATATGATTTTGGCATTGCCGTTCTGTTCTATCTGTCGTTCCGCTTTTTCCAGTTCGTTCATGATCTCCTCCACGTTGCCGGAATGTATGAACGGCGCGAACTTGGCGGAGAACTCACGCTCGTCCTGCATCTGGTAGTTGAGTTCGGGCTGCGCCAGATTGCGGATATAGTTCTCGCGCACCTGGTTCTGGGCGTACTGAAGAAAATGCTTCTGCCGCTCGCGTCCCACCTTGCTGTCCGCCATGTCCAGACTCCATTGACGCAGGCGTTTGAGCGACTCGAACTTCTTCTGCGTGTCCTTGAGCACGCCTACGGTGTACGCATCGCGGAAAAGTGCGATGAAATCGCGCAATTCCGACTGGTTCTCTTCAGATTCATCAGCTTTCTTGAGCGCCTGCAGATAACTGCCGTTGGCGATACGTGCTATATCGTTGGCAGCCGTAGCAGGAAGATGACGGCGCTGTATCAGCGCTTGGGCGACGGTGTCGTTGCTCAGACGCGGTATGCGTATCATCTGCACGCGCGACTGAATGGTGGAAAGCAGTTGTTCGGGATGCTCGCTCACCAGCAGGAAGACCGTACGCTGGGGCGGTTCCTCCAGTATCTTGAGCAGCTTGTTGGCGCAGGCAATGTTCATCTTCTCCGGCTGCCAGATGATCATCACCTTGTAGCCCTCGCCGAAGGCTTTGAGCGAGAGTTTGCGCAGGATATCCGAACTCTCCTTCTCGTAGATCATCCCCTGTTTGGTCTCCACGCCCAGCGCTTTGTACCAGTCATCGAGGTCGAAATACCGGCGTTGGAGAATAATGTCGCGCCACGGTTCCATGAAAGCGTCGCATGTGTCTCCGGCATCGGTCTTGACGATCGGGAAGACGAAATGCAGGTCGGGGTGCTGCAGATGGCCGTACTGACGGCAGGTGGAACACTCGCCGCAACTGTCCTCGTCCGTGCGATGCGGGCAGTTGAGGTACTGAGCATATGCGAGCGCGAGCTGCAACTTGCCTATCCCCGACACGCCTGCGAACAGCTGCGCATGCGGGATACGTCCCTCACGCACCGAAGCGCACAGTTGGCGTTTGATGTCGTCGTGTCCTATGATATCGCGGAAAAGCACAGAGAGCCTCAGTCGTTAGTCGTTGGTAGTTGGTCGTCAGCGTTGGGGTATTCCGGCGATGACGGCATTGCGCACCGCTTCGATAGCCTCGTTGGGGTCGGCGTACTGCTTGAGGTCAATCGCCTCGCCTATATGCAGATGCGCACGGTGGCGGCGAACGGCGATGGCACCTTTGGGCATAATCTCATAGCACCCGCTGATAGAGAGCGGAATGATCGGCAGACCCAGGTCAAGCGCTATCTGGAACGCACCGCGTTTGAACCGTCCTATCTCGCCGTTGAGGGTGCGTGTCCCTTCCGGGAAGATGACGGTGGACACACCGCCGGTGAGCTGTTTCTCTATCTGCTGCAGGCTCTCCACGGACGCTTTCGCATTCCTGCGCTCCACGAAGATATGTCCGGCGGCCTTGCAGCCTATACCTACAAACGGCACCCGACGCAGTTCGGCTTTCATCAGCCATTTGAACACCACCGGCAACCAGCCGTATATCAGCCATACATCGAACATCGACTGGTGGTTCGCCACAAACACATAACTCTGGTTGGGCTTGATATGCTCGATTCCATCGACAGAAACAGACAGTAACATCAGCCGGAAGAACGCTCTTGACCAGAACTGCTGCTCACGGTGGACGAACTCCGCGTTACGCCAATGCATGAAACAGATGGTGAAGAGCGCGGTGAAGACCGTCAGCAATGCCAACAACGGCCATGCAATCAGAAACTGATATAGTACGTAAAAGGGAAACAGTATCTTTTTCATTATCGTCATTTATTCCTTGTCATATTTCTGCAAGAATCCGCGGTAGAGAGCGCATATACGCCGTATCTCCTCCCATGTCTCGTCGCTGAGTTTGGTACCCACTATCTCCACGACGCGACCGGCGGCTATCGTACCTATCTCCGCACAACGGCGCAGGTCGAAGCCGTCGCTGAGGGCATGCAGGAATCCGCCTGCGAACAAGTCACCGGCACCGGTGGAATCGGTGCAACTGGTGGTGATGGCGCCTATATGATGGCGCTTGCTGCCCTGCTGGATATACGAACCGTTCTTGCCCACCTTGACCACAGCTATGTCGCATTGCTCCGCCAGCAGCTGCACCGCCTCTTCTGGGTTGAGGTGGGTGTAGGCGAAACTCTCATCCTCGTTGGCGAACACGATATCCACATATTGCTTGATAAGCCCTTTGAGGAAAGCGTGGTTCTCGTTCACCACGTTGTAGGACGCCAGGTCGAGCGACACCATACATCCGGCTTCCTTAGCCAAACGGATGGATTTCTCTATCAGGTCGTGGTTCTGCACCAGATAACCCTCGATATGGAAAATGTCGTAGCCTGTGAACGCATCCTTCTGTATATCGTCGGCACAGAGCTCAGCCGCAGCACCGAGATACGTGGCAAAGGTCCGTTCGCCATCAGGCGTGATAAGTACGATAGAGCAGCCGGACATTGCTGTCTGCGAGAGAAGAAGGATGGGTTTGACGCCATTCTTGAGCAGGTCCTCACGGTAGAAATCGCCCACTTCGTCGTTGCCTATCTTGCCGATAAAAGCCGCCTTACCGCCCAACGCAGCGATACAGTTGATGGCATTGGAAGCGGAACCGCCGGCCACCATGCGCTTGCGCACAGACAGAAAACGAATCTGAATCTCTTCGGCCTGCTTCATCGAGATGAGGTTCATGCTACCCTTGGGGAATCCGAGTTCGCGCAAATCGTCATCGCTCACCTGCAGCAGGATGTCTGTAAGGGCGTTGCCTAATCCAAGTACTTTTTTCATTGATTTAGTGGTTGAATGAGTACAAAAATAGGGTTATTTATCAAAAATCTTAACTAAGATACAATTTTTTTGCAAAAATATTTGCGTATTTCAAAAAAAAGCAGTACTTTTGCACCCGCTTTTGGAAATGAACGCAATTTTGCGCACCAAAACACGAGCTTCCTTAGCTCAGTCGGTTAGAGCATCTGACTGTTAATCAGGGGGTCCTAGGTTCAAGTCCTAGAGGGAGCGCCAAAAGCCGGCACTTACGATTTCGTAGGTGCTTTTTTGTTGCCGTGCGGCGTTGGCCGGCCGTTGCGCCCCTACCCGATGCTCACCGTTTTCAAATACCACCTTCAAAATCGCTGCAAAGTTACAAAAATTTTTGCATATATGCAAATTAAAAAATCAAAAACGCCCAAATTGAGCGTTTTTGACGGGTCTTAGTGCATTAACTTTCCTTCCTGCCAGTTGAGCGAAGGATAGGTGGTGCGCAGGTATTCCACCGACTGGTCAATGGTACTGCTGCCGCTCGTAGCAAAGGGGAAAAGCACTTTACCTTCCAGCTGCGGGAGGTTGTTGTCTATCCACGAATTGATGATACGCGGACAGATGCCCCACCAGATAGGATAGCCGACATAGGTAGTGTCGTAGGGCTGGATGTCGGTGCACTGCTTGATAGCGGGACGTGCCTCGGGGTCGCTCATCTCAATGGACGAGCGTGACTGTTTGTTGCGCCAATCGAGGTCGGCTGCCGTGTAGGGTTCGGCGGCTTCAATCTCCCAGAGGTCGGCTTTCTGCTCTTTGGCAATCTTCTGCGCCGCAGCTCTCGTCGTTCCCGTTGCCGAGAAATACGCCACCAGGGTCTTGGCTTCCATGCCTGTCGCCATCATGGCAGCCGTCAAAAGAATCATCATGAATCGTTGCATAGTGGTAGAATGTATTATAAGAATTTCAGAAGGTTCAGAAAGAGGGTGATGAGGCCGGTGTTGATGATGTCGGTGAACATCGAACCGATGATGGGGACAATAAGGAAAGGCGTCGCGGAATAGCGGTATTTGTAGCACACGGCACTCATGTTGGCCATCGCATTGGGGGTGGCACCCAGTCCGAAGCCGGTCAAGCCTGCACATAACACGGCGGCATCGTAGTTGCGGCCCAGCATCGGGAAGGCGATGAAATAGACGAACAGCACCATCATCACCACCTGCGCGCCCAGGATGACTACCAGCGGAATGGCGAGACTCTGCAATTCCCACAGCCTCAGCGAGATCATCGCCATGCCGAGGAACAGAGAGAGGAAGATATTGCCCACACTGGTGATGCGCTCCATATCCAGCAACCGCTCCGTCTTCACCCACTCGCCGTTTTCCTTGTAGGGGATAACGCCCATGAGATTGCGTGCGAGCGCAGCCAGCAGCAAGGCGCCGAAATAGGGCGGGAAAGTAACGCCCGTCATGGCGAGCAGCCAGCTCAACACCGTGCCTGCACCCATCACCAGCAGGATACTGTAGCAGGCCTTGGCGTACTGCTGGAACTCCTGTTCATTCGAGCTGACACGCATCGCACGTCCGGCAGGGGAAGCCTCGTCACTCTCGATACCGGCCATGGCAGGGTCTATCGCCTCATCCTTGGGCTGTTTCTTTTCATCCATCAGTCGCTTGCGGATGATAAAATCCGCCAAGGGCCCGCCTACCATCGAACCGGCTATCAGGCCGAAGGTGGCGGCAGCCATACCTATGGTATCAGCACCATGCAGCCCCATCTGTTCGAGTATATCCGCAAAACCGCCAGCCGTTCCGTGTCCTCCGGTCATAGACACACTGCCTGCCGCGATGCCGAGCAGCGGGTCCACGCCCATGAGGCGCGTTATACCTATCGGCATCAGGTTCTGCAGCGTGATGATAAGCACCAGCAGCACGAGCATCAGCACCAGGGGCTTGCCGCCCTGTTTGAGTACTTTCAGGTTGCACTGGAAGCCCACGCAGGTGAAAAACGCCAGCATGGCGATGTCCTGCAGCGTGTCATCAAACGAAAGTTCTATATCCGCCCATCCGTAAAGCGCCAGAGAGAGCAGAGAGAAGATGATACCGCCACTCACAGGCGATGGCACGCAGAATTTCTGCAAGAAAGGGACGTTTCGTGTCAGTACCATACCGATCATAAGGGCTAATGCACCTACGCCGGCCGTCTGAAGCATATCCAGTTGAACACTTACCATATCTCAATCATTTTTCACTGCTGCAAATTTACTGCTTTTTTTTGACATATGCAAATAAATCTACGATTTTTAGTTGAGAGTTGAGAGTTTAGTGCTGAGAGAGTACAAAAAAAATGACACAAGCAAATGCCTGTGCCATTTTCCAATAATCGCTTGAGCGATTAACGCAAGTAGTTCTCCCACTTGGTGTTACGCATGTCGCCGGACTTGAGGAACTCCTCGTGCATAGCGAAAGCGAGCGAGAGGTTGTGCTGCGTCTGGCCGTGCTTGGCGTACTTGAGGTAGTCGCGCAACATCTCACGGTATTCGGGCGCCACACAGTTGTTGATAACCTCTTCGGCACGCTGACGCGGGCTCTTGCCACGCAAATCAGCCACACCCTGCTCGGTAACCAGCACCTTGACGGAGTGCTCGGAATGGTCGAGGTGGGTGACCATCGGCACGATAGACGAGATAGCTCCGTTCTTCGCCGTGGAAGCGGTAGTGAAGATACTGATATAGGCGTTGCGTGCGAAATCGCCGCTACCGCCGATACCGTTCATCATCTTCGTTCCCGTGACGTGGGTGGAATTGATATTGCCATAGATATCTGCCTCGAGGGCGGTATTGATAGCAATGAGTCCCAAGCGGCGGATGATCTCCGGGTTGTTGGAAGTCTCCTGCGGACGGAGCAGCAGTTTGTCGCGGAAGAAATCGAGGTCGGCAAGCACTTCCGCCATCTTGCTCTCCACGAGACGCAGCGAGCAACCGGAAGCAAACTTGCAGTGACCGGCCTTGATGAGGTCCACCACTGAATCTTGAACTACCTCCGAATACATCTCAAACGGCGGGATGTGCGGGTTCTTGCCCAGTTCACCCAGCACGGCGTTGGCCACGTTGCCCACACCGCTCTGGATAGGCAGGAACGAAGCGGGGATACGGCCTGCGTGCATCTCCTGCTCGAGGAAGAGTGCTACGTTCTCACCGATCTTGGCGGTGGTAGCATCCACCGGTGTGAAAGCAGGGATCTCGTTCGGACGGTTGGTCTTGACGACAGCGGCAATCTTGCTCGGGTCCACCTTGATATGATCCGAACCGCAGCGGTCAGAGGGTTTGTAGATAGGTATCTCCTTGCGGTAAGGCGGGTCGAGCGGCTCGTAGAGGTCGTGCATGCCACGCATGGTAGCAGGGAACATCTCGTTGAGCTCGATGATAATCTTGTCCGCCATATTGCAGATAGTAGGCATGATACCTATACCTGCAGCAGGAACGATAGTGCCGTCCTCACCCACGTACGAAGCCTCGATAATCGCCCATTGGGGTTTGGGAAGGAAACCGTAACGGATATCCTGCGCCATATGGCTCAGGTGCATATCGAAATAGTGGGTCCCTTCGGCATTGATCTCGTCACGCATGGACTTGTTGGACTGGTAGGGCGTACGGAACTCGACAGCGTGTGCACGCGCCAACGCACCGTCACAGCTGTCACCCATCGACGCACCTGTCTCCAGTCCTACGCGGAACGGTTTGCCTTCGGCATGCAGACGCTCGGCGCGTTGTGCGAGCGCAAAAGGCACAGCCTTGGGCACACCGGTGGCCGTGAAGCCACCCATGCCCAGGACATCACCATGTTGAATCAATTCGGCGGCTTCTTCCGCCGTCATAAACGGAAGTGCCATAATTACTCAGCGTGGCCGTTGGAGCCAAGTACGTTGACAATTTTGTGTTTGTAGAGGTCTTCCATCCAGTCGCGAGCTAC
>Ga0310786_10006714_pt1 | contig 15217 bp, 7 predicted proteins | sample AusTroGonzalo_MG_FD_203881 | JGI IMG/M metagenome (GOLD analysis project Ga0310786, IMG submission 203881) | Bovine rumen microbial communities from tropical cattle in Woodstock, Queensland, Australia - Gonzalo_03 (v2) (version 2) | ecosystem: Host-associated > Mammals > Digestive system >... | reverse complement strand
TTCGTGCCAATGCTCAAGTGGGTTTGAAAGCCTTAAACGAGCCGAAGCCTTATCAAAATTTCTTTAATGCTTTAGGGCAATCATTATTCTTAGAGGCTCACGAAGTTGAATAAGATATTTTCATTTTTGTGCGAAAAGGAAAAAAAATTAAGCCGGTGTTACTTGTGCTTGCATTTTTAATTTTGCTTTATTATACTCGGGTCAGTTTTGTGTAAAAAAGATTTAATGAGGTATAAGATGGCAGCAACACAAATGGAACAGTTAGTTTCTTTATGTAAAAGACGCGGATTTATTTTTCAGAATTCCGATATTTATGGCGGTTTGCAAGGTTTGTATGATTATGGTCCTTTGGGTGTGGAATTAAAAAATAATATTAAGGCGGCATGGTGGCGCGCCATGGTTTATGAACGTGATGATGTGGAAGGTTTGGATGCCGCCATTATTACCAACCGTAAAGTGTTGCATTATTCCGGGCATGAAGATACGTTTTCTGACCCGATGGTGGATTGTAAAAAATGTAAAGGACGCTTTAGAGCAGACCATATTAACGGCGTTTGCCCGAACTGCGGTTCTACTGAATTAACAGAGCCGAGACCGTTTAATTTGATGTTAAGAACACAGCTTGGTCCGGTGGTTAATGAAGATGCGGTGGCTTATTTAAGACCGGAAACCGCACAAGCTATTTTTACCCAATTTAAAAATGTGGTTGATGCCACATCAAGAAAGTTGCCGTTTGGTATTGCACAAATCGGTAAGAGCTTTAGAAATGAAATTACACCGAAAAACTTTATCTTTCGCGTGCGTGAATTTGAACAAGCTGAGCTGGAGTTTTTTGTAAAGCCCGGTGAAGATGAAAAATGGCACGAAATTTGGAAGCAAAATCGTATTGAGTGGTGGCGCAATCAGGGTGTCGTTTCGGATAATTTGAGAATTTATGACCAAAAACCTGATGAGCTGGCACACTATGCCAAAGCCTGTACAGATATTGAATATAAATTTCCTTGGGGCTTTGATGAACTGGAAGGTGTGGCTAACCGTCGTGATTATGACTTGGGTAACCATACAAAAGGTCAGGAAGAGTTTAATTTGGAAGCTAAATGTCATGAAAATCATGAATCTACAACCAAGTTGTGCATTCGTGATGAAGATGAAAATAAGTGGCTGGTGCCGTTTGTGATTGAGCCTTCTATGGGTATTGACAGAGCAATGCTTGCGATATTGGTTGAGGCCTATAATGAGGAAGATTTGGGTAATGGCAACAGTCGTATTGTGATGAAAATTAAAAAGCATTTGGCGCCGATTAAGGTGGCGATTGTGCCGTTGAAGAAGAATAGTCCGGAAATTATGAGCAAGTGCCATGAGTTGAAGCAGAAGTTGATGAAGCTCGGTATCGGTCGTGTGGCTTTGGAAAATACCGGTAATATCGGTAAGGCCTACCGCCGGCATGATGAAATCGGTACACCTTTGTGCTTAACAGTTGATTTTGAAACATTGGAGCAACAGCCCGAAACGGTAACACTTCGTGATAGAGACACCATGGAGCAAATCCGGATTGCAACTTCTGAATTGCCAACTTATTTAAGAGAATATTTTGCTTAAATAACAAATTGCTTTTGAGATGAAAAACGCCCTTTTTGAGGGCGTTTTTTGTGAGCTTATTACCAATCTTCTGCTTGAAGACGATTGCGTTTCTTAACCGTTTCATCAAAGAATTGGCTGTTTTGCATAATCTCATACATTGTATAGCCGTTTTTATCTTTGGCATTGGCATCGGCGCCTTTGCTTAATAAAAGCTTGACGGTGGAAGCCGGAAATTCATGCTTAACGGCATAAAGCAGCGGGGTGTCTCCATTTTCATTTCTAAGGTCTATATCATCTTGTGTGGCCATAATGATATTTTCTATAATCATAAACGAATAGCCCTTGTTTATGGCATACCATAAAGGAATATCTCCGGCGGCATTTGTGATGCTGACATCTGCTCCGCCACGCAAAAGTGCACGGGTAATCTGCTCATTACCGTTTGTGCGCAGTTGATACCACAGAGGCGTTTCACCCTTAACATCTTTAATGTTTGGATCTGCACCGTATTCAAGCAATAATTTTAGGGTGGCGGGTTCTTTTTCTTGGCGAACGGCAATCCATAGGGCTGTTTCTTGCATTTTGTTTGCGGCATTGATATTTGCACCATCATTGATGAGATTTAGGATAAATCGGTTATCTGCCTGATTGCCGACAGCATACATTAGTGCCGTGTTGCCATCATCATCTGCGGCGTTAATGTTTGCTCCGTTTTTAACCAAATAAGAGGCTTTTTTGATTTGCTCTTCGGGGTTATTATCCGGTTTGGCATGAGCGGCTATAAACATGAGCGCACTCTTTGAACCGGCACATGTAGCATTGACATCGGCCTTAGCTTGCACCAGTTTTTCAAAAACAGAAAAGTTATTGCTGTTGCGTGCCGCATTCAGAAGTGCCGTACAACCATAATTATCGGTAATGTCAACATCTGCCAAATTGTTTATGGCATCTGCCACCGCAGAGTCCGGATCTTGTTCAAATACACTCTTTTTAAGCGCATTATTATAACGATGATGATTTTCGGCAATAAACTGAAATTCCTTAGACAGCCTTTCAGACGGAGAGGCCATATCATCAATGGTGAAGTTAAGCGTTTTCAGGTAATGGCGTTTGTTATAATAATCCAGTACGCTGACGCCGTTTTTATCTACGGCATTAAAATCTGCCCCACGCGTAATCAGATATTGCATCACTTCATCTCTGCCTTTGATGGCAGCGGCCATTAGGGGGGTATGACCTTGATCATCTTTGCTGTTTACATCAGCTCCGTTATCAATCAAAACTTGCAAAATGGGCAGGCGACCGTTTTCATATGCCGAAAGTGTGAGCGCATCAAAACCATATTGATTAACGGTTTCTGCTTTGAGCCCGTAATCTAAAAGCGTGTTGACAACTTTTGCCGAAGAGTTAAATGTGGCCGCCAACATGAGAGCAGTGTTTTTTTCATAATCACGTTCCACAACGTTGGCTCCGTTATTAATTAGGGTTTCGGTTATTTGAGGGCTGGGGTTATTTATGGCAGCTATAAACAAAGCTTCATAGCGCGGTGTACAATGCGTTTGTAAATCCGCACCATTTTCTATGAGTAAACGCAGAGCTTCGGCATTGTTATATCTGGCAACCACATATAAGAGCATGGTTTGACCGTTATCTAAACAGGCATTTACGTTTGGGGTGTTCAGTATCCATGCTTCCATTTCTTCGGTGCTGAAAGGAATGCCGGTTCTGACTTTTGATAATAAATCTACATTGGGGTATGTTGCAGTTTTTTTGGAAGCTTCTTTGGGTTCGTCTTTTTTGGACAATAAAGGTGCAAGCGCATCGGTGATGATGTTTTGTTTTTTTGGCGCTTCTTCAGGTTTTTGCGGAGGGGTATCTTCGGTATCCAGTTCCAAATCAAAATCATCAGATGAAAGGGCAATCGGTGTGATGAACAGGGCTAATATAAAAGAGAAAAACCATAAACGATAAAGCTTTAAACGCATAATAACCTCCAAAGAAAACTAAGGTAAGTATAGTTATTTTGGCAGAGTTTGCAAGAAGCGTACAAAGAAAATCCACATTATATTTTGAGCCGATAGTGGCGGACATTTTCTTGTCGGTAAGGAATTTCTTCAAGAAATGCTGGAATATTCTGCCTGTTTATTAAGCGGTAATAGAGCTGTTTTTCTTCTTTTTTATCCGCATTTTTGGGCATATCGGAAAACAGTAAAATTTGAGATACCTGATGCTTTAGGAGCAGGGGAATAATCTCCCCGTCATCTGTGGTGTGCAAAATTTTATAGTTATCAATTATACCTTGGCGATTGCGGTGATAGGTGGTTCCGACGGTATTTACATCACAGTTGTAAACATATTTGGGCGATAAAAAGACGCTTGTTACCAATGTGCCGCCGATTTTTCTGACGTTTTGGCAAATAACAGAATTGTAAAAAGGTTTGGTTATCTCTTTTTTGGATAGAAAATGGAGAAGCGGGTAAGCTGATGCCATTTCAAAAAATATAATGCTTAGTATGATAACCCATAAATAGGCCGGGAATTCTTTTGATTTGTTTAGGTGAAATTCAGATTTTTTGTAAAGCATTTCTATTAAGGCGAGATAAGGTAAAATGCTATAAAGGTGAACGTAATTGTTAAACCTTATGGCCATTAATGTGAGCAAAAAGAACGGTATGCCAAAACATAAATTTAATATCATCAGGCGCTTTAGTGGGCGGAATTTTAACATATATAAATTGAGTAACAAGGCAACCAACCCCACGCTAAACAGGCTTAAAGCCGGTAGAATTTTTACGCTTTTTATAGATTGCATTTCCGATATCTGAAATGACCAGATTTTTTGTAATTGGTTATCTAACGGAAAAGCCAAAACCTTTGGTCCGAAAACGGCTACTAAAACCAATAATGAGCCAAAAGCTGAGGCAACAAGGCATAAAACTTTTAGTTTGGCTGTGTGAATATGGCTGATATTTAATATCCAAAGGCTTATGAAAATGCACCAGGAAAGTGTGACAAACAAGATGGATAGTCGTCCGTTATCCGGGTATAACCAACCCTGATAGGGCGGGTTTAAAAACCAAAAGAGGGATAAAAAGAGCGCATAATATTTGCTGATTTTAACCGAGGGAAGCAGTGAAACATTTATATATATATATAAAATTAAAAAGAAGCCTAACAGACAGGCATAGATGATGAGTCCTTCAATGGCGGTAAAAGTGGCCAAAGCCAAAGTTAGTCCGATTAGCCTTAGATAACGATTTTGGCGCTTTTTGAGCCAGCATAGGGTTAGAGAAAAGGCATAGGTGGAAAGAAGCAACATCAAAGAGTGATGATCAGGTCTGTCGGGTTCAAAATAAGGCATAATTAACGGATTGACGAGAAAAAATATACACCCCAGCAAAACGAGATAGATGTTAAACTGTCTTCTTAAACCGTAGGCCAATGCCATAAGTGTTAGAACCCCTAGGACGGGACTTAAAAAAGCGCCACCGATAAATATGCTGTCTTTTAAGTTTGTTAAGTTTAAAAACGGTAAAATGAATAGCGACCAAAGAATATCCATCGGGCGTGTCCAATGCAAAATTTCGCCAAATGGGTAATTACTCTCAGGGATGGGTCGTTCCCAAAACGAGGGGTTTAAGAGCCAATGGTGAATTCTTAGGGCACGCATGTAACCGTCTGCATCAGAGTATGTTCCGTTCCACAAAGCAAAAGCTTCTAAAAAATAGTACCCCACGCCAATGGTTGCAATAATTAAAAACAAATGATTGCGCAAAAATTTTGACAGATTTTTGACGGCGTGGCGATACTTTAGCGTATCCATATCTATTTTGTGTGATGAAGGGCGCATATTCATCTCCAAAGTCTTTAGCTTTAGCTATTTTAGAGAATGAAAACTAAAAGTAAAGTTTAATTTCATGAAATTGTGATTTTAGGGCAACAAAAAAAGCCGGATAAACCGACTTTATGTTGGTAGGGGTGGAGAGACTTGAACTCTCACTTCCAGAGGAAACAAGATTTTGAGTCTAGCGCGTCTACCAGTTCCGCCACACCCCCATGACAGAAAAGCTTTTAACGTATATTTTTTTTATAGTCAATATTTTTTTTTGCTTTTTTTTGATTATAGCAATAGAAGATTAATATTTTATGTGTTATAAACATAACATTAGGTTTTGTTTTGTTGTTTAACAGGCAGATTAAAGGTGTTTTAAATGGATGAACTAGAACAAAAAGCCTTGGATTTTTTGAAGGAAGGAGAATATGAAAAAGCGGCAAAGCTTTATTTGAATTTGGCCGTTACCAAACCTTTGAAAACCAAGTTTTTTGGTGCTGCTGCCGGTTGCTATGACCGAATAGGGGATAAAAAGCTTGCGCTTCATCTTTATAAAAAAGCCTTGGCGGCGGATCCTTTGTCGGTTCCAACCCTTGTTAATATGGCAACGCTCTATTATGAAAATAAAGAATATGATAAGACCATTGAAACAGCCAAAAATGTTTTAGAATTGGAGCCGAATAATTTTGCGGCACTCACAAATTTGGGTAATGCGCATTATGCTTTGGGGCAGTATCAGGAAGCTTCTGAAATTTATGAAAAGATGTATAATCTTAATCCGAATTCTTATAACGCCATTATCAATATTGCCAATACGTGTTATAATTTGGGCGAATTTATTAAGGCCATAGAATTTGCCGGTCAAGCTGTTGAAAAGAGGCCGACGAGTGCTGAAGGGTATATTATTGCCGGTAATTCATATATAGAGCTATCTAAAAACAATGAGGCCAGCCAGTTCTTGAAAAAAGCGGCAGAAATTGCGCCAAATTCCGATTGGCTGTGTAATTCTTTGGCCAATCTGTTTCAAAAAATGGGTAACTGGAAACAATGTCTTCATTATGCTTGGAAAAATTTTACGCTTAAGGGCGAAAATGTGACGATTGATGACCATATCAATTTTGCCTATTTCTTGTATGAGGCAATGGATGAACCGCATGATAAAATTCAAGATGAGTTGATTAAGAAATATATGGAAAATTGGGAAAAGATGTTTCCCAAAAATCCGGTGGTGATGCATACTTTAGCGGCGCTTAAAAATGATCAGAAGGTTTCTTTTATGGATCTTTCGTACGTTAAGGCTTTGTTTGACGGGTTTGCCGTATCGTTTGACAGCATTCTTTATGACTTGGAATATCGTGTGCCGAAGTTGATTGCCGATATGCTTAAAGATAACCTTAAAACAAATTTGTTTAAAAAACGGCGTATTCTTGATTTGGGGTGTGGCACGGGGCTTTGTGCAGAGGCCTTAAAAGCTTATTATCCCAATGAGGAGTTTTATGGGGTGGATATTTCGGAGAGAATGCTTGATGAGGCGGGCAAAAAAGATGTTTATAAAGAGCTTTATGCCGCAGATATTGAAAGCTTTTTAGAAGCGAGCGAAGAGATTTTTGATGCGGCCGTGGCAGGCGATGTGCTCACTTATACGGGCGATTTGAAACCGATATTCAGAAAGTTGACACGAGTAATTAAATTTAACGGATTTTTTGTCTTTTCCGTTTCTAAAAATACGCTTAATAACAATGATTATTTTCTTATGCCCTCGGGGCGATTTGTGCATACCATCGGTTATGTGCAGAGGCTTCTTAAATATTGCGGATTTAAGACACTTAGCGTCAATGAAACGACCTTGCGTCATGAGGGGGCAAAAGAGGTTACGGGATATATTATCATTGCCCAAAAAGAAATGGAAGTTGTGTTTGAGTAATAAAAGAATAAAAAAAATCCCTCGTTTTGAGGGATTTTTTGTGATAAAAGGTTTATCTAATTACCAGCTACGGCCACCTCTACCATTAATTTGGCGATTGCCTTGAAAAGTATTAACTCTTTTCTCTGCTTTAGATGGACCTCCTTGCTGTAAAACTCTTCCCATTTTAAGAGGAGCCGGCTGACCGCGGGCAGGTCGTATTGATCTTAATTGGTCATTGCCGTTGCGTCCGTTATAAGGGGATGCATTTCCTGCCTTATCAGATCTTAATTTTGCTGTTTTTTCAAGTTTTGCGCAGGTTACCAAACCGGTTTGCTCATCGTAATGCGGTTCTCTGCTAATCACAACAGATTGTCCGTTCATACGATTGGTTAAAACGGTATATACACCGGATTCCGGGTTAATGCCAGCACTTAATTCATTATCCAAATAGTAGCCTCTACTGTTCCATTGAACTACTTCTTCCATGGGTGTGGGAACCTCACCATCCATAATGGCGCCCTCTACCATAACAGAACTGTAAACTTGACGGGTTTCATTGGTATGGTTTTGCACAAAAATTCCGACATCGGCTAACTGATAGGCTTCTTCCAAACTGATGTGGCGCTGAGGACCACAGTAGGCATTGCAAACACCTGTTTTGTCGCTAAAACAACGACTGCGGGATTTATATTCTACTTTTCCGCTTTTTTGTATTAAACAGATATTATCGCGGTTATTTACATCAAAGCAAGCATATGCATAAACGTCTCTGTTTAAGCCTTCGGTCAACTGGGCATCAACAACCAAACCCTTGCTTATAATTGTGTTTTGAGCTGTGCCCAACGGACTTTGTGTGTGTCCGTAACCTGATGCAGAAGTTTGAGAATATTGCGCCGTATTTGCTTTATTTGCTTTTTGAAGTTGATCTAAAGAAACACTTTTTGTTACAGTATAGGTCTTTCCACCAATTTGAACGCGTTCGCCTGCATTTTGTGCGGATATTTTTGGGGCGAGGGTGGTTACGATGGCAAGAGATGTTAAGAGCTTTCTTAAACCGTCCCAAGATTGGTGTGCTTGATCTCTTAGGGCTCGTTCAACTTCTTTTTTATGTTGTAAGTTTGACCATGCTTCTCCAACTTTTTGGGTGGCAGTTTGGAATGCGCGTATGATACCATAAGCGGTATCAAATGCCGTGTGCATATTTGCTATTATATTTGCTCTTTCCATGGAAACCTCCTATCATATATTTAACCTATTTTACCATGAAATTAGATATAACGCAAGAGGTTTTTTTTATAAGAAAAGGACAGAGGTTTGATATGGTCTAACGGGTTATTATCACCAACTTCGGCCGCCACCTCTACCGCTGATAGAGCGATTGGCAGAGGATGCTGTGGCATGTCCATCGTTATTGCGGTCTCCCATACCATTGACTTGGCGATTACCCTGAAACTCTTCAACTCTATCGGGACCATGACCAAGACCAAACAAGCCTTTCACATTGTCAACAAGGCGAGCAGCTTCTTCAATAAGACCAATTCCTGCTAAGGGGCGGACATTGTGATTGTTCCAAGGTTCTGTGCTGTAAAATCCGGCATTACCGTGGGAACCCCTTATCTGACTGTTTAATTCAGCTTTACTGACCTCTTGATAAAAAGTTCCTGTTTCTTCATTAGGGAATGGTGTAATCACAATGCAGGTTGTGGGTTGTCCGGGTATCGGACGAATGGGTTCAAGAACACACATTGCGGCATCATTTCTTAAATCATGATTAAGCTCATAAGAAAGTCTGTATCCTTGACTTAACCAAAAGTCTTCAGCTTGGTGAGGACTAACAAAATCCGGAACGGAAAATAAGGTTGGATCCGGTATGATATCAACGTGTGGTTGACGGGTGATAACCTGTTCTTGCTGAGAAGATTGAGTAGCTTGGTGTTGAGCTTGTTGGACTGCTTGATCAGAAGGACCGGTATCATTGGAATATACACCTTCAAATTTGTAGCCGGCAGGTGTTCCATCTGCATGAGTGCCTGATACGGCTTTATTCAGGTTCAAATTATCTACCACAGGATCCCCGGTTATTTCCACCTCTGTACGGGTTGTAAAGGTGCTACCGCCGATATTAGACCTATTTGCAGGAACCTCTGCTTGAGCCTCAGCTCCGTTTGGGAAACGTATTGTTTGAGTTATTGTTTCTTCAGATGAAACTTGAGATACCGCGGCATTAACGCTTTCTGTGACAACGGTTGCAGCCGCGGCATGACCGGTTGAGGTGGTATTTGCGGTATGTTGCGGGGCGTTCGTATTATCTCCTTTAAGATAATCTTCTGCCAAAATATCCTGAAGATTTTGACGATGTTCCATTCTGCTTGCGGCGGTATTGGGTATTGTTCCGTCTTTTAAGCCTTCTTGATAGCGTTGTTCTTCTGCCATAAAGGCCTCTGCTGTTTTAGCCGTTACATTATGAGTTTCTCCATTAAGAGTAACAGTAGTGTAAGGTTCATCTTTATTGAATGCCTCAGTGATGGATTGGGGCTGGTTATCTACATTTTGTGCCTCAGCGGTGGCTTGATAGGGCTTTAATCCCGGAGCTTCTGTCTCTCCATTTTTCCATCCATCTTCCAAGATTGCTTTAGCTCTATCTTGATATTCAGAATTTGATATTTCTCCGCTCTTTAAGTTTTCCATTTCTGTTTGAAGAGCTTCTGCTGTTGCCCCTGTTACTTTGAAAGCTGCACCATTGTGATTATATTCCAACGGATGATCTTTGGTATATTTGAAATCTCCCGCATCAGCTACAGGTGTATTTTCAGCAGGGTGCAAAGGATCCGGTATTGTATCAATTGTGGTTGCCTCTTGTGAATGGGTGTTTATTTTTGACATCATATCTTGGAGCTGTTCTTCGGATAGCGGCTTTATGTTATGAGTTTCGTCTGTGTTCTGAACAACCGGTTCGGGATCTTCTCTTGGGGCAGCGGTATGTCCTAAGTTTCCATCCGGCGCGTTGTGTTGTTGAAACTCTGCTTGAGAGGATCCGGTTGTGTTATCAGCCAAGTTTTGCCCCATAATATCTTCATGAGATTGGGTGTTTAATTGCGCTTTTAAGGATAATAAATCATCGGCGGTATGTCCATTTTGTGCCATGGTTTCATGGCTCATATTATTTTGGTGAGATTGGGTGTAATATTGCTCTTTGGCAACGGACAAATCCTCAGTTGCATCATTGGTGAGCATGTGCATGGCATTTTCTGTGTGTGTGCTTATGGCAGCACCCAAAGTTGCACCTATATATGGGGAAACGGCACGCGATGTGGCCATACCGATGAATGAACCACCAACTTTCATACCTATTTGTTTTAAGTTCTCAATATGCTCATCATGCAGTTTGTTCTGCTTGGCGGCAAGTTCCTTAAGTTGTTCAGGATTTGTGGTCCTTTTAATTTGACGGTTTATACCCCATAATTGAAATCTTTGTTTTATGCCAACCATCATATCCGGCGCGGCCATCATTGTGGCGGTGATTGAAACACGTGTCATCGGGTTCATATGGTTTAGGCTGGAAGTGATGGTTTCTGCCGGGATGCCTTGTACCTGGATGCCCGGTATCAAACTGGCTGTTTTGGCCGCTAAAGTGGTTACACCCTGACCAACAGCACCGATACCCTTGTTTATCACATTTCCGGTTCCTTGCATAATGTTGCTGAGGCCTTCCATGCCCATATTTTGAAAAGTTTCAGCAGCAGCCTGAAAACCTTGCGCCGCACCGGCTAGAGAAAACGCGGCAGAAACAGAGTGAAAGGCCACTTTGGCAACTTTTTGTTTCCAATTAAGTTCTTTATCAAACAAGGCTTTACCGGCTTGAATGGCATTTTTACCACCATAGCAAGTTAATAATATTGCAGGACCGCCCGGAACCAAACCTGCCGCAGTAAATATGGCCGCCCCTTTGGCTGCACCCATAGCTGTTTTGGCAACAAATTTTAATACCGGTTTGGCTTTTTTATAGGCTTCACCAAAGGTCTTATTATTTTCAAGTCTTTTATCCAGATTTTGAAGAGCACCGGTCAAGCTTTTTACCCAAGGGTGATCTTTAAATTTCTGTTTGGCGCGATGGTTAAATTCTTCCAGCTTGTTATGTATCTCGGCGCACGAGTTACCTAAGTTTTCTGCTTTAACAGACCAAATACCTTTGGGCATTTTTGTGTTATCCGGTTGGGCGTTGATAAGAATTTGCGCGGCAGATTGCTTATATGTTTTTTCTATGTCTTCAGGAGAGGGTGCAGGTTTGCCTGTTTTACGATTTTCAACAGCCTGTCTGGCAATTTCTCGGGCGGTCATCTCAAATGCAACGGCGGCAAGGTCTTCTTTTAGTTGTTGTTTTTTCTTGTCATTTTCAAGTAATTTTCCTTGTGCATTTAAGATTTCAATGTTTCTTAAATCCCATTCACCCTCTTTGGGTTCACTCTCAAATGGACTTTTAACATTTTTCTTAATCCATTCTTTGGCGTAATTATAGGTGGCTTCCAAATCATCCGGATTGGGGTTGACCGAACCGAAATTCATGGTGTCATAACAAACCAAAGATCTGGCAATTAAATCTGTGGCTTTTGAGGCAACATCTCTGTCTTTTGCCATGTCACATAAATCTAAATAGGCCTTGGCCGTGGAAGGAAGAATTTCACCCGGTTCAAGGCTTTCTAATCTGCTTTTAAGGAAGGCTTGGAATTTATCTTCTATGCCATCGGGAAGCTTTCCTTTTTCTTTCTGTTTTTTAACAACATCTGCTACGGCATACAGGTCTTCTATGTTGCCTAAGGCTATTTCCAAATTATCCGAATTTAATAACGCATAAGCAGTTTTTTCTGCAATACGAGGTGTTGTTATGGAAGATTGTTGAATGGTTTCTATGGCTCTTTTGCGGTCTTCCTCTGTGCCGGTTAAACCTGTTTCTACGCTTGAAAGCGCACCGGTGAGTGCCGGAAGAACAGCAGTATCTGCAAAGTTTTTGTTTATGTAGTCTTTTGCTTCTTTTAGAGCGGTAAGCTCATGTTTGTTATCAGATATTTCACTTAAAGCGCTTAGTCCTTGTATCTGCTCGGCTGTCATACTCTTTGTCAGGCTTTCATCTTTTAAGACCGCACTGAAAAATGTGGCGATAGCCAAGTTCATAGCCCCATTTTTAGACATTTCCGAAAACAGCACAACCGCTTTTTCTTTATCATCTTTTTCTTTGGCTTTTTCGTCATCTTCTTTCTTTTTGGCGGCTTCTTTTTTGGCGACATCATCTGCTATAATTTTAGATTCGTTTTCTTGGATTTTAAGGCATAAATCAAGAAATTTACTTTTTGATTCTTCGCTTAAATCTACCTCTTTTTCTTTTATTCTATCTATAAAAATCTCTGAAATTTTGCCGGGCTCAATTTTTTTATCTTCTATTTCTTTACTTAATTTATTGCCAAGGCTTATCAGGGCGTCAAACTTTTTGGGGCTTTCTTTAAGCTCTTTGGCGATAGTCTCATCTTTGAGCATATCTTGAAGAATGACAAAAACAACCGGGTTAAATCTGCCTTCTTTTAAATCTTTCAAGTCCTCTTCTTTTTGTTTTTCTTCGGCAAGGCGCTCGGGAACTTTTTTTAAGAGGCCGGCCATTTGGTTTGCCAAATCTTTTAATTTTTTATCGGCATCTTTGTCTTCCTTATATTGGTTATTTGCCGTTTGTAAGTTTTTAACAAACTCATTTCTTTCTTTTTCCTCAATTTTTGATAAGGCGGAAACAAAGGTATCTTTATATTCACCGGTGGAAACCTTGAGGAATGATTCGTATTCCTGTTCGGAGAGCTTGCGCTTTTTAATCTCTTGCAGCACATCCATAATCAATGAAAAAAAGTCATCAAAGTTAAAGACAGAATCACTTGGTTTGGGGCAATTATTTAATCTATCATATATCTCAGACATCTTTGTTCTCCTTTATAAGGCTTGCCGTATAAGTCTATTTTACCATAAAAAAAGTGGTGTTGCAAGCACAAATTTTTAGAATATTTTAACCATGCTTTCTTAACATTGGGTAAAAAGCCAAAGCCCGAAACAACCGAAAATAAAAGAGGAAAAACAGATGAAAAATATGCAGGTGATTGAATATTGGCGCAAAAAATATCTGACCGAGGCCATGATTGTTGTGTTTTTGGCAGGGCTTGCTATGGGCCTTTTTGTTATCTATATCGGTTGCGGGGAATTTAAGCTTTTGTTTTTTTCTTTGGCCGTCTTTTGTGCTTATTTGATGATTAAAGAGTTGAGAGCAGATTTGCAAACGCGTGCTGAAAACCTGATTTTTTTGGAAAAAAATGCCGATTTTGAAAAATTAAATTTTGATTTCGGGCGCGGTATTGATGAAAAAAAACTTTTGGAACTCACATCTATTGGGGCCTATCAGGTGCGTGAATGCGGCAACGTGATAAAGAAAAAAGGATTTATTATAGAGGAAGATTGGCTTTATTCGGTGATATCGGCAAAGTTTTTATCTTTTAATCAGACGGCGTTTCATGGCATTATTCTTCGGATTGATGTGCCGGCTTTAGATAAAAAAATGACAAGTGTGATTGAACAAATAAACGGGCAAATTTCCATTAAAGGGGAGCTCTTAAATAAATTTAATAAAGAAGAATTTAAAAAAATTTTTGAAGCGCTTTTAATGAGGTTAACCGCCAATAAAATTGTGGTGGAGACGGTGCGAGGAGAAATGTATTTTTTGATTAAGACCGATAAGCCTTTGTTTTATCAATTTTCATTATTAAAGCCGTGTGTTTTGAGCCCGTTTATAGAGCGTTTGAAGTTTTTTGATAAAGCAGCAGAAAAACTTGAGGCATTGTTAAATGGTTGACATAGATGAGATGATTTGTTATATCAAGAAAAAAACTGATGGGAGGAAAAAGATGAAAATATCGGCAATTTTACTTTTGGCAACAACGTTTTGGGCCGGCTCTGCTTTTGGGGCAGAAACGGAAATTACCATTTATAATCAAAATTTGGCGCTGATTAAGAAAAACCAAATTTTAGACCTTAATAAAGGGATTAATGAGATTGTGTTTGATGAGGTGGCACAGCAATTGCAACCGGAATCTGCTTTTATTTACGGTGAGGGTGTGCGCGTTTTAGAGCAAAATTATGATTATGCGGGTATTAATTATACAACCATGCTCAATTCTGCGGTGGGCAAAAGGGTTAAAACCGTTCGCCAAAATCCCTCTACCGGGCAAAATATATTTGAAGAGGCTGAACTAATTGCTGCTGATGGTCAATTTCCGGTGCTTAAATTTGACTATGGTATTGAAACAAAATTCCCGGGAAGAGTGTTATTTGAAAAGGTGCCGCCGGAACTTAACAGTACACCGGTTTTGATGGCTAAAGTTGAAGCCGCTGAAACAGGTAAAAAAGATTTAGGGTTGGCGTATTTGGCATCGGGCTTTTCGTGGGAAGCCAATTATGTGGCCAGAGTTAATGATGCAAAAACACTTTCTTTATTGGGCAGAGCTTCTGTTTCCAATAATTCCGGAAGCGGGTATGATCAGGCAACGGTTAATCTGATTGCCGGTGATATTAATACGGTTAAACCGCTTGTGCAGAAAGCTATGCTTAAGGGAGCACGTGTCGGTGTGATGTTTGCCGCTCAGGGTGTGAACAGTCTTGATGAGGCCGCAGTGATTGATGAGCCGACCAATTTGGAGGGATATTATGTTTATAAGATTCCCGGTAAAACCACGCTTAAAAACGGGCAAATTAAACAAGTATCGTTTATTAATGCACCCAGTGTAAAATATGAAAAAGAGGGCGTTATTCATTCTACACTTTATTTTGGTGCAGGCAAAAACCCGCCATATAAAGATGTGCATCCCGATGTTTAT
>Ga0310786_10006713_pt1 | contig 15218 bp, 11 predicted proteins | sample AusTroGonzalo_MG_FD_203881 | JGI IMG/M metagenome (GOLD analysis project Ga0310786, IMG submission 203881) | Bovine rumen microbial communities from tropical cattle in Woodstock, Queensland, Australia - Gonzalo_03 (v2) (version 2) | ecosystem: Host-associated > Mammals > Digestive system >... | reverse complement strand
GCTCAATGAAGAGGTCTTTTCCCTAACCACTATGCAGTATGATATTGCGGCGTGACGGGCTTATGACCAGTGTTAATATTTTAAGATTAAATTTACCGAACTATTGTTAAATAACTAATTGTCTATATGCTGACATTATTGCAACTATCAGATATCCACTTCAGGAAAAAGCCTGATGAATTGGATGAATACTCTCAGATGAGGGTGAGAATGATTGAGACAATAGAGGACTATTGTCAAAGCAAATCTATCAATGCCATTCTTATTTGTGGAGATATTGCATTTTCGGGAAGACAAGCCGAATATGAGGAAAAGGCAAGGGTGTTTATTTCTAACCTTCTGGCCAAAACGGGATGTGAGAGCAAACAGGTGTTTATGGTGCCGGGCAATCATGATAAGAATAGAGATGCGAAGGATGGAAATACAAGGGCGCTCATGAGGGATGGTCTGTTGTATGGAAAGAATGGAGACCATTTACTATCGCAAATATGTCAGGAAGAAATTGAGTCTTTGCAAAAGTTTGTATTGCCGTTTGAGGATTACATTAAATATGCAAACTTGTATCGCTGTGCCTCGAATGGAGACCAGAAAGCATTATTAGGGGAGAAACTGGCGACCAATGACAAACTGTACTGGAATGACGAAATAGGAAACTTGGGCGGATATAAGATCGTGCTCTATGGTCTTAATTCCTGTCTAGTGTCGGACTGGGAAGATGTTGATGATCCAGAAAATCCTAAAGAAAAAGAACATTTGCAGTATCTGTCGAAACAGATGTATAATATCAGTAAACATAGGGAAGAAATCAATATCTCCATGATGCACCATCCGTTGAACTTCGTTAAAGATGGAGATGAAATTGAGAATAGTATGGACAAGAAATTTGCCGTACAATTCTATGGGCATATACATAAACAATCTGCTCAAAACGGAGGAGCATTGAAAGTTTTTTCTGGTGCATTACAACCATCAGCCAGCGAAGTAGAGAAGGATAATGCTTATAATCCTATCTTCAATATTATTCAGATGGACGTGGAGAATGATATTCTTCATGTTGAGATAATCCCCTATAAATGGGCATGGACGGATGAGGAAGATGGCGTATTCAATAAAGATAAGCCCATGAGTTATCAAATCAATGTGAAGGATAATATCTCAGGAAAGCAACCCAAGCGAAAGCAATTGACACTGCCTGTCAACGAGACAGCCAGAGGCATAGAGATAAAACTGATGACAAAACCACATGGAGAGAGCATTATTAAAAAGATGTATCCTGACTTTGACTTAAAACATAATCAGATAGCAGACTTTGAGGAGTTTTTCTGCCGTTTGAGAAAAGATGACCGATATACAGAGCTTTATGAACAACTAAAATAGAAACCGATATGGATAAAAGTGTTTTGCTAAAAATGTCGCAAGAGGTACTTGTCATTCCTTTTGAAGAGGACATTGCCTCTATGCTGGATGATTTCTGCCGGAGTCAGATGTCTGGAGTAGACTATGACCGAATGGCAGAACTCATCTTTTGTTTTTTATTAAGGAAGAATGATGAGGATATTGAGGGCGCACTCTTGCAATATATGGAAGATCATGACTTGCAGGGAAAGTTATCTGCACGGGTGATTATGCCTGTACTGATAGAATACATTGTGCTGCTTCTAATTGACGAAGCAGAAACTGAAGGGCAGAAAGCCACATTCTCGCTGATGCTGAAGAATGCATTGCTTGGAGTTGTGAAAGGCGTGGGACATGTGATACGCCCGGAAGTTATTTTGCCAATCTTTGGTAAGTACACGATGTATTTGGACGAAGAAAAGACATTTGTGGAAAACGAAGCAGAGAGGTTACTCCCCAGATTTTTAGATGCGCCATCAGAAACGACACAATTTGTGTTTAAAGAAGCTGGAGACGCGGCAAAAATAAAGAGCCTGATGTATGATGCTGCCAGCTATAGGTACCAGAATCTTGTTGATAATTTGATACTTACAGAAGGAAGTGTTATCGGGAAAGTATATGACCTTGTCGATAATCTAGTGAATGAAAGTCCTTGGATGTATGTCGACAGGAAACCGGCACAAACGATAAAGAAGTTATTTGTGAAACTGGGTATCGATAACATCACTGTTGAGATTAAGGATGTTGTCGATGAATTGACTCCAATATATTCGGAAAGCGAGGCGATTTTTAATTCAACATCAATTATTCTTAGTCTTATTAAGAGAGAGGAGGATATCTGCAAAGTCATGAGTGATGGAAATAAGATTGAACTGATGGATTTCGCGGTTTATCTGTACTATGAGTTACAAGCAGAACGAATGATGGAAGAAAACAAAATAGAAGAGGAGGTGAAAGATGGCAATTGAGAATAAGGCAACCGATGTGATAACGGGAATGAAAAACGACCCAGAAGCAACGAAAAAAGTAGCCGCAGGGACCGAGGCTGACAATGGTCAAAAGACCAAAACAGCAGAGAATGCCGTGGTAGCTGAAGAGTACTATTGTGATGCTCTGAACGAGCATAATGTAAACAAAATAGCTGATGGCTCAAGACTGAATATTGTGGCCATAGTGGGATTCGTTGACTATGGTAAGACTACATTTGTAAGTACATTGTATCACCAATTGCTAACCAATGTGGAGTTTTGTGACCATGTGATGTATGACAGCGATACGTTTATCGGTTTTGAACGCAGATTTCTTATCAGGTCGTTAAATACTCCGATGGAAGAGACTAGTAAGCGAACCATAAAAGGAGAGGACTCACTGTTGGCACTTACTTTGGATTCTAAGGAGAATGGAAGATATAAACTGATTCTTTCTGACAAGTCGGGAGAGGATTATGCCGATTTTACAGGTTCTGAAGAAGAGATGAAGGATTATGTGATATTGTCACTAGCCCATCACATACTGTTCTTTATTGATACAGAGAAACTTCTTCATTCGATGGCATCGGTAAAATACAGCTATAACGGGTTGGTAAAAGATTTGGTTGACCATAAGATGATATCAAATAAGAACAGGGTATCGTTGGTTTTCAACAAGCATGATATGGTTGGTGACCAAGAAGAGATTTATAAAGAGAATAAGAAGATCATGATAGATTTCTTTGAAGATGTGTTTAAGGGAATGGTGGTTCATCAATACGAGATAGATTCCACAGGAGCCTCTGACCACTTTGCATCTATGAGTAAATTATGCAAAGATATCATGTCGTTAACCAATCAGGTTGAAAAGACTACCGATGATCTCAATTGGGTAAAAAAAGAACTAAATGACTAGTATATGAACGGTATAAAGATATTGATAGCGGGACTTCCTAATGCAGGGAAGACGACGTATATAGCAGCACTTAATGGTGCCATTCAGACAGGAGGCGATTTTAGTCTGTCATACGCAGGAAAAACCTCAGAACTTCAGTATGTCAATAAGGTAACCAGGCAATGGCTGGAAGGCAAAGTGGTTGACCATTCAACGGATGATGAACCCAAGTATATCAATTGGCCTCTGAAGAATAGGAATGATGATGTCATCAACATTACCATACCAGATATGAAAGGGGAGATGTATCAGGATATTATCAATAACGATTTCAATGAGGGGCTTGCAGAATTCTGTAAGGGTGCATCAGGCATCTTCTTTTTTATAAACGACATTGTTAAGCCTGTGTTGAAAGATCATGTTCAGAATATTGTATCTACAGATGGTGGTGCTGTAAATCAGCAAGAAGAAAGTGCCATATCATTATCGATTGAAAAAGTTAACGATGTTGTTAAGGCTATACTTGTGTTGAAGTATCTGAGAAATCTGATAGGTGATGTCAGATTAGCCGTTGCGGTATCATCGTGGGATATGATAGAATCTACATACCCGAGTATAGAAGAATATATGAAGAGTGAGTGCTCTGCCCTGTATAATTATGTGAGATACCATTTTAAAGACTATAAGTTCTATGGCGTCAGTGCACAGGGACTGAAATACGACGAGCATACTGGAAGTCTGGACAAAATAACAGTAGATGGGAAAAGAGCGTATATATTTACGACAGAAAAAGAATACGATCTCTCAATCCCACTTGATTATCTTACGAGTAATCAGCAATGAAGATACATCAGACACTTCACGGCTATAGTGAAGGTCATATACTATTGGCAAGTTCCATTTCGACACTAACTCAGCGCGACAGAAAGAAGATGGCCGTGTTGAGTGATTGGGATGAGTACGCGAGAAAGGAAGATGACAGTAGTTATATTACTGCCTATCCACTTCCTGACAGCCCGTATTATGTGATAGCAAAGACGTGGTATGCCAACGAAATGGAAAGACCAGGATGTGTGTGGACTCACTCGTTGCTGCTTGATATATCGGAAGGTTCCGATTTTTTTGATTATAGAGCCTTATTTTTTGCTTTTGTCCGACCGCAGCGTGATAAGTACACAGACTATAATAAGTCTTTAGATATCAAAGAAGAGATAGAGAAGAAGACTTTGATGCCATCGCCTTTTAAGATGCCTTCGCTGGCCCACTGGCTCCATATCTTATTAAAAAAAGATGAGCCATTGGTGTTTGCCGTCGATCAGCCTACCAGTTACTACCAGGTATTCTTGCTTTCCCTGATGAATCATCTGCCGATAGGAATCTTGTCGAAGATGTCGATGTGTTCAGGAACAGGAAGAATCAGGAAGTATGAGAATGAACTATTTGATCTGCAATTTATAGTTAATAATAGGAATAATCTACCCAAAATAAACTCTCAAATAGCAGATTTTGAGAAGGGCATTGATTGGTGCCAGTATGTCGCCCAGTCTATAGAGGAGGAAAGACTGAATGTGCCCATGCTCCTGCATCGATTTGCATCGGACATTGGAGGCAGAATGGATGCATATGCTGCCGTGGTGATGGTCTATATGATATTGGACCGACTGAGGGATCCTGGTGAGGACAATACAGTGAAATTCAGGCTGACCTTGAGAATATTGGCAGAGGCCTTTGCTTCGAAGGAAGAGGGGGCCAACTTTAAGTCAGCGATGTTGGATTCTACTATCACCAAGTATTATTTTAATGAGCGGTCGTTTATTTACGAAATGGCCATTACGAAATACTGGGAGGCTTTTGATTATGAGAAATTGGATTTCGCTGTAAGAGCAAAGGTGTATTTTAAATCGCAGCCAGTAAACGAGATGGCATCGCTGTTGGAAGGATTATTAGAATGTAAAGAGAATAATCCATATAAGCAGACAGTGCTAGACAATGTTGATATAGAGTATAATCAGTTGCAAGTGGAGGATCTGATAAAAGAGCATTGGAAACTGTTTTGCTATCTCGTGCAGAAGAATGAGAAGGCTCTTAATAATGATTTTTGGCTGAATACGGGGAAGGAGAAGTTTATGGAGTTGGTAGGCTTCTTCTTTAAGAAGGTTCCTGAGGATTATCTATATTGGAGACCATTGTTGGAGAAGATGCTGGAATACAATTATGCTGCTGATACATTCCAAATTGAAACGTTGTCAAGTCATGTTTCAGATATGTCGCCAGAAATCTTATTTGAATTGAATGAAGGACATTACCTGAATAGCGGATGGGTAGGCTATTGTAAGCGGAATCCCCAGGCTATTATTGACTGGCTCGGAGGGCAGGGGTCTGTTAGTAAGCAGATTGTATCGCTTGTGCTGGATGTAATTGATCCGGAATCGGAAATGGTTAGGCAAACAGAGAATACGAAGTGGCGCGTATTGCAGAGTGCACCTGTGGAGTTAGGATCGAAATTGGAATTTGCGGTATTTTTGTTTTTGCTCTCGTATAATATGAAGAAAGATGAATTGGCTTTTTCTTTATATAGGAGGGCTTTTCAGACCATCTATGAGGCAACGGAGAAAAGTCAAATAGGGAATTGCTGGAGTAAAATATCAGCATATTGTCCGAGGCCCTTCCTTGGGTTGGAATGGGATAAGTGTGAGTTGCTGAGGAAGGGGTTTGCCAATAGGGTATATGATGAAGGAAGGAATATCGGGACGGCCAGGAACTTTACGACGGAGAAGCGAATCAATAAGAAGTTGCTGAAGGCGGTGGTAAGGAAGTTTGAGGCAGAGGAGTGATTAGCGGTTTATGGAAGGGAAACAAGAAAAATAAGAATATAATGTACGAGCGTAAAGAGAAGGGAGGAAATTGTTATTATCCTTCATTTTTCTACACATTTTTAGATATTCCAGATGATCCTCAATATTTGGCGAGATACCCTTTGGATGAAAGAACAGAGGCATATTTCTTACATGAATATATTCACAATCTTCAAGATTTAACAACTCCATCAGGGTATGCTCGTATTGAGACTATTGTGGATCAAGTGAAGTGGGCAGTTGAAGAAGCTGGGAAAAGAAGAAATTTAAGAATTCCCCTTGACCCAAGTTCAACATGGCTTCACAGTATGAAACCAAATGCTCATTGTCTTCGAATAGCAAAGGGCGAAATGAAGAAAAAAACAAACCTTGGAACAGATGTGGTGTTTGGAAGCCCTTTAGAATTAGTCCAAACAGACGAACTTACTCCAATTAAGAATGGCAAACAAATAAGAGTAAAAGCCATAACGACATTCAGATTTGAGGATAATAATCATATTAAATATGAGTATAACATAGGAGAATTGGCTATCTCGGAATCGATGGCATATCTCATAGAAAACTATATTTATCCAGATGTCTTAAATGACCCACCAGATTTTCCCTATAAAGTGGTGAAAAATGTTGTTGGGTGGAAATGCCAAAGAGCTGATAATGACTTGATTCTTGTAGCAATCTGCGATGTTTGTCTGATGTATTCATTCCCAGGAATTGCATTCTATAACTTTATTCAATTTCTTGAATCTTATGAAGGGGAGATTACCCCAGAGTTTATATACATTTATGGGTTAGGTGGTGATATGTGCCATAAAATGGGGGTAAATTTTTGGCAGGAACAGTTAGATAAAACAAACAAAATGGCCATTGATCAGGTCCGTGACTATTTTAATCATAAATATTGGAATAATACACAATGGGCGCTAACTACATCACTGATTAATGCTTATTCACTTAGGAAGAATAATCCGAACTTTATTATAGACATCATGAAGGGTGGGAAAATATGCTCAAACAGGGCGTTTCAAGATATTCTTTCGCTGATAGGATGTATGGCTATTCATACGGCCCAAAACCAGCTTTTCTATTTTTCCCCCAAGTATGCTTCTGGAATTGAGATGGATCCAGACTGGTTCGTAAGTCTATTTCAATTATATGTCATCTTATTTTCCAAAGAGGCAATAGAGGTAGTCGGGGATGATAAGTTTTTAAGATGGAGATGCTGCTTAAAAGAATGGTGCCAAGATAGTTTCTTAAGAAAAGGATTGCCTGATATTACGTCAACATCAGGGAATTGTATACATTCTCCTTGGCTGAACGTGACGGATGAATTAATGGCTCAATGTTCCTTCGGTCGCATATGGGCTGCATATGAATTTAGACGGGTTAAATTGAAGCCTGGATATTGAATGGTTAATTTGAGAGAGGAATACAATAGAAGTACTACTGATAAATGAGGAGTTGTTGGTGTAGTTGCATCGGAAGGCTTGCTCTAGCGATAGGCATAGAATGAACTTTGATCTTAGGACGACGGCAGAGGATGGGAGCCAGAGGATGCTGAATGCGCTGGAGGTTGGGACATATGTGCCAATACATAGGCATTTCGGTGGTATATATTGGTGCCCCTAATTATTTCTATTGTTCCTTTAAAATACTTTTTTCAACATTTTCAGAAAAACCCATTGCTTTTTCCTTTTTTTTTTATATCTTTGCTGCCAATTGGCAGCAAAAGTAAAAAATATGGATTTACAAAGTATCTACAAACAATTAGGACTTGAAGAAAGTGATGCATTAATAACCATTTCATCCGATGATGAATGGAAAAAAAAGACATCTTTCCCCAGTCGAGTATACAGGCTATTAGAAAACAATAAAATTTTGTCAAGTCTAAAGGCTTTTTTCTTTTATGACAATAAACCTTTGATTCTTTTTTTTGAAAATCCAGATAATTCAAAAGCGCTACATAAGGCGATATGGAATTTTAATGAGTCTCCTATTGCAATTATTGTATCTGAAGGCAATGTAGACATATTTAATGGTTTCGCCATTGATAAAAACACATCATTACTTAAAAGTCTCGGTGGCGTAGATAAACTATCCGATTTTACATATTATGAACTTGTAACAGGTAAGAGTTGGGAGAAATACCACAAGGACTTGGCTTACTCTAATAGGGTTGATTATCATTTGTTAGCAAACATAACAGCGACACAAGATAAATTGTGTGATGACTTTGGTTTGGAAAGGAATTTAGTAAATGCTCTTATAGGAAAGGTTATCTTTATTCGATATTTGATTGACAGGCAAGTGCGTGTTAATCTTAAAGGGAATAAAGTGTGTATGACAAATGATGATCTCTGTGATTTGCTGAAAGACAAAAAAGAGGTGTGGGGTTTTCTAAAAACTCTGCAAAGCAAGGAGAGAGGATTTAATGGAGATATGTTTAGGTTGACAGAGGAACAATTTGAGAAAATTCCTCAAGATGCATTAAATGTATTTATCCATCTATTACATGGTGATGATATTGCTACTGGGCAGATGTCACTTTTTCAGTTATACGATTTCTCTATTCTTCCTGTGGAATTTATTAGTAATGTTTATGAACGTTTTATTGGAAGTGAGAATCAGAAAAAACAAAGTGCGTACTATACGCCAACATTCCTTGTTGATTATATCGTCGAAGAAACTGTAGGAAGGAGACTTGCCAATGACGATAATAATGTAGATTGTAAGATTTTAGACCCCGCGTGTGGATCAGGCATCTTCCTTGTAGAATCTCTGAGGCGTATAATAGATAAATACATCAGAGTCAATAATCTCAGCAAGAAAGAACTAAATACCAAACAATATCAAGATGCACTTAAGAAACTAGCGAAAGATAATTTATTTGGTATAGATAGTGATCTAAGCGCAATACAGGTTGCTATTTTCTCTGTATATCTAACATTACTTGACTATCAGGATCCTGCTGATATTGAAGATTTCAAATTCCCTACGATGTTGGGAGAGAATTTTATTTGTGCAGATACGTTCGCCCCAGATAACGAAGAGTTGAATAGGCTGATTGATAGAAAAATTCCTTATGATTATATCCTTGGAAATCCGCCATGGAATAGGGGAAAGGTTGAAAAAGATGAGAATGGCAAAAGAAAAAAATTTCCTTATCAAATATACGTAGAGAAAAGGCAAAAAATCGAAAACGTCGAGAATATCGTATGTAACAACGAAATTGCTCAGGCTTTTGTTGTTAGGACTATGGATTTTGCTGGACCAGAGACAAAAATGGCTTTAATAATAACAAGCAAAGCTCTGTATAATGTGAAAAGTCGAGGATTCCGAAAGTATATTTTGGATAATCTCTATATTGATAGGGTTTTTGAAATGGCCTCAGAAAGGAAAGAAATATTCAATAATTCTATGGGTGACGCAGTTGCGCCTCCTTGCATTCTTTTCTATCGTCATGCACAAAAAAGAAATACCGATAAAAATAGGATAGAACATATTTCCTTGAAACCAAGTAGACTTTTCTACTTGTTTAGATTATTTGGTTTGACAAAAAATGATATACAGTATATTCAGCAGAATCGTTTAAAAGCAGATGATAGACTTTGGAAGATTCTCGTTTATGGTTCTTACCTTGACTATAATTTTATAGAAAGGTTAGATACATATGACTCTATCCAACAGAAGTTAGAGTCCTTAAACTACTTTATTAAGCAAGGAATAAAAGAAAAAGATGGCTCCTATAAACATGATGTATCAGAATTATTGGGATGGAATTACATTAAAACAGAATATGTGAATAGAGGGTATTTATTATACGATGAAAAATCAAAATGGGAAATACCCAATGTAGGTTATGTTTATCGGGATAAAGAGAAAAACGTTGCCAAAGAAATATATAAAGCTCCTATGTTATTAATAAGGGGAGGAACAAGAAATGACTTAAAAGCTGTTTCTGCTATCAGTCAAATAGATGGTGTGTATAAAAGTTCATTAACTGGTGTACATCTCTATAATGACGATGCTATAATCATTCTAAGAAAAATATCAAGTCTTCTGAATTCCTCTTTTTTTGCATATTACAATATTATGACTTTCGCATCATCGGGTATTGAGCGTGAAGAGACCCATGACGAAGAAAGATTTATAGTACCATATTGCGACAATGATGCTATTGCTGAAAATGCGGCTACATTGGAAAGATTGTTAACGGAAAAGACTTCTTCTGATTTTAAAAGTCCAGTACGCAGTACTAAGGAAATAGTTAACTTATATAAGAAAATAGATTCTCTTATTTCGGAAGGGTTCGACTGTAATCAAGAAGAAAAGGATTTGATAGATTATGCTAATACGATTACAATACCCTTAATTATACAGCATGATATAGAGTCGGTCACACGACCAATACAGCAAGAAGAAGATATTTTGAAGGAATATGCTCAAGTGTTTCTTAATAAATTCGGAGAGAGTTTTAACAGAAATGGTCATAGGTTTGTTGCCGAGATTATCTATGATTCGCGTTATATCGGTATGTTCTTTAGAGTAATTGACGAAAAAGAATATGTCAAAGACATCGTCGAGAATAATAATTCTGAAAACAATGGCATATTGCCTGTAGTTATAACTCTTTCTTGTGAGAAGATTACTGACCGTCTGTATGTTCAGAAAGATGTTCGTGATTTTGAGAAAGATGGTTTTTATATTTTTAAGCCAAATGAGAGGCGGCTGTGGCATAGGGCTATTGCTTATAAAGATGCCGATGATTTTGCAGACGCGATGTTAAAAGCAAAGAGACAATAATTCATGAATACATTGAGATTTGAATATACTCAAGAATATATTGATACGGAATTCTGTAAAGTATGCCGTGGTTGTATAATGGTCTATAATTCTATTATCGAAAGCCAATGTAGTCTGTCTATTAATGAAAATTTGATAAGGAATGAGTTCATGAAGTATTTGAAGAACTCGCAATACAAACATACTCATTCTCCTCTTAATGATTTTTATTTTGACAAGGAAGTTCCTGAACAAGATGGGCGAGCAGACATTAAAGTTCTGACCCGTAATTGTTTTGAAGATGATGATGCCTATTATATAATAGAATGTAAGAGGCTTGACAATATTAACACCACAGGAATAGCGGGATTAAATGCAGAGTATGTTAAGAATGGTATTTGTAGATTTGTCACAGGTTTCTATTCGACTTATAATGATTGCTGTGGAATGCTAGGTTTTGTCATTGACAAAATGGATATTCATAAAAATACATGTGGAAATATCAATGAGTTGATGTCCCAAACAATGACAAACGATAAGGGAATCGAGGTTAATGCAAATGTGAAAAAACCTTTGACGAATATAATAATGGTAAACACCTTCTATTATTCGTATCTTTCCGAACACAGGCACGATAACGATAATAGGGAAATTACAATTTACCATATGATGTTTGATTTCTCTGACATTGTCACAAAATAACTAGGTCAGAAGATTCGGAGAAGAATCACGACTACTATAAATAGTGTCGTTATTTCACATTCGGAAACCCCATTCATTGTGACGAGGCCAGCCGTGTCGTTAAAGATTTGTGCTAAAAGCTACGATGTTAACAGCATTGGTCTGGTTGTGATCTTGGGTTAAAATTATTTATTTCTCTTCTACTTTTCAATGATAATGACCCTCTGAGTTTTGGTTAGAAATATCGTTTACGCAAGCTGCTGATTTTTAGCAGCTTGCGTTTTTAGGATTTGTTGGGGATGGACTTTTTCGGGGATTGTGTTGGAAAAAGCCGTACCTTTGCAGCCGCAATCGAGGAATAAAGGCAGTGCGCAGGCCAGATGTCCAAAGGTGCAGAGACAAATCAAACCATTTTCAACTAATAAAGAAATCAATTATGATTGAGCTTTATCTTTCCCAAAACAACAACAGCAAGAATGATGCGTACGGCAAGTACTACCCTCGGGTATCGTACAAGCAGACGCTGAACATCCACGACATGGCGGTTCATATGGCAGAACACAACACTCCATTTTCTGGGGGAACAATCGAGGGTATCCTGCGAGACTTCGTGAAATGCGTTCGTGAGCAGACGCTCAACGGTAACACTGTTAAGGTGGACAACCTCGCGATCTTTAAGGTGAGTGTAATTGGTAACGGATGTAAGGAACTCTATGACGCCAACACAGACAAGACCATTTCTGCCAGTATCGGCACCCTCGCCAAGACCGACAAGACCGGTCCCGCCGTGCAAAGTCTGAAGCTGCTGGCACAGGCCACTGGCGAATACACCCGCGATGAATTGAACAAGGATGGTAAACTGGGGTGGACCGACAAGGCAGCTGCCGAGATTGCTGCAGTGAAGACGGCTGCCATAGGTGGTAGTAGCGCACCGAGTGGCGGGTCTTCGACAGGCTCAGACACTACAGGAGGCAACGGTGGTTCACAGCAGGGTGGAGGCTCTGACACAGGAGGCGGTGACAACCAAGGTGATGGCGGTGATGACTACAACCCCATCGACACGGGCAACTAACATATAATCATTCATTAAAAAAATTGAGCTATGACAAAGAAAGAGACCTGTAAATGGATTGTGCAAATCATTGCATCTGTGGCAACTGCAATTCTCACAGCATTAGGAGCAACAAGTTGCATGGGATTATAGTATTTTTCCCGACAAACTAAAATCAAGGGGGTGTGTCAAATAGGCACACTCCCTTGATTTTTTGCCTCGTATTTTCTATTTCTTGCTTTTGTAGAATTTCTCGAGCGTGCGGTAGGCGTTCTCCTTTTCAGGAGAGGCGACCTCCTTGGATTCTACGTCAATCTTCATCACTGGCGCAGCATCAAGATTCTCCTTGGTGATGGCCGTCCACTGAGGCAGGCCCTCGCCATTAGGATTACCCGTCTTGCAGAAGTTGGCATAGTAGGTAAGGAAGAGTTTCGAGATGGCGTAGTCCTCGTCTTGCCAGTCGTAATATTCGTTAGTGTCGAGGGTTCCCATTGCGTACTCGATGTCAGCAGAATGTACTGCCCCTGGGGCAATCTGAGGCTGCTGAGCCTTCTTCTCCTCCTCGGTCTTCTCGCGCACACCTCCGGCAAGGGCTGCCACCTTATCGCCCATCTTCTCTGACTGCTGAGGACGTGGGTGCATGTAATGATAGCGATAAACGGGCAGGCCAGACTTGGCATGATAGTCGCAGAGCTTCCATGTGGGGAAGCCCGTGAAGAGGTCGGAGACGAGGTCGAAGCCCTTCTGGCTCATCACGTCCTCGTCGGTCTCGATACCGTAGGCCTTGAAGATCTCGTCGGTCATATCGCCGAACTGCGCCTTCAGAGCGTTCTTATAGTTCTGCAAGGTTGGCGCCTGACCTTGGAGTGCCTGCATGGGATGAGCTTCGAGCGAGTTCCAGCCTGCGAGCAGAGGCACCTGGGCCTGCTCGTTCTTCTCAAACACAGCGTCAGCACTCTCAGTCATAAAATAGCCATCGAGCACAACGTTTGCCATTCCTCTGGGCGGAAGAAGCTTCTGGAGTGAATCTGCATTCAATGCCATCGCATCAGCCAGACTGGCGATACCTGCCTTTTTCAGGAGTTCGGCGCCTGCCGCATCAGCATCGGCCTGCGTAGAAGGCATATAAGGCAATACCTCGGCACCAGAAGAAAGCATAGCACCAGCAATGAGGTTCTTAGAGAGGGGCGAGCACATCAGGAGCGATACAGAGAAAGAACCAGCCGATTCACCCACGATGGTGATCTTATCAGGGTCACCACCAAAGGCTGCGATGTTCTCTTTCACCCACTTGATAGCAGCCACCTGGTCGAGGAAGCCGTAGTTGCCACTTCCCTTATAGTCGGAAGCTGCCGTGAGGTCGGGATGAGCAAAGAACCCGAACACACCCTCACGATAGTTGGCCGTCACGCCGATGACGCCCTCCTTAGCGATAGAAGAACCATCGTAACGGGGTTCGCTGCCTGAGCCTGCCATCAGTCCGCCACCATTGAAATAAATCAGCACAGGCAGGGCATCAGCCGTTGTAGCTGCAGTGGTCCAGATGTTCAGATAGAGACAATCCTCGCTACGGCCAGAGCCGCGGAACGCCATATCACCGAAGACGTCGAGCTGCATGGGATCATCGCCAAACTGCTTAGCTTCACGCACACCCTCCCAAGCCTGAACAGGCTGAGGCGCCTTCCAACGGAGTTCGCCGACTGGAGCCTGAGCGAAAGGCACGCCAAGGAATTTCTTCACACCGTCTTCTTCGAAACCTTCGAGAACACCGTACTGGGTTTTTACCTGAAGGGTGACTGCCTCCCCCTTCTTCTCTGAGCAGCTGCTAAGAACTGCCGTACAAGCGATGGCCAGCACCGCAAATACATGGCTTTTAGTCATAGTCATATCTGTTTATTGGGTTTATTCATAGACATCTTCCTCGGGGCGGTCTTCCTCGATGACGAGGTTGTCGATGATGAAGTTCTGGCGCTCCATGGTGTTCTTACCCATGTAGTATTCAAGGAGTTTCTGCACCAGGTCGGTCTTGTGGAGCGTCACTTGCTCCAGACGAATGTCAGGACCGATGAAACCGGCAAATTCCTCAGGTGAGATCTCACCAAGACCTTTGAATCGGGTAATCTCAGGATCGGGGCCCAACTCGTTGATGGCGTTGACACGCTCCTCTTCACTATAGCAGTAACGCGTAATGAAATCCGATTTCTTATCGGCCTTTGCATCAGCCTCAGCAATCACCTGTTTGTTCTTGATTTTCGTACGGCGGTTGCGAACGCGGAAAAGCGGTGTCTGCAGCACATAGACATGCCCTTTCTTGATCAATTCGGGGAAGAACTGCAGGAAGAAAGTGATAATCAGCAGACGGATATGCATGCCATCGACATCAGCATCGGTAGCCACAATGACCTTGTTATAACGCAAGCTATCAAGACCTTCTTCGATATCGAGTGCAGCCTGCAAGAGATTGAACTCCTCGTTCTCGTAAACCACCTTCTTGGTAAGGCCGAAGCAATTAAGGGGCTTACCTCGCAACGAGAAGACAGCCTGCGTGTTCACATCACGGCTCTTGGTGATGCTTCCGCTGGCAGAATCACCCT
>Ga0310786_10006712_pt1 | contig 15218 bp, 14 predicted proteins | sample AusTroGonzalo_MG_FD_203881 | JGI IMG/M metagenome (GOLD analysis project Ga0310786, IMG submission 203881) | Bovine rumen microbial communities from tropical cattle in Woodstock, Queensland, Australia - Gonzalo_03 (v2) (version 2) | ecosystem: Host-associated > Mammals > Digestive system >... | reverse complement strand
TGCACTGAGCAAAGGTGTTGTTGTGGGGGCTATCTGTAATGCCGCTTCGTGGATGGCCAAACAGGGATTACTGAACAACATCAAACATACGGGTAATGGTATCGACCAACTGAAATTGTGGGGTGGCAACAACTATACCAACGAGGACGGCTATGTGAACGAGCAGGCCGTAACTGATGGTCGTATCGTTACCGCCAATGGTTCTGGATATCTTGAGTTTACACGCGAGTTGCTGAAACTGCTTGAAAACGATACACCAGAGATGATAGATAACTGGTACACGTTTATGAGCGACGGACTGGTAAAATTATACTCACCACGTCCTCGATTTAAATTCAATACCATAGGTTTTTTTACCAGGAATAATAAAGCTACCGTTGATTTCTATACAAAAACCTTTGGTTTTACTACTTCATGGGATGGTGTACAGCCAAATGTAGAGATGTTCCTTGGAGATTATAGGATTATCCTCTTCCCTCGCGATGCATTTGAGCAGATGGTCTCACAAAAGTTCCAATATCCTCAAGGGCTGAATGGAACAATAGAGCTTAGTTTCGATGTATTGTCGTTTGCCGATGTTGACAAAGAGTATCTGAATGCTCTAAATTATGGTGCAAAGTCTGTACTTCCTCCAACTACCGAACCTTGGGGACAGCGCACATGTTACGTTGCCGACCCTGATGGAAACCTCATAGAGATTGGATCGTTTGTAAAAGAATAAATTAACTTGGGCATATTTGGAGAAATGATGTTACAGCCAATGTTTAAAGGAGTTTAAGAAATTGGCAGCATCGTTTAATCGAGTTTAAAATCGGTGCCATACTGACCGATTCCGAGTGCCATTTTGACAATCGGCATGAAAGTTGTACTATGACTGGTGAAAGCCGAAGCTACAAAGGCCGAGGCGATCACAACATACGTTAAACTAAAAGTATAATTAGGAGGTATTGATTATGTTGAACGGATTAATGAAAAGCAATGGTTGGTTCCCAACAATGTTTGATGATTTCTTTAACACTGATTTTATGCCTCGTGCCAACAGTACAGCACCCGCAGTCAATGTCAAGGAGACAGACAAGAACTATGTAATGGAACTTGCAGCTCCAGGCATCAAGAAAGAATATTGCCGCGTAGCCATCAATGACGAGGGCAACCTCACCATCGCCATTGAGAACAAACAGGAACACAAGCATGAGGACAAGCACCATCACTATCTGCGCCGTGAGTTCAGCTACTCTAACTACGAGCAGAACTACGTGCTGCCAGACGATGTGGTGAAGGATCAGATTTCTGCTAAGGTCGAGGACGGCATCCTGACCATCACCATGCCGAAGACCGAACCGAAGGAGAAAGTCACCAAGGCCATTGAGGTCTCGTAAGCTAAAATTTCAAAACACTAATCAAAGCCCCGACCTGCGTTTGCAAGCCGGGGCTTCTTCTGGATTTTATATGGAATGGCAACTATGCCATGAAGTGCATGATATGACGGGCTGACGTTACTTTGGCATCGTAGATGACAGTCAGCTCACGACAACTTCTTATTATTCACTGCAACGACCTTGTCCTTCTTGCCGTTGTGATTCTTATTACCGGCCATTGCTGGCATTGCGAATGTGATGCTCATCATCATCATGATTGCTATCACCTTATTCATCTTCTTCATAACTTTCTTCTTTTATAAGTTAAACTTCTGTTTCTTGAAAGGCTCTTATGTCCTTTTCACAGTGCAAAGTTAAGACTATTCTGTGGGATTTGGAAATGAAAAACCCGATTCTGTGATTCCTGATTCCCTAAACTTTCCTGGGGATTTTCCTTAAACTCGGGCATTGAGGTATCATAAGTAATTTCAAAACGTCAAGAACGACAGAAATCAGCATCCATAGTGGTGTTGCTCCTTTTATTGGGTTCATTCTTGAATTGCTGTCGAACCGTCACAGGATCTTCGCATGTAAAATCATGTAAATACGGGTAATTTCATGAACTAACAAATAGGTTCATTTGGGTTTAGTTCTTGAACCCTAATGTGTAATTCGGTGAAAATAGAGATAAATCTATGTATTTTACAGTAAATTACATGTAAAGGTTCGAGTACACCCTATTTTTGTTCCCAAAAGTCAGCTATTTATTCATCACGCAAAGAGGCCTTCCACTAACTAACTCATTTACAATATGTTGCAAATTATATCCATAAACAATTGGAATTCAAAATCTAACAAGTCTGGCTGACTCTGCCACTTCGCAAGGCAACGAGAAAATGACATCTAAAATCCACTTCCAGCACTTCCTTGATTTGCTGCATTCCAACGATATGAAACGTCACACAGTAGAAGCTTATGCCAGCAAACTTTGCATCTCACCCAAATACCTGACAGCTGTCTGCAAGAAGAATTCTGGCAAGACCGCTAACGAATGGATTACAGAACAGGTGCTGGAAGACATCCGCTACTACTTGCGGCAGACAGATCTCAGTATCAAGCAGATTTGTGACAAACTCGCCTTTCCCAATCCCCCCTTCTTTGGTAGATACGTGAAAGATCATTTCGGCATGACCCCATTGGAGTTCAGAAACAGTTAAATCAAACAATATCTGAACTCCCTTGGTGGCGAGGAAGGAGCCGAGAAGTTTGACAAGAACATCCGCTATCGTGGCAGTCTGCAGAACTATCTGATAGACACTGGCGACGAAGTCATCTTGGTAGATACCGGTCTGCCAGCAGGCTTCCCCGATGGTGCACCAGAGGAGATCCATGATGATGCAGCCTTTGTCAGTCAGTTCACTCATGAGATACAACCCTTAGTTCCGGGCTTGCAAGTTGTCATTGTAGTGGATCACAATTATAGTGAGTAACGCTCATTATTTCAGCTATTATTGACACAAAACATTCAAAAGTATCACTTTTTAGCATAAATATCTTATATTCAATAAGATAATACGAGTGATACATTTTATTTATCTATCACTTTTTGAGGCTAAATGCAAGATTTTCTGTAAAAAGCTTGCATTTGGCCTCAAAATTTTGTATCTTTGCACTCGGCTTGCACTGTGCTTGCCAATCATTAACCAACTAGAATATGAAAATAACAATTATCAACACAGAAAGAAATGAAAAGAGGTACACGCGTGAGGAACTTGAAGCGTTCGTTGCGCAGTTGAGTGATGGCACCTATCGTCAGCAGTATATTCGCGACTTTAACAAGGAGGTGTGTTTTGCGGCTGAATGGGTGAAACTGAATGGTGAGTTGAAAGCGAAAAGCTACAATTGCCTGATATTGCTATCACTCGAAAACCTGCGCGACCTGAGTACCGTTGAGGAATATAAACGACTGGCCATCCTGCAGCCCTATACCCTACTCTGCTTTATGGGGCACGACGGTCATTCGCTCCACATCGTATGTCCATACACGGTGTCGGATGGTCATCCGTCGGAGACAGCCTTGCTCAACGCCTTCCGCAAGCTGCATTACATCTATTCATCGCAGTTGGGTACGCCACTGGCTGAGTACGAGCCAACTTTCGAAACCTGCTGCAAGGCGAGCTACGACCCGCAGCCATTCTATAACCCTGCAGCCATTGCCATCGTTGTATCTTCACAGCCAGAAGACTCACCCGAGTTCCGGTCTATGCAGGAGGATATCAGCGACTACAACTATCCCGAAGAGATTCCCGGCTTGAGTCTGCGCAACAGTCGTATGCGCCGATTCCACGATTGTCTGGACGCTGTTATCGAGAAAAATAGCGACCTACGTAACGACGAGGAGTTCGCCATCATCGTACTCGAACAGTTGGCTGACGGTTGTCGTATCATGGGATTGCCTCAGGCATGGTGCGCCCGTGTCGCATCATTTATCCCCATGTTTTCCGAAAGCCTTGACACCAATGCCATCGCGTCCGTGTTCAAGACTGCCTACCTCAAAGAGACCCTGAAGACCATTCCGATGAAGTTTACCCGTCCTTCTGCCCTACTCGCCTTCAAGACCGAGGCTTACATGAAGGAGCACTATACCCTGCGCCTCAACGTGATGACAGGTACCCCCGAATATCGCATGAACGCCGTAGGTTACGGTTTCCAGCCTCTCGACTTGGCAGCCCGCAACACGATGACCATCAAGGCACTGAAGGCAGGTGTGGAATCGTGGGATAAGGATCTGAACCGCTATATCGACTCGAATCTCATCCCCAAATATTATCCGATGGAGGATTATCTGCGTCACCTGCCAAAATGGAACGGCAAGCACGACTATGTGGGCGAACTGGCCCGACGGGTAAAGACGGACAACAAGCACTGGGAAAACGACTTCCATACCTGGATGCTCTCGATGGTGGCGCAGTGGATGGGCAAGGACCGTCAGCATGGTAATGCCATCGTACCCCTGCTCATCGGTCCACAGGGGTCTGGTAAGACCACCTTCTGCCGCCGCCTGTTGCCAGAATATCTGCAGATGTATTTCAACGATCGTCTGTCGATGAAGAACGACAATGACATCTTCCTTGCCATGTCGGGCTATGCCCTCATCAACATCGACGAGTTTGACGCCATGTCGAAAAATCAGCAGCCCATCCTGAAGTACCTCATCTCAAAACACGACATCAAGTTCCGTCCGCCATACGGTAAGGTGATGGAAGAGCGTCAGCGCTTTGCCTCGTTTATTGCTACCACCAACAACCGCCGTCCGCTCGTGGATCCTACGGGCTCACGACGTTTCATCTGCGTTTATGCCGACGAGATTGACAATACTGGTCTTATCAACTACGATCAGCTCTATGCCCAGCTCTATACCGAGCTGCAGCAGGGTCATCGCTACTGGTTTGAGGACGAGGAGAATGCCCGTATCATGCAGCAGAACGAACCGTTCCAGCAGATCAACAGCTACGAGCAGATGATAGCCCTCACCTATCTGGCGCCTGAGGATACATCCGAGGATGCAGACTTCGTATCTCTACAACTGATCATGAAGCGACTCGAGAAACTGTTCCCTACCTTTACGATTATGAAAGGAACGGACGTTGAACTCGGAAGGCGGTTGACCAAGATGGGTTATGAACACAAACGAACCAATAAGGGATCTGTTTTCAAGGTTGAAGAGATATGATCTTAAAAAGTAAAACAAGTTGTTTTACTATCGTTCAGATAGCTTTAACAACGGTAAAAGATAGCTTCCTAGAAAGTAAAACAACTTGTTTTACTATGAGTGATAGTAGTGATAGATATTCAAAAAGTATCACTTAATATAACAAACTGATATTAAACAGATTAAAACGAATAGTGACAGATAATTAAAAAATAGCATAAACAAAATGGCAGTACATATTAAACTTATCAAGAACAATATCAAGAGCAGCAGCTCTTATGGGAAATATTTTGCAAAAACAGTCAGTCAGGGCGAGGTAACGCTCGATGAGATAGCCGCTGAAGCTTGTCGCAACAGCGGCTTCGGGGAGGGCGCCGTCATCGGTGTAGTGACAGAACTTCAGGATATCCTGAAGCAGAGACTCTCAGAGGGTCAGACGGTCATACTTCCGGGCATCGGCCGTTTCAGTCTTCGGGTAGAGAGCATCGGGGTGGATGACCCGAAGACATTCAACATCCGCCGTCACATCACCCGCATCGTCTGCGGTTTCTTGCCTGCCGGTCGCCGTATCCAGGGGCGCCATATCCTCTACGACTTCTGCGAGGGTGTCAAGGCCGTATGGCAGACGGGCTTTAAACCTTAAAGTTGTTTGAGCTCTATTTCTTGACAACCTTCTTGCCATCCTGAATGACGATGCCCTTTGTTGATGCGTTGGCCCTGCGACCGTCAAGAGTATAAATCTCACCTCTTCCATCAGACACCTGATTTCTTACTTCCTCGATTCCCGTCGCTTCATTGATGGTACCGCTGCCGCTGAGCGAACTGTAGGTCAGCATGTAGCCGTTCTTGTTGATGGTGCCATTGTTGACGAGGTTGGTCAAGGTTGTGTTGGCGGTGAGGTTCCAAACAGCTCCTTCATTGACGGTGACTGCGGCTGACAGTGCTGCCCCTGCACTGTTAGCGGCCCCGTTCCATGTGACGTTCTCACCAACGCTGACAGCAACATTGTTTATGTTGTCGGCATCCACCGTTCCCGTATACTCCCAACTGTCATTCGTTGTCCGCAATTCAAGGGTGCCTGTCGAACCCGTGCCGCGTTTATAATACTCCACGCTCATCAGTTTACCCGAGGCTACCGAGAGTGTCACGTCGGTCAGCGTCAACGTGCCCGTCACATTAGTGACGAAACAGAGCGGAGCACTGCTGCCGGTAGTGGTCAGTGTGGAACCAGTGACGGTACACACGGGCTTGGTACCCTCGGCATCGCCCGAGTTCGACTGGTGGAGCAGGATGCCGCGTGCATCGGAGTGACTAGTCATCGTACTGTTTCGGATTGTCACATAGTTACCTCCCTCCACCGTAGCCATAGGACCTTTCTCCGACGTGCCGATGATGTCATCGACGGTGATAGTGCCTGTGGAGTAGATCACCGACGACTTGCTACCCTTCGCCGTGATGGTGCCTCCTGTGACGGTCACGGTTCCGCCGCCACGGTCGGTGGCCACTGTCGACGAGGTCTCGCTGCGGGTAGTGATGTTCACGTTCGAGGCATTGATGATGCCGCCACCCGTGCAGTGCAGTCCCCGCGACACGCTTTGGGTGTTGTCGATGGTTACATTGCTGATGGTGATGGTAGCCCCATCGGTAGCGAAGATGGCATTGGCTCCCTTGGCATTAGTGGCGACGGAGCTGCCACTGATGATGACTGCGGCAGAAGAGCCTGAGGCATACACGGCAGAGTTGGTACCGTAGAAACTGGTGTCGTCGCCCGAATAGTTACTGCTGTAGTCACCTGTTTTCTGAATGGTACAATCATTGAGCATCAGCGTGCCATTGGTCACCTGCACAACATTGTAGTCAGAGGTGGAGGTCGAAAGCGTTTCGCCGGTCTTGGTGACGGTAGAGCCGTCGTTGAGCATATATGCCGCGCCTGCCGGTGACTTACTGCCTGAGCTGCGCGATTGCGCCGTCGTGGCGATACTCCACAGGGCGAGTGCCGATGTCAACAGACAGACCTTCAGTGTGAATAGATTCTTTTTCATAAACGATGAAATTTGTGCAGAAACACCCACTCTATTTATCAATCAGTTTTGACATCCTCTTAGCATCCTCATCGCCCTCCTTGGCTTCTTTGCGGATTTTAGCGAGAATGTCATCACCGCCCTTTTCGTTTTTGACGGCTTTGGAGAGCCACGTTCTGGCCTTCTTTTCATCAGCCGCTACTCCCTTTCCTTTCAGGTAAGCCTTGCCTAACTGATACTGGGCATCGGCATTGCCCAGACGGGCAGCCTTGGCAAAGTGTTCCACGGCCTTCTTGCGGTCTTTCTGGACACCCTTGCCGTCCTTGTAGCATTTGCCTACTGCATAGATGGCCTTGGCGTAGTCCTGCTTGGCCGACTTCTGATACCACTGCAGGGCCTGGCTGTCGTCCTCAGCCACGCCAAGCCCTTTGTCGTAGCAACGTCCCAGCCGGTATTGTGCCTTCTTGTGACCCTTCTCCGCTGCAGCTTTTAGTTTAGGAACCGCCGCTGTATAGTTCTTGGTATCGTAGAGTGCCTTGGCTTCCTTGTATAGTTTGTCTGCACTTTGTGCACTGGCAGTCATGCCGACTGCCAGTGCAATAAGGATGGCTATAAGATGTTTCATATTCTAATAGATAATGGTTACTGACTTTTTGGCAATGCTGGTGGTGGTAGGCGTCCCCTGGATGGTGATGCGTTTCTGGGCCAGTTCATCGTCGCTCAGTGTATCGTCCTCATAGCCATTATCGCAGGCCCAACTCTTATTGACGGTAGCCGTAAATGAGCCACCGCTAACGATGATGCCCGTATCGCTCTTAATGGCTTTGGGTTTGGCATCCTCATTTCCGCCTGTAGTTGTTGCCACCAGTGTTCCACCACTGAAGATGATGTCTTGGGCGCAGTTAATGCCCTTGCCACCATCACCACTACTGGTCATGGTCAGCGTACCTCCATTCATCGTAAACGGATAGTCGCACTTAATGCAGGCCGCGCTGCTATAATCCTGTTCGTCGCTGTCATAGATACAATCGCCACTGGTTGTGATGGTGATGTTGCCTCCATTGACAACCACGACAGAGTCGCACCTGATGCCGCGTGCAGCATCGGCTGTCACGCTGATGTCTATGGTGCCATTGTTAATCCACAGACCGTCGTTCACCTTGATGCCGTTGCCCGATGTCGAATTGACATTTAGGGTTACATCCTCGTTGATAACGATATAGTCATCGCAGGCAAAACCGTGTTTGGTGTTGCCAGTCACATTCAGCGTTCCTGTACCCATCACATACACCTGACCTTCGCTGAAGAAAGCGCCCTTCTGGTCATAGTCTTGCTCCGTGTATGAGGAGCCGTCCGTCAGTGTATTGGTAGTGCCGCTAGTCACATAGAGGTAGAGCGACTTGCCACACTGGTTGTTGATGGCAGGTCCGTCGGTATTATGTATGCTGACGCCGTTGAGCTGAATGCCGAATTTCTTCTCTCTATAAACTATCAGTGAACCTTCGGTAGTCGAGCCGCTGAGCACCAGCAGCAGTGAGTCTGTGTCGGAGTCCGTGTTTACAATAACATCAGCACCGTTGATAGTCACATAACCATTGTTGTCTCCACTAACACTGACGCTGCTGCCACTGTAGGTGATGTTGATGACGTTGGTTGTCGATGTCGTACCACTGGTGTAGGCACTGAAGTCGGTATCGTCGTTCTGGCAGGCTGTTATAAAGAATACTGCCATCATGCAAAGAATGATCTTCTTCATATAAAAATAATTCGTGTAATTATTAATATTTTTGCTTCTAGAACTTAAACTTATAGCCAACTCCGATGTAGTGCATGTTAGGATCATAGTCGTCTGCATCCACATTCTTCATATTCTGGAAACGGTAGAAGGCACTTAGCGAGTGTTGTTTCGTGAGTCGGATATCGGTACCCACAGTATAGCGTATCTTTTCAATAGCCCACGAGTTGTAGAGCTCGATGCTGGCGTATGGTGTGAATAATGCCCGCTTCTTGTCGTAGGAAACCTCGAAGCGCGAGCGCAACTGGTTCTTGCCTTTGCCGCTGCGCACCTTGTCTTCCCACGTCTCGTCATCAAAGTCCCAGCGCTGGACAGTCTTCTCCGGGCGGTAGGTATATTGCCAGCGTTCGCGCAGTGAAAGCTTGATGTTGTTGCTGAACTTATAGCTGCCAGTCAGCGAGGCATATACCCGGTGTTTGATGCCCCAGTAGCTTGGACGCCAATGATTGTAGGCTCCTGACGACTTGAGGTCAATGTCCTCGCGGAAGTTCTGGTTCAGCAGATTATATCCGGCATTGGCTTTCAGCCAGTTGGTAAGTTTGTATTCGGCTCCGATGCCAAACTTCCAGCGGTCCATCGTCTTGAGGTTATTACGGGTACGCATCTCGGCTTCAATGCCGATGCTCAGTTTCTTGTTCACTCTCTTCTCGACCTCGGCACCTACCAGGAGGCCGGCTTCGCTTTGGGCTGACAGCGGCAGGCACAGGGCTGCCAGGAGTACTGTTGTAATGATTTTAGAAATTCGCATATTCTGAGTTTTTGATTTTTATCTTGTTATCTATCTCTTTGTCGGCAATGTCGTCAGTCTCATACTGTACGCGCAGCATGGCCATGTCGCGCAGAAAGTCAATGGCTCCTACATCTATCTTGGTCACCTTCAGCCCAGTGCGCTCCTTGATGTCCAGAATGAGTTCCTGACGTTTCTCGGGCTTGATGAGTTCAATGCGGTCGTATTGAATGAGTTTGGAAGCCTCGACCTTCAATAGCCGTTCGAAGACGAAGATGACGGCAATGATAACCACGTCTATGGTAATGAGCTCGGCCAATGGTGTGCCAATCATCTTGCCTAGGTCATCAACGCCCAGATTGTCAGCCATAGCGTGTACCACCGACAGGCAGACGACGACGAAAAGATAAGTCATTTCGCGCACAGGCATCGTGTCTGTGCGGTAGCGCATGATGGAGAAGATGCCGAAGAGTCCCAGTCCCACACCCATCGTGGCCTTGCCGCGATCCATGCCCATCATCAGATAGACGAGAAAGAAGATGGCCACTGAGATGATGACGAAGGTGAAATAGAAGTCATGCCGACGGGCCTTCTTGAAATAGAGGAAGTGGACAACAAACCAGTTGACGAAGAGGCATAGTATGAACCGTATCATCGTATCGCCAAAGGTGATTGAAAATAAATGTTCCATAGAGTTTCTTTTTTATATAATTTGTTATGCATTATTGACTATTTTATTAATTTCGATAAGCTTGCGTTTGAAACGGTTGCAGGGCAGTTGGGGATTGGTAAGTGCCGACCCCATGCAATATTTGGAGAAACCGTGTGGATGGATGTGTAACTGGCGCAACATCTCGAGAATGGGCGAGGACACGCGACCGTCGCGTTTTAGCTCGATAATTACCAGATTGCCCATATCTTTCTGTGTTCCGTTCACAAGGTTGCGGAAACTGAGTCGGCTGTCGATTGTGAGCCGCTCGGTCTTAGCCTTGTTGACCAGTGTGATGCGCGAGAAGTGATTGTTCAGAACTGGCTGCAGCGTGTCTACACTGTAGTTCAGATACTGGCTGAGGAAGTTGCGCTTTACGGCTTCGTGCACATCCATGTCGCTCACCTCCATGCGTTTTTTCTTTGTGCGACCGTGGTTGTTCTTGGTCTTCACTTCCATAAATTTCAGCCCACTGACGCAATAGGTGCGGAATCGGATCTTCTGGCGGTTGGCGTGGCCGTGCTGGTGCTCGCTGTACATGTCGAAGTCACGGGTGTCGAAATAGGTTGTGTCATACTCCAGATTGCGCTGACCGTCAATCTCTTGAATATAATAGTCTTTGAGGGCCATCGTCAGTAACTGCTGTAGGCGCTGCTGGGTTGTGACAAACTTGGTGTCCGTGCGGTTCATCAACTTGACGCTTGACATCTGCTCCAAAGAAATGGGAGCGAAGGTTTTAAGCAATTCAGTCATAATCTTCTATGTTTAAGTAATTTTTCTGATGCAAAGTTAACCTTTACTCCCATATCTCACAATTCTAATCAACGAAACGCCCGTTTCTTTCAGCGAATCATCATCGGCCCCAACCGCCACCGCCGGCCCCACCGCCAGAGTCGCTGCTATAGGTGGAGAGTGATACGGTGGAACCTCCGCTACTGCTGGTATAGCCGTTGCCGCTCCAGAAGCTGGTGCCGCTACCTGTTACGCCTGACATGAGCGATGGCGAATCTGTGGTGTAGGCCACCATCTTCAGACTCGTGCTGGCCGTAGATGGCACCTTGAAGGCGAAGGCAGTCGTACTACCATTATACAACGCATACCAAGTGTTACTGCTGAACGAACTGGCCTGCATGGCGGTGCCGTTAGAAACATTGGCTCCCTTTTCAAATCCACCAATGGCAACGATGTTACCTCCCGTGATGTTGAGCGAATACTGCTCAGCTGCATCCAGTCCGACTTCTGCACCGCCTGCACAGACTACGAAAATATTGCCACCCGTGATGTTCATATTGCCATTGGCATCCAAACCATCGCTACCAGACGAACTCACCATGATATAACCACCACTGATGGTCATCGTGCTTGAGGAGTTAATGCCGTCGTCAGCCGTTGAAGCATAGACATAGCCATCTGTCATTGTGAGCGTGCTCTTCGACTCGATGCCCTCGCCGCCGGCACCGGTTGTTATGATATTCATTGTGCCGCCGTTGATAGCTATTGCCCCATCAACCTTGATACCCTTGGGTAACGACTTGTAGTTGGTGCCGTAGCTGTCTAACTGTTGCGAGTTGGAGACAGTAGATATGGTACCGCTTGACGAGGCTACCACCGCGTTGCCGCTGGTCTTGATGGTAACTGTACCGTCTGTTGTGGTCAGTGTGCCATCTACACTGATGCCCTTGCCACCTGCTCCTGTGCTAGTCAACGAAAGAGTGCCTCCGCTAATGGTCATATTGCCGTCAGCACTCAGACAAGCTGCTGCCTTGGTCTTTGAATCATCTGTGTCCCAGGATCCACCGCCACTAGTCGTACAGGTTATCGTTCCGCCGCTGACGCGGATGTCGCCTTCGCTTTTGACAGCCTTGGCTGCTGTAGCAGTGACTGTGACGTTCAGTGTGCCGTCTTCTAAATAGATGTTGCCTGTGTCTTCGTCCTCATGGTCGGTTGTTTCGCCGGTAGACGTCGTACCGCCCAAGTCACACTGGATGCCGTCATCACCCACACCACTGATGGTCACCGTACCGCTCTTCATAAGGAAGTACTCCTCGCAGTTAATGCCGTCGCCAACTGCCGATGTCACGTTTAGTGCCAGGTTTTTAATTTCGATATACGATGCCGATTTGATGGCATGTTTGTAATTGCCTACAACGTTGAGCGTACCGTTACCCTGAAGCTGCAGTTGTCCCTTCGAGTAGATGCAGGCCTTCTGTGAACCACTGCCGTCGGTTAGCGTATTCTCAGTGTCCTTCTTCGCACTGAGCTGTATGCGCTTCGAGTTTGTGATATTGATGGCTGCACCACTCGGGTTTGTAAGTGTCACACCAGCCAGCGATACCGTACACTTGTACGAGCCGTCCAAGGTCAGCGAGCCGTCAGTCGTCGAGCCGCTGAGCACATAGGTAATCTCATCACCATCCACCGCGTCGGTATTTCCCTGCGTAATGGTGACGTGGGCTCCGCTGATTGAGGCCGACACGTAAGCCGATATATTGCTGGCAGCTGTTACTGTTGCCGACGAGCCGTTATACACGATGTTCACCGTATTGGCATCGACATCCGTCGAACTGCTGCTTTCATCGCCAACAGTCATGCTCGTGATATCGCTGAGGTTGACGGTCGTACCGTTGATAGTTACTGTCGAACCATTCGAGAAGGTGGCAGGTGAGCTCTCTGTCATCTCTGAAGCCGAGAACGAGTAAGTGTTACTGCTCGTCGTTATTCTCAGTGTCTGCGCCCCTGCTGCTATCGTCAACAAAAGGGTCAATATAGATAATAATGTACGTCTCATCTTACCACCATTTTATAAGTTCTACTTTTTGTCTTCACGATATACACGCCTTTACACATCTGCTCTTTGGAGACCTTGTGTCCCTGAAGGTCGTAGATTTCTGTGACTTCGTCGAGTGTAGCATTGGTAATCTCCTTGATTCCAGTAGTCGTTTCGTTGGATGTCGAGAAATACATCTTACTCAGGTTCGAGAGGGTAAACGACTGCGATCCAGCCGTCAGTGTTGTCCCGCTGATGGTCAGCGTCAGATTCTCGACCGAGACGGAAGCCTTCGCTCCGTCGGTCGTCTCAAAGGTCAGATAGGTGTAATCGGCAGCATGAACAGCCAGCGTCCCCATCATCATCGATAAAATAAACACTAATTTCTTCATATATCAACTTGTTTTAGTTTGGCTGCAAAAGTATAAAAAATAAAGTGTCGCTGGAAATTTATTCAACCAACAGCACTTTTTTTTCAGCGAAAGGATTTATCTCTTGACAACCTTCTTTCCATCCTGAATGACAATGCCCTTTGTTGATGCGTTGGCAACGAAGGTGTTTCACCAACAGAGTTTAGGGAAGAAAATCAATAAATAACACCATATAACAATGTGCCATTGTCAAATTTCCTAACCTGAATAATTCATAAAGGCACAAAAAAAAGCGTTTTTCTTTGCCATGTCGGCAAAAATTAGTACCTTTAAGTGCTTCATTTACAAGGTAATAATAACGCTTCTTATGTGCAAAGGTACTTCAAAAAACTCAGACTACCAAGAGAAAACGCTTTTTTCTCTTCCAGAAATTGTATCCGACAAGAAAATCCGTGTTGATTTCGACTCTCCGGACATATCCTCCAATGGCGGCTTACTGCTTGTTGGCAATATGCGCAACTCCCTGGCATGGAAGATTGGCAGCCTTATCCCCGATGACAGGAAGAAGGAGTTCATCCACCACACTTACCTGGAAATGGTCAGCCAGCGTATTGGTCAGATACTCTGCGGCTATGAGGATGCCAACGACTGTAACCGCCTTCGCAGCGACAGCGCACTGAAGATGTCCTGCGGGCGCAAGCCTTCTGATGCCGATCTTTCGTCACAGCCCACGATGACCCGCCTGGAGAACAACATAGGCAGCAAGACACTCTACCGCATAGGGAAACTGTTCCTCGATGAATACATATCGTCATTTGACAAGGCCCCGAAAAAGATTATCGTCGATGCCGACGACACCAATGCCAACACATATGGAGCACAGCTGCTCTCGATGGTTGACAAGCAGAAACGACGTGCAGAGAACGACTACCTGAAAGCCCAGAAGGTGGAGGACGACAGGTATATATCAAGATTAGTTTCTCGCCTCACCATCGGCATCGGCAAGAGCTGGAGACGGCACTCATAAGAATGGCAGCATAGCCAGACTGCAACACTACAATCATGCTATACGGAGTCGTCCTTGAACAAGGACAGAATCTTTTGTACCCATACACCATGAATCGGCACTAAATGAAACGGAAATGCTATGCTGAATTCAGAAAATCTTATAATAACACATCGTAATTCGGTACAGAGTTTTCGTGTGAGGCTACTGATATAAGAAAAACAGGTATAACTCAGAGATGGGAAGACCTCTATGAATTATTCAGGCTATGTATTTTACAGTAAATTACATGTAAAGGTTCGAGTACACCCTATTTTTGTTCCCAAAAGTCAGCTATTTGATTCATCACGCAAAGAGGCCTTCCACTAACTAACTCATTTACAATATGTTGCAAATTATATCCATAAACAATTGGAATTCAAAATCTAACAAAGCTCAAGCAAAAACGCCCCCAGAATCGCCCCCCCAAAAAGAAAAAGAAAAATCGCCAACCAATTGACAGTCAGCGACTTGCACAAATACTTTGTGGAGCTGGAGGGAGTCGAACCCTCGTCCAAACAGGGAAACCATACGCTTTCTACACGCTTATTCCAGCCTTCGGTTTTCGAGTGCCGACAAGACCTGAACCACCAATCGACACCTTAGCTCCTAAATTTCATCCCTGCATCGGAGCCTACAGAGACTATTTCCGATTTAACCTGCGCCGCTTGATCCTCAGATTCGGAACAACATCCTTGGAGCGACGTCTCGTT
>Ga0310786_10006710_pt1 | contig 15220 bp, 12 predicted proteins | sample AusTroGonzalo_MG_FD_203881 | JGI IMG/M metagenome (GOLD analysis project Ga0310786, IMG submission 203881) | Bovine rumen microbial communities from tropical cattle in Woodstock, Queensland, Australia - Gonzalo_03 (v2) (version 2) | ecosystem: Host-associated > Mammals > Digestive system >... | reverse complement strand
CTTCGCGCTTATTGTACCACACCAAGCCGAGGTAAGAAACGAGCATAAGGATAAGCATGGCGATGCCGTAAACTTCGGCTTCGACCGCATTGAACCAGAACGTATCGGAGAACGTAAGGAGGAAACCAGCCACGAGAGCGGCAGTCCCCAGCACGAACGTGCGCATCTTTTCAGAAATCTTTTCGGCAAGAGCGTCCGTCTTGAGGACCGTTGCCAAAAGTTCCCACGCAAAGAGGGCCGTCACATAGACCGTCGCCGCAGAACTCACAACAGAAATGTAGTTCACGCGCTTTGCAATTTCGCCCACGAACGGCAAGAAGAGGATGACCGCACGGGCAAGGAACACGAAGAACGGAGTTCCAGGAGGATGCGGAATGCCAAGGGTGTTTGCGCAAGCGACGAATTCACCGCAGTCCCAGAAAGAGACCGTCGGAGCCATCGTCATCATGTAGACGATCAAAGCGATAAAGCCAGCGATACCGGCAAAAATATGCTTATGCCATTTCTCGTTAATCTTCATAAAAATTAAGCATCCTTCTTAGTATTGTTAGCGACCATACCACGCTTCTGCATGAACCCTGCCAAGAGCCCGTTGACGAACGTGCCCGAGGAATCCGTGCTGAACTTTGCCGCGATCTGAACCGCTTCGGAAAGAACCACCTTCATCGGGACTTCGGTAACATACAAAAGTTCGACCATCGCGATGCGGAGGATAATACGGTCGAGCGTTGCCATACGTTCAATTCCCCAATGAACAGAGCAAGCTTCGATTTCGGCATCAAGTTCTGCCTTGTGAGCCTGGACGAGGTCCACAAGCTTCATGCCATACTTTTTCATGGCATCCTGAAGCGGCTGGGCTTCGAGAACGCCCGGCAGGGACTCGCCCGCCGTTGCACCAGAGATTTCCATTGCATAAAGCAGCTGCATTGCAAAGACGCGAGCCGGTCTAAAACTAATCTGTGCCATAATTACTTTCCAATCTGTTTGTAAAGATTAACCATTTCAACTGCAGTTCTTGCCCAGTTGCAACCGAGGTTGCCAGCCTTGAGGCCAGCGCGGTTCATCGCCTGGTCGACCGTATCGGTCGTGAGGATTCCGAGAATCACCGGGACCTTGCCTTCGGCAGCGAGGGATGCGATACCGCTCGTAGAGTTGTTCACGACAACGTCGTAGTGTCCCGTTTCGCCACGGATAACGGCACCGAGAGCCATCACGGCATCGTACTTGCCGGAATCGACAAACTTGCGGCAAACGCCCGGCAATTCAAAAGCACCCGGGACATGGGCAACGGCAATGTCGTCGCTATCGACGCCAAGCGTTTCGAGTTCGCGGACGGCACCTTCGAGGAGCTTGTCCGTCACCACTTCGTTAAAACGGGCAACGGCAATCGCCACCTTCATGTTAGAACCATTGAGGGAATTTTTGAATTCTTTCATCTTATTTTCCTTCGTCTAAAACTTCGGCTGCGCCATGATCCGCATTGTCGAGATGGAGCTCGTGGCCCATCTTTTCTTTCTTGGTGCGCAGGTAAAAACGGTTGATTTCATTGGGCTTGATTTCGATAGGCACGCGTTCCACGATCTTTAAGCCGTAAGCGGAAATGCCAGAAATCTTGCTCGGGTTGTTCGTGAGGAGTCGCATTTCCTTCACGCCGAGGTCCGCCAGAATCTGGGCGCCCGTACCGTACTGGCGCAAGTCGGACTTGAACCCAAGGTGGAGGTTCGCCTCGACCGTGTCGAGACCCTTCTCCTGCAGTTCGTAAGCGCGGAGCTTGTTGCAAAGACCGATGCCACGGCCTTCCTGACCGCGCATGTAGAGGAACACGCCACCGTGTTCGCCGATGAACTTCATCGCAGCGGCAAGCTGGTCGCCGCAATCGCAACGGAGGCTACCAAAAATGTCGCCCGTGAGGCATTCGCTGTGGACGCGAACGTAGACCGGCTTGCTGAAGTCCGGATTACCGGCAACCCAAGCCACATGTTCGACGCCGTCGGTCTTGCTGCGGTAGGCATAAGCCGTGAAATCGCCGTACTTAGTCGAAACGTGCGGGGCAGCCACGCGCTGCACCAGCTTTTCGTTTCTCAGGCGGTAGTCGATCAAGTCACGGATCGAGATAATCTTGAGGTCGAACTTCTTGGCGACTTCCTGGAGCTGCGGCATACGGGCCATCGTGCCGTCTTCGTTCATGATTTCAATAAGAGCGGCAGCCGGGCGGAGTCCGGCAAGGCGAGCAAGGTCCACGGCGGCTTCGGTGTGGCCTGCACGACGCAAAACGCCTTCTTCCTGGGCGTAAAGCGGAGAAATGTGACCCGGACGGCCAAAGTCCGAAGGCTTGGAATTCGGATCGGCAAGAGCCTGAATCGTCGCGGCACGGTCGTGGGCAGAAACGCCCGTCGTGCAGCCTTCGAGCTTATCGACCATGACGGTGAACGGAGTCCCGAGCATGGAAGTATTTTCGGCAGTCTGACGCGTGAGATTCAATTCGCGGCAGCGAGAAATCGGAAGCGGGCAGCAAAGCACGCCACGCCCCTCGTGGAGCATGAAGTTCACCTTTTCGGGAGTAATCTTTTCGGCGGCGATAATGAAATCGCCTTCATTTTCACGGTCTTCGTCATCAACCACGACCAAGAACTTGCCGTTCTTGAAATCCTCAATGGCCTCTTCAATCGTATTAAGCAAGGTCACGTTCCTTTAGATAGTTTTCGATGTATTTGCCCAGCATATCGACTTCGACATTCACCACGGTGCCAGGCACCCAGTTCCTGAGATTCGTGCGGGCAAGAGTTTCGGGAATAATGCAGACGCGGATATAATCCTCCCCTTTTTCGGCAACCGTAAGGCTAATACCGTTCAAGGAGATGGAACCACGACGAATCACGTAGCGGCGCAAGTCCTGCGGCAGAGCCAAATCGACCTCAACACCGGTTTCGCGCGGAGTGACGCGCAAGACTTCGGTAGTGCAATCGACATGCCCCATCACAAAATGACCGCCCATAAAGCTATCGGCACGGCAAGGATACTCCAAATTGACGAGATCCCCAACTTTAGCCTGCTTAAAAGACGTGTTCACGACCGTCTGGTGCATAATGCAGAACGTCGCTTCGTCATCAGTGCAACTTTCGACCGAGAGACACACACCGTTATTGGCGATGCTGTCGCCCAGTTTGCTGTTTTTAAAGAATCCCGGCGACTTCATGCGCATCGAGAGCGCATCTCCCCTGTTTTCGAGGGAAACGATTTCGCCGGTTGCTTGAATTATACCCGTAAACATACGCGGCAAATATAGAAAAAAGGCGAGAGCCGCGCCAACACAAGTATTGCGTTGGCATGGCCGAGCCACACTATATGCACTCCAAAGGAGTGCCATTTAGCAAATTAGACGAGAGACGACAAATGCGTAAGCTGAGAATCGCGGCCAAATTCATTTGGACATGACCGAAGCGAGCATTTGGGACTTGAGCAAAGCGAAAGGCCAAAGACGAGAGATAACAAGTGTTTAAGGCATCGAAAAGATTGTTGGCAGTTGGCATGGCCGAGCCGCACTATATGCACTCCAAAGGAGTGCCATATAGAAAAGTAGGAAGGAAACTGTAGGTTATAAGTAGGGGAAAGGCGCAGCTTTGGAGGATAATCACAGAACCATTTTTACGATAATTGCAAAATAGCGATTAAAACAAGTCCTACGCAATAGACAAAGCTGTGGCAAATTTATGAATCATTTTAGACAAACAAATTTTTTATCGAACTTTCATCAGCAATTTACTGCGGGTAATACACTGTCAGTACATCGGGGCCGATGACAGCAGATTCCTTGGCGACAAGACCTGCGGGCAATTCAGGGTATTCAAGCCCACACTTAATGACGCCTTGTTCGATAAGCTGATCCAGTTTTTCATCGACAAGAGTGTCGGTGGAGCGCCACAAATCAAGGCGATTCCACAGAGGCTGCGCATTTTGCGCATTTTCGCGCGCGTCTTGCGCATTTTGAGACTGCGCATCTGCCCCGCCATTAAACAGTTCACGAGCAAGTCCTGCGCCCGGTTCCACCATCAAGCGGTGCATTCCGCGGGCAGACAATTCATCCACCATCGTGCGCCAATTTTCAGCAAACGTTTCATGAGTCAACAGCACAAAATCGGCAACGTTTGGCTGCGGGACGCAAGAAAACACAAGCGTTTTCGCTTCCTTTGACGTAAACGCGACCAAATGCGTGATTTCATCGGCGGTAAATTCGTGATGTCCCGCCCAAATGACTTTAACGGGGTCATTCCCGCTAACATAACGCACATTAAGGCTCGGGTTATCGGCAAGGAGAGTCCCCGCACCGACAAGCACGCCATCGCTCATCGCACGGAGTTCATGATTCCAGCAATTCGCTCCGGCCTTTGTAATGGCTAGCGGCAAATGGTTCCCTGCCGTATCGATGCAGCCCATAAAGCCATCTTGCGAAACCGCAGACTTGACTTCGACAAACGTACGCTTGTTACGTACAAAATAATCATATCCTTCGAAATAGCGTTCCACTTCAGCAAAGACATCATGGCCTTCAGCTTCGTGTTCCGCCTTCTCCTGGGAGTTCAACGGCATGAATTCAAAAACGCGGCATTCCCCGGAAGATTCGCCGTTCGGGCATTCTTCGACACAGGCTTTAATGCAAGCGTCCACGCCTTCGTAAACTTCAATCCCCGCTTCTTCGAGAATTTGGCGGGACTTGCCATGCACCACGGGGTTCGGGTCAGAATGTGCGAAAAAGACCTTCTTGATTCCGGCTTCGATAATCGCCTTCGTGCAAGGGGGCGTTCTACCGTAATGGCAGCACGGTTCAAGCGTCACGTAGATGGACGCACCCTGCGCAAACGCACCCGCATCGCGCAATGCCATGACCTCGGCATGAGCGCTCCCCGGACGTTGGGTATGCCCCTTCCCCACAATAATTCCGTCCTTCACAACAACAGCACCGACCGCCGGATTCGGGCGGCTAAAGCCAATCGCAAGGAACGCTTGCTGTAAGGCGTAATGCATGTAGTTTGTGATTTCTGGAGTCATGTGTAATGCAATTTCAAGAGTTTACTGGATTCTTCACGCTGCGCGTTCAGAATGACGGCAAACATCCGGGATGACAGCATTACTTCTGCGGGAGAGCGAGGATGCCACCGTCGATGTTGAACACGCGGGTGTAACCATTTTCGGTGAGGAACTTCGAGGCCGCCATGCTACGCTTACCGCTACGGCAGTAAATCAAGAGGTCCTTGTCCTTCGGGAATTCGCTCAAACGCTGCGGCATTTCCTGGAGAGGAATGTTGATAGCAGCAGGAGAAGCCATACCCTTTGCGACTTCGGCTGGAGTACGCACGTCGATAAGGACTGCGCCAGCCTTGTTCATTTCGAAAGCCTTTTCCCAATCAATAGTCGTAATGGTAGCGACTCTCTGTTCAGCGACCACCGGAGCCTGCTGAACGGTTTCAACCGTCTTCACGGTAGCTTGCTGCTTGTTTTCTTCATTAGATTCGCAAGCCGTCGTAAGCATCATTGCCAAAACAGAGATTGCCAAAATTTTATTCATTACACAGAACTCCTTAAGTTGTACATTTTAAATATAACACAAATAAATTCGTACTTATTCTACGACACCGTCAATAAACTCGAAAATCTCATGATATGCCTTGTCGCGAACGTCCTTACGGGAAAGCAACAAGTCATGAAGACCATCCTGAATGACCTTTGTCGTCACGTTTTCGCCAAGATGCGGGGCCCATTCAGCAATATGCTCCACATTCAAGACGCCATCGCAATGCATGTAGTCGTCCGTCCACTCGTCGCCTTCGGCCGAACAACCGCTATGCAGCACAAGAACCGGAGTTTTGATGTCCGATTTCGAATGAAGACGCCCCTGCGCATTCATAATCGCACGCACCCATCCAAGGTATTGCGTTGGACGCTCAGCACTCTTCCATTCCTCGATATACTCCCATTCCCCCTTTTCACGTTTCAGCAAGGAATAGGCGTAATTCGGGTCACCCGTCGAGCCCACCGAAAAGTCCGGCATGAACAGCGCTATTTCGGAGAGAATCGGAAGGACTATTTTACGGATAGGCCAGTTAAAATTCATGTCCAAGAACGGGCTGTTCAATACAAGGGCCGCAAACAGTTCATCCTTGCGATCGTTCACGTATGACGACGTAATCAAGCCGCCCTGCGAATGGCCAAGAATCACAAACGGAATGCGTTCCGCTTCGTCGTAATCGTCCACTGCAATTTTCTTGCTGAGTTCTACGGCCACATCCAGTTCCGCATAAAACTCCCTGACGCTACGCATGTCGGCACGGGCATCCTCCGATTTCAATGACCTACCACAACGGTGCAAGTCAATGGCAAAGAAGGCAAAACCCGCAGAGTCCGCTTTTTCGGCCAATTCCGTCTGGAAAAAGTAATCGTTAAAGCCGTGAACATAGAGAATAATCCCGCGCAAGCTCGTGCTTCGCGATTCCGAGCGAGGAGAACTCCCAAACGGGTATTCAATCAGCGTCGAATGGAAAACCTCTTCGCTATCCGGGCTCGTCTCGATCGGATAGATTTTATAAGGTTCCCCCAGAACCGCATCTACAGATTCATTCGACAAAGAGTATTCAATAACATCAGGATGGACATCAATCTCGGACGATGGGTCCAACAGCACTTCGTGCATCGCTTCGGCGTTTGCAAAAAACACATAAACCGCCGATGCCACAAAAAACAGCACCAGCGGAACGATCATGATGATTATTTTCGTTTTTTTCATGCCTACATAATACAAAAATTCATCGGGCTACATGACTTATGACAGCAGAGCCACAACGTCTTTTGCAATTTGTACCGGATTCAGGCGGTTCTTTTCGCACAAATCCGCAAAACTGACCTTGTCGTAGAACTCCTTCGAGAGGCCGCGCACAAGCACCTTCGCTTTTGTATCGCCAAGAGTGGTCGACACTTTTTGCCCAAAGCCACCTTCGACAACACCATTTTCGAGCGTCACGAACACATCGTGCGTCTTGGAAAGTTCATGAAGCAAATCGCTATCAACACCGCTTGCATAACGCGGGTTCACAAGCGTCGCATCGATTCCTTCACGACGAAGTTCTAGCGCCACAGCCGCCGCACGCTGGTAAAAATCGCCAAGGCCGATGAGCGCCACACGTTCTCCGCGGTGCACCACCTTGAACTTGTTGAGGTTCGTGTAATCCTTTTCAAAAATGTCGCTACGGTGATGGACGGCATTCGGGATGCGAATCGCTACCGGATGTTCCGTCTGGTCAATCGCCCAATCCGCCATCGTCTTGAATTCTTCAACACACGTCGGGCAAAGGTAAACCAAGTTCGGGATGTTCGAAAGCATCGGGATGTCGAAGATGCAAAGGTGCGTCGTATCGTTCATGCCATCGGCTCCCGACATCGTCACCAAGAGCGTCGCCGGATTCTTGTTCACGCACAGGTCCTGCGAAAGCTGGTCATAGGTGCGCTGGAGGAATGTACCGTGCGTGCTGTAAATAGGCTTTGCGCCACCTTTCGCAAGGCCAGATGCCAAGGCGACCGCATGTTCTTCGGCTATGCCCACATCGATGTACTGTTTGCCCGCTTCTTGACGGCGAGCCGCATGGAAACCGATTCCCGCAGGAACCGCCGAATGGATCACGACCACCTTCGGGTCGCTCTTGATTTTCGCCATGAGGAAAAGGCCGATAACTTCGCTGTAGCTTTCGCCGCTGCCCCAGTTGATGACGCCCGTTTCGGCGTTGAACGGAGCCGCCCAATGCCACATTTCGCGATTCTGTTCGGCATACGAAAAACCGCGACCCTTTTGCGTATGGATATGCACCACGACCGGACGCTTTGTATCCTTCACGGACTTGAACGTTTCGATGAGCGACGCAATATCGTTACCTTGTTCTAAATACTTGTAATCAAAGCCAAGAGACTTGAAGTAATTATTTTCGGACTTGCCGCCCGTAGCACGGAGTTCCGCCAAGGACTTGTAAAGTCCTCCATGATTTTCGGCAATGGACATTTCGTTGTCGTTGACCACCACGATAAAGTTCGTTGCGTATTCGCCCGCATTGTCCAGGCCTTCAAAAGCTTCACCACCACTCAAGGAACCGTCACCGATTACGGCAATCACGTTCCCGGATTCACGCAAAACATCGCGAGCCGTCGCCAAGCCAAGCGCAAGGCTTACCGACGTCGAAGTATGCCCCACCATAAAATGGTCATGTTCACTTTCGGTCGGTTCCGTATAACCAGTCACATCGCCGTAATGATCGGCTTCCAAGAACGCCTGTGCACGCCCCGTGAGCATCTTGTGGCTGTAGCTCTGGTGACTCACATCATAGACAATCTTGTCTTTCGGAGATTCGAAAACGTAATGGAGTGCAATCGTCGCTTCCACGAATCCGAGGTTCGGCCCAACATGCCCGCCACGCTTGGAAAGTTTTTTGATCAAAGCGGAACGCATTTCTGCAGCTAACTGTTCGAGACTTTGGACATCCAACGATTTCACGTCGGCAGGGGACTTGATTTTTTCTAGGAGCATGGGACCTCGCGGAATCCTTTTATTGCAAAGCGGGGCTTTAATTTGAATATAATATATACAAAAACGCCCTGAGAAATTTGCAAATTCTCAGGGATTCTGTTACAAACGTAAACAAAGACAACGCATAGATTCCCGCCTGCGCGGGAATGACAAAGAAGACGAAAGAGCAGGCTTCGCCTACCTAATGCACTATAGCACAAAGAGCGCGAGGGCCACAATCAAGGCGATAAACGGTATGGCAAATAGAGCGAGGAACCGCAAACAATAAAGTGCAACCTTTACGTTCCAAAAGAAAAGGCGACGCCTCCCCTGCTTGGTCTTGCGGATTTCGGCTTGGCAATCAGAGCAAATATTCCCCACCTTGTTGCGGTAGCGAATGGCCAAGTTGCTTTCCATCGGAGACATCCCGACTTTATCATTAAATTCCTTATGGCAAATAGAACATGTAGACTGCATGTAGTGAATTTAGTAAAGAAATTTAACTAGATCCTTCGACTGCACCTAACAGCTCCGCTCAGGATGACATAACCAATGACTAATTACCAATTCCCTTAAACAGCGTGGTTATCGTCAAAGAATCGTTATCCCCAAAGCCTTCGCTATAACGGTATCTCAAAGTCCATGTGATTACAGTATCACGCTCTAACGGTTCATCAAGCCAATTAGCAAGGTAGAACGGTTTCTTTTCATAAACCGATGGATAATAAGTTCCCAAATAACGAATACTATAATGAGTATAAACAGCACAAACCACCATAGAATCTTGTTTTACGCAATGAGTATTCGGCTCATCCATAACCCATTTAGGCAAACCATTTATCGAAATAGTATACCCTGTAAATAAAGTATCCATTCCAAAGATTTCATCCTGAGTATCAAGTGTATCGAGTGCATTACGGAACGCAGCCGTATCAAACGGTGGTGCATTTATAGCCGGGACATAATCCGTCCAAGCGTTCGCACCATAATTTAAGAATAACGTATCGTACGCTTCTTTACGTAATGTTGTATGGTACGCATCGAGGTAAACAGTATCAACAACACACTTATAACCCGACTGTCTACAGAATGCATAATTATTGGGTAGTACAACAAAGTCTACCGGAGCATTGGGCAAAGCAGTTTGAAGTATCTCCATATCGTACATATAACAGACTTCACTGACATCACAGCTAAAAGTTTTTTGTATTCCAGAAGAATCAAGTTCGCAATACACAGGTACACTGCCGCAAGGTCCTGACTCCCTAGTTTTTTGGGCACGCAGTTTAACAAGCGTATCCGTGTTGCCCGTATAACGGTTCAAATAGATGAAACTAGTATAGTTATGGTATTTAATTATGGAATCATCGTATATCGTATCTTTATAAAGAGTCAATGTATCACGAATAAAGATTGTATTGCAAAAAGAGTGCAATGAATCCAATTGTTCCTGTGGCATCGTTTGGTGCATTCCAATACTACAGTCGGCTTCTGAATACTGAGCGACAGGCTCCGGGCTAGTCGTGGAATTGTTACACGATACAAGCATCGTGGCGGCCGTAAAGAACAAAAGAATTTGGAATAAACGTTTCATATAAATAATGTAAATAACACACAACAAAAAAGAAGTGGAAAAAAGCACAAAAAACGACAAAGGCTATGCAAAACATAGCCTTTAAAGAACAGTTTGTATTATATAGAACTAAATTGCGAACTTCGTGGCATCGGCGAGCTGTACGCTAGCGATACGAGAAATACCCTTAATTTCTTGGGTCACACCGTAGAGCATATCAGCTTCGGCCATGGTACGCTTGTTATGCGTCACGACGATGAACAAAGTCTGCTTACTGAATTCACGGAGGAGCGCCATAAAGCGACCCACGTTAGCATCATCAAGCGGACCGTCAACTTCGTCCAGCACGCAATACGGAGACGGCTTTTCCATGTAAATCGCGAACAGGAGCGCCGTTGCTGTCAATGCATGTTCACCACCGGAAAGCGCCTTGATACCGCGCATCTTCTTACCGGTCGGACGGACGTTGATTTCGATGTCCGCATCAAGGATGTCCATGGGCTTGCCCATTTCATCGACTTTTTCGACGAGGCTCATCTTCGTTTCGCCATTGAGGAACAGCTTACTGAACACAAACTGGAAGTTCTTCTGGATGCGGGCAAACGTATCGAGGTAACGCTGGCGGGCAATGTCGTCGAGCTTCGTAATCGTGCGGTCGAGCGAAGCGCGAGCGCGATCGAGGTCGTCGAATTGCTTTTCGACTTCTTCCAAGCGCTTCTTTTCGTCTTCGTAGTCTTCCATCACGTTCACGTTGATCGGGCCGAGTTCCTTGATCTTTCCGCGGAGTTCACGGATTTCACGGTCGGCTTCGGGCTGCGTGTATTCCACGCGTTCCACGTTTTCAGGATTGTCGAGATCGACGGACCATTCGTTCGTGATGCGTTCGCGGAGGCGGTCAAGATTGTTCTGGAGGGATTCCTGACGACGGCCAACGTCATTCAGTTCCTTCATCTTTTCAATCATGTCATCGCGAAGGCGGTTCACTTCGTCGCGCCAACCTTCAAGGTCGCCACTCACGAGGTCGTAGCGTTCACGAGCCAAGTCGCGGTTGCGTTCGAGTTCGCGAAGAGCATTGTCCTTGACTTGAGCTTCGTCAGAAAGCTTGTTGCAATCCGTCTCGAACTTTTCGATAGAAACTGTATTCTTCTCGATTTCGTCACGGCGGTTGCGAATCGTATTTTCCAAGAAGTCCATCTGGTCGGCAATGGCGACCAAGCGATTCTGATTCTGCTTCAAGCGGGAAGTCTTGTCCTGTGCACTTCGTTCGAGTTCACGGACATCTTCTTCCTTTTCGCGAAGCATCGTCTCGTTTTCGCCCAACTGGTCCGAAATCGTCTGGTAGCGTTCTTCGACCTTTTCGACTTCAGTTTCGGCTTCGGCAAGTTCAGCATCGCTGTTCTTGGACTGCGCCGCCGCATCGATTCGATTCTGGGCATTTGTCACTTCGCCATTGAGCTGGTTCAAACGACGAGTGCAGTTTTCAACCGTATTACGATGGACGCGGATAGATGCATCGCCACCACGCAGAGAATCGCGCTTTTCGCGGATTTCATCGACCAAAGACGAGAGCATCTGAGCATCTTCTTCGGTCAGTTCACGCAAGCGGTCCACATTTTCTTCGCCGGCAGAAATATCGCCAAGCACCTTTTCCAAAAGCGCTTCGGCATCGGCAATTTCGTTCTTGCGGGAAAGTGCACCCGAAGTAGAAACGCCAAACGAAACAAGGCCGCTTGTACGTACAATCGTATCGGACGTGACAAAGTTCAAGTTTTCGCCACGGTATTCCTTCGCGAGAGCGAGCGCCGTCTGCAAGGAATCCACAACAAAATAGCGCGAAAGAATTCCAGAAAGCCACGGAGAAACTTCGTCGTCCGTCTTCACAAAATCTTTAAGCGAGCCCACGACGCCCGGATTGTTCACCGGTTTGTCGTAAGCAGGGGCTGCACTCGAAACAAGCGACATGAGTACCTTGCCCACGTTTTCGCTCTTGAGCGCATCCACAATTTCATTGACCGCACTGTCGCCATTGACAACAACAGAATCAAGGATTTCACCGAGAGCCGCTTCGACGCTCGATGCGTATTCCGGAGTCGCCTCGATGCGTTCCGAAACAAGGCCGCCAATCAAGTTCGCCTTGTGTTCCTTGAGGTAACGGTTTGCATCCGAAGCATCGTTCATCACGCTCTGGAGCACGTCAATTCTAGACTGCAAGCGGGCTTCTTCGTTCTTTAAGCCCTGCAACTTCTGCTGTGCTTCGGTGAGTTCGGCGCGTTCGGATTCCAAGCGTTCTTCACGAGTGGCGCGCTGTTCTTCGAGATTCTCGATTTCGCGGTTCGTGTCTTCAATACCCGCCTGGATTTCGGCGATATTCGCTTCGGCATCGGCCTTCTGCTTGTCGAGGCCTTCAATTTCGGCCTGCCACTTCGCGATGTTCGTCTGGAGCATGTTGACTTCGGCGTCCATGCGTTCAAAACGTCCGCGGAGGGAGTTCACGCGGTTCGTCGCCTGCAAACGTTCGTTCGAAAGTTCACGGGACTGCGTACGCAAGTCATCGACCTTGTCGCGCATGACCTGCAACGTTTCGCGTTCGCGTTCCAAAAGTTCGTTCAGCTCGTCCATGTCGTTTTCGCTACCGAGAACGGCAATTTCTTCTTCGAGTCGAGCCTTTTCTTGAGAAAGTTCCTGGGCCTTCAGTTCGCTGCGTTCGATTTCGCCCTGAGCCTTGTCGTTCGAAGACTGGAGGGTCGACATGGAGTCGCGCAAACGGACGATGTTGTTGTTCAAGTCGTTTAACGCAATCGTTGCGGCCTGGACTTCGCGTTCCAAATCGCGGTAGGCATTTTCGTCTTCGCTAATGGCGAGTTTCTTTTCTTCAATCTTCGCCTGGAGTTCGGTGGCCTGCGTCTTGGAGGATTCCACTTCGTGGTTCATGCGCTTGGTCGTCGAATCGAGCGTGGCCAAACCTTCCTTGTAATCTTCAAACTTATCGAGGCTTACCGACAAATCCAGTTCGCGGAGGCGCGTATTCAATTTCTTGTAGGCGTTGACCTTTTCAGCCTGAGTTTCATAAAGACGGACAGAACGGCGCACACTGCGCAAGTTGTCTTCGACACGTTCCATGTCCATCTGCACGCGTTCGAGCTGGCGGCGCGTTTCCTTGCGCTGCTGCTTGTACTTGCTCACGCCGGCGGCTTCTTCAAAAAGCACACGACGGTCATCGGCCTTGTCCGAGAGCACCGCCTTGATCATGTCGGCGTTCATCTGCGAATAAGTACTGGAACCAAGACCCGAGTCAAAAAGCAAAGCGTGAACGTCGCGGAGGCGGCATTCCTGGTTGTTGATGAGGTACTCGCCCGAACCGTCACGATGCACACGGCGCGTCACGATGACTTCGGAATAATCGGAAGCGAGCGTTCCATCACTGTTGTCGATGACGATGGAAACTTCGGCAAGGCTCATGGCGGCACGTTCTTCGGTACCGCTAAAGATGACGTCTTGCATCTTGCCCATACGGAGTGCGGCGGCCTTCTGTTCGCCAAGCACCCAGCGAATGGCATCCGTAATGTTGGACTTGCCACAGCCGTTCGGCCCCACGACAGCCGTAAGGCCCTTCGTCGGGAAGTTAATTTCGGTCCTCTGAGCAAAGGACTTAAAACCAAAAATCTTTAACTTAGTTATCTGCACTGGGTTAAAATGTAGAAAAAAAGTAAGAAGTAGTTAGTTTTTTGTTCTAGCGGAACTTGAATACGGCTTTGCCGTCTTCGTCTTCAGAGACTACCAAGTACTGGCTGCCGCCTTCGAAATCAAGCTCAACTTCGGCGAATGTCATCTCAACACGCCCTTCTTGTTTGCAGCCATCATCTACTTCATGTTTTACATCAGCTTCGCTCTGTTTTGCCAAAGCAACAACAACCCTAGTTTCCGTCGCACAAGCAGTACCATTAAAACTATGTACCCCATTCCACTTATCAAACCTTACTCTCACGCGGAAGTTTCCGACCCAGTCTTCTTCAACCACGCGGCTCTTTTCGCCCGGCTGGATCGTATCGCGAATCCAAGGCAGAACAGAACCATCTTCAGAAATAACATCAAACCCAAGAATCGCCACTTCAGTCCTGTTTTCGATCTGAAGTCGTGTCGTGGTATCCACAAACACATGGCTCATGCAAGCCGTCAAACAAAGCGCGACAAGGCAAAGGAATAAACGCAAATACTTCATTATTTACCCCCTTCAGCAGAAGTCGATCCAGCGTCGGATTTCTCATAGCGGATTCCCTTAGCCTCGATGACCTTATTCCCCTGTGAATCCGTTTTTATGATCCCTTGATTCTGTTCGATACGATTTTTCATGAACTTTTTCAGGTCAAATTGGCTCTTGGTCGTTTCCATCGGAGCAGGCTTCGGAGCACCACGGCCAAAGAACTGGCCATCAATAGAACCCAGATTAAAGTGGATTTCCGCAATAAGCGTTCCCTTCGCACGGAACATGTTATCGTAATCAAACGCGGAATTATAAGCCAGACGAAGCACAAAGAAATCTATAGCCCCGCCCCAAAGCAATTCCCTAGAGCCGCCAAGTTCATTACGGCGCAAGCAAGAGGCCTCGAAGCCAAGCAAACGCGACGGATCCGGATAATACTTCAACGTAGCCGAATGGAAACCACCTTTCGGAAAGTCATACGAAACATCGGCATAAAGAACTTGATCGAACAAATTCTGTTCCCAGTTCAGACGGACAAAATTTGCATCATCTTCGCCATCCTTACGACGGTAAACGGTTGCCGCCAAATTAGGCAAGTACGTCTTGAAGCCAGAGCTCACGCCACCATAAAGCGCACGCGATTCCAAGTCCAAAGAGAGGCGGATCGTCTGGAATGTATTGCCGTAAAAGCTTCCCTGCACGCTAAAATTCTTATACCGGGCATGTCCCCAGTAGAACAGCAAGGAATCCTGTTCGTCCGGATAATAACGTCTCGAAGCAATTTCCAAATTCTGATGTTGCAAACCGAGAGCCGCCGTCACATCGTACTTCGTATTCGTGTAAGAAAAGCCCCACGTGAAAGCCGAAGAAATGTGAGCCGCTTCGCCATAGTGCGGGAAAAAGA
>Ga0310786_10006707_pt1 | contig 15227 bp, 15 predicted proteins | sample AusTroGonzalo_MG_FD_203881 | JGI IMG/M metagenome (GOLD analysis project Ga0310786, IMG submission 203881) | Bovine rumen microbial communities from tropical cattle in Woodstock, Queensland, Australia - Gonzalo_03 (v2) (version 2) | ecosystem: Host-associated > Mammals > Digestive system >... | reverse complement strand
CGAAAATAATTTCGAATTGGAAATTATCTGAGCATGGATCTCTAAACCGATAACGACTTCCCATTTTCCTGATTCTGTTTCGATATACATTAGTCAATCTCCTTTAATGATGGGAAGTTCGCTCCTGCTTCCAGAATACTTCCGATCTGAATTAATTTCTCTTCCATAAAATGAGGTGCCATCAACTGCAATCCCAAAGGTTTTTGATCTTTGTCTAAGCAAATAGGAACAGACATTCCCGGAACTCCCGCGATATTCGCAGTAACAGTCAAGACGTCGTTTAAATACATCGTTACAGGATCTTTCGGCTCGTTCTCCAAACTAAAAGCGCTACTAGGAGTGGTTGGAGCAAGTAGAGCATCAACCTTTTGGAATACGTCATTAAATTCATGATAGATTATTTTTCTGACCTTCAACGCTTTCATGTAATAAGCATCAAAATATCCTGCTGACAAAACATAAGTTCCGATCAAAATTCTTCTTTTAACCTCTTTACCGAAACCTTGATCTCTTGTGTTTTCATACATTTCGTTTAGAGTTTTTCCTTCAGCTCGGAAACCATATCTTACTCCGTCATATCGAGCCAAATTTGCGGATGATTCCGCTGGCTGAATTATGTAATAAACCGGCAATGAATATTTTGACGATGGAAGAGACACATCTACGATTTCCGCTCCGGCATCTTTTAAAATATGCGCACCTTTTTTCCATGCATCGACGATATCCTGCTGAATTCCATCAACCAAAAATTCTTTTGGAATACCAATCTTCATTCCCTTTATGGATTTGCCTGCAAAAGATTCGAAATCAGGAACCGGAAGATTTGCCGAGGTTGAATCTTTCACATCATATCCGGAAATTGATTTTAAAAGAACAGCGGCATCCTTAACTGTTTTCGCAAAAACACCCCCCTGGTCCAAAGACGAAGCCATCGCTATCATTCCGTAACGAGAACATCTTCCGTAAGTTGGTTTCAGTCCGACAACTCCTGTAAACGCTGCCGGTTGTCTGATAGATCCACCGGTATCTGATCCCGTTGCCGCAACGCAAAGGTGACCGCAAACCGCGGCGGCTGACCCACCTGACGACCCACCCGGAACTAATCTTTCATTAACTTTCCACGGATTGATTACTTCGCCGAAATAACTGGTGGAATTTGTGGATCCCATAGCGAACTCGTCCATGTTTGTCTTGCCCAAAAATACTGATCCTGCATCCAATAATTTCTGTGTAATAGTCGATTCATAAGGAGGAATAAAATTCGACAGCATCCTGGATCCGGAAGTTGTGCGAATTCCTTTCGTCACAAACATATCTTTAATACCTAAAGGAATTCCTTCGAGATCTCCTGCCGTATTGTTTGCAATTTTTTCATCTGATTTTTTTGCCGCTTGTAGAGCTTTGTCTGCGCAAACTGTGATATAAGCATTTATATTTTTGTATTTCTCAATTCTTTCTAAGAAACATTTCGTCAGTTCGACCGAAGAAAATTTTTTCTTCAGCAAATTATCTTTTATTTCGCATAACGATAAATGATACATGAATTAACCTCTACACAACTCGCTCATGATAAATAATTTTACGCAAAAATGGAAGATGTATGTTGATTTTGAGATTATCCAACCGACTTTCTTGAAAGATTTTTTCGCTTAACGGATGATATTTATTAACGACTTCTTTTACTTGGCTAAGCTTGGTTAACGAAAAGCTAAATCAAGAGAATTTTAATCTTTTTGTGCTACCATGCCCAGGGTGGGGGCAGTGGGGCTGTCTTTTATTAAAAGTTAATAAAAGGTTAAATCAACAGAATTTCAACTTTTTTGTGCTATTTTTCCTTCGGGTGGGTTCGAGGGATTCCGTACAATTAAAGGTTAACAAATTATTAATGTTAACGAAAATTTAACCGTTTGTGATACCACTCGAAATATGCTGAGAAATCACAAAAATCGATTTAGATACAAGAGCAAACCAGAGTATCAGAGTACTTTTACAAGATCATCTTGGCTTCAGGCGCTGCCTGGCTTCAAGCTCAGATTGGTGTTTTGATAGGAGAATATCTATAACTTTAGATTACTTTTGATAAAAGATTATCTATAACAACTTTTTTTAAATTCGTTTCGACTTTCTTGAGAAATTTTTTTCGCTTAACGGATGATATTCATTAACGACTTCTTTTAACTTTGCTCTGCTCACGTGGGTATAAATTTCCGTGGTTGATATGCTTTCGTGTCCAAGCATTTTTTTTACGCTCAAAAGATCGGCTCCGTGATCCAAAACATGAGTTGCGAAAGCATGACGCAAAACATGAGGAGATACCTTTGCCGGATCAATTCCCGACATCGTTGCAATTTGTTTTATCAATTGAAAAATTCGTTGGCGAGTAATATGTTTTTCTGGATTTTTTGATGGAAACAGCCACATCGAAAAAGGTTTTATATTGCTCCATTGTTTTAATAATTCGATTATTTGATGAGTGACGGGAACGATTCTTTCTTTTCTGCCCTTTCCGAAAATCCGAATAAATTTGTTTTCGATAAATGAGTTCATTTTTAGCGAAATCAGCTCGCTGACTCTCAATCCGCTTCCATATAGAAGATATAGGATCAAATCAGCGCGAATTTGTTCTTCCAATGGAAAAGTTGAAGTTGTTTTCCGAAGTTTTTTCACTGAATCTTCGCTTAATATTTTCGGAAGAGCTCGGCAGGATTTCGGCTGACGAATAAAAGTCATTGGATTTTTTTCGATTAGGTCTTCCGCAACTAAAAATCGGAAAAATTGTTTCAACGCTGAAATTTTTCTTTTTACCGTAGATACTTGAAAATCTTTATTCTTTAAAATTTCGAGATAATTTGTGATTTTTTCTTCGGTGACTTCGGTATCTATATCGACATTATCTAAAAAATCCCGTAAATCCAAAAAATAAGATTGAACTGTATTTTTCGCTACATTCCTTTCGCTTTTCAGAAATTCTAAAAATAATTCCAGATATTTATGCATTTCGTTTTAGGTGAATTTCTTTAATTACTTCCTTAGAGTTCGCAGGAATTCCGATGGATAAATAAATCCCCAATCCAATAAGAGCAACCAATCCAAGCGTACCCAAAAACATAAAAAAAGACTTCATATCTTTACCATAGTATAAATAAAACGTATAATAAATTCATTATAGTATGAGGAATAGAAAAGTACTACATGCCTGAATGCCGATTATGTGATTTTTTTATTTTGATTGGTTCTAATATTTTTCAATTGCAAAGAGAATTTAGATGATACACGTGCTGTTCGTTGTTGTAACGATGGTATTACTGCTTACGGCTGCTTTTCTGTCAGGATCTGAAACGGCGATTACCGGATCTTCTCGTGCTTATCTTTTTCATCTCGCTAAAAAAGGAGATAAAAGGGCTAAAAAAGTTCTTGATCTTCAAGAAGATATGTCGCTGTCGATTGAAACAATTTTGGTGTTGAATCAGATCGTGTTGTTCTTGATTCCTACATTTACCGCAAGATATTCTCTTCATTTGTCGCCGGCGCAAGACACGATTTGTACTTTCGTTGTCGCCATGTTGACCATCGTTTACGCGGAAATCTGCCCTAAAATTCTTGCGATAAAGTTTATTATTCCATTTGCGCTGTTTGCCGCTCCTGCTATCAAAATTTTGGTAACAACTTTAAAAGGACTAACTCGAATTTTGGAAGAATGCGCGAAAATTTCCCTTAGACTTGTCGGAATTAATATCGATGCTCAGAAGGTTGTGAATCAATCCGATGAAGAACTTCGCGGAGCGATTGAGATGCATTCTTCTGTCGGGAATCAGGAAGAGGAAGAACAGAAAAAAACAATGTTGAAGAGCATTTTGGATCTTGAAAATATTCAAGTCAGCCAAGCGATGGTTCATCGTAAGCATCTGAGAACAATAGATATTTCTCTTCCAACTGCAAGAATCGCAAAGGAGATTTCTTCCTGTCCTTTTTCGAGAATTCCGCTTTGGAAGGATAGTCCTGAAAATATAGTCGGAATTTTAAAAGCGAAAACTTTTTTCAAAGCGGTACAGGCGAATAAAGGTGATCTTTCAAAGATAAAAATTTCTACTTTGATTTCAGCACCGTGGTATATTCCTGAGACAACTTCGTTATTGGATCAGTTGGAGAATTTCCGAAAAAAGAGAGAACATTTTGCTCTGATTGTTGATGAATACGGAGATCTTTTGGGGTGTATTACTCTGGAAGATATTTTGGAAGAAATCGTTGGGGAAATCGTAGATGAATACGATAACAAAGAGCTCGAAGACGAAATAAGAATTCAGCCTGACGGAAGCATTATCGCGAACGGGGCCACGCCAATCAGAGATTTGAATCGTCAATTCGGTTGGAATATTCAAGAGAAAGGGGCAACTACCATCGCTGGATATGTTATGTATGAAACAAGAAAAATTCCGGATGTTGGTCAAGTGTATGTTTTCTCGGGATTAAAGGTAGAAATTTTGCGCCGACAGAGAAACCAAATCGTTCTGATAAAAATCACTCCGCAACCTTCTCAACAAAATTCAGCGGATACATCAGAAGTTGTTGAAAATTAATTTTTGAATATCTATAATTGGACAGCAGAGTTTAGGGAATTTGTTGATGATAGTAATCTGTCCGAGTTGTTCGAGCAAATATTCCGTCCCTGCTGACGCAATTGGCGTAGGAAAATTAGTTCGTTGCGCAGTGTGTGGTACGACTTGGCAGCAGACTCCCGTAAAAGAGAAAAAATCCGATGAAGTCTTGGCTTTATGCAAGTCGACTTTGTATTGGTTTACGGTTTTTATAACGTTGTTTTCCCTCTTCATTTCTCCGCAGACTGTGTCCAAATATTGGCCGGCATCAGCTTCTTTTTACAAATTGATCGGTTTTGGTGATTCGATAGATCAAAAAGCGTTTTCGCTAAAAAATGTCTCTAGTTTTTTTGTAAAAAGAAATGGAAAGTTGTACATGGGAATCAAGGGTGAGCTCAGCAATGTTTCCAACGAAGTACAAATGGTTCCGAAGCTGGTAATTAGTTTGAGAGATGATACTTCAAATACAGAGTTTAAAACTTCGTGGACTCATGAGTTGATTTACAAAAAACTGCTTCCGAATCAGAAGATTATTTTTGAAACGGATTTGAAAGGTGTTCCCTACACGAACTTGATTTGCGATATTAAATTAAACACATTGTAAGTATGCAACAAAGTCGGTACAAAATTTTTTCTTTTCTTTCAGGATTATATTTCAGATTAGTGGAGTTTTTTGGGGTTTGTGTGTTTTTTGTTGCGATGGCTACCTTAGTTGCGCTGGTTTCATACTGTCCGGAAGATCCTTCTTTTAATACTGCTATTGACGGATTTGTTTCAAATCTGCTGTCATCTCCTGGAAGTTATTATTCTGATTTAATGATTCAGTTTTTCGGGAAATCATCCTATTTGTTTTCATTTATTTTGATGTCATTTGGATATCAGCTCATAGAATATCATGTAGTTTCGTATTTCAGAATTATGTGCGGAATTTTTTCTTGTGTTCTGAGCTCAGCTTTTTTCAGATTGATTCATTGGGATAGTTTTTCCGGAGTGGTCGGATATATTTCTGAAAAATACCTTGGTTTGTACGGTGGTGAAATTTTTGAAAAGTACAAAATATATTTCTGTGCTCTTATTGGAATTTTATCTTTGTGCTCATTTTTGTTATCAATCAGATTTCATTTCTCGACTGTAAAAGAATGCTTCTTTTATTTCAAAAATTTGTTCATGAAAGGAGAAGAAAAAATACAAGAACTCACTCCGACGGTTCAAATAAAAAGAAAAGTCGAAGAAAAAAGATCAAGTTCCAAAAAAAGAGCAAAAACTCCAATGGCGACTATCAGCAAATTTGCTCTGCCATCTATTAATTTATTGTCCGAACCAAAAATCAATGGAGAAAAATTATCTGATTCCGAACTGAAGTCCCGTTCAGAAAACTTAATGAAGGTTTTGGAGGATTTCGGAATAAAAGGGGAGATTGTCGGAGTCAGTCCGGGACCTGTAGTTACTTTATACGAATTAACTCCAGCTGCTGGAATCAAGTCGTCGCGCGTAATTGGGTTAGCCAGCGATATCGCCAGGTACATGAGCGCGATTTCCGCCAGAGTTTCAGTAATTCCGGGGAAGAATGTTCTCGGAATCGAACTTCCGAATGTGAAGAGACAAACAGTATATCTCAGAGAAATTTTGGAATCGAACGCGTACAGTCGAAGTCCTGCGGCGTTGCCAATTTCCTTGGGAAAAGATATTTCGGGAGATCCAATGGTCGTCGATCTTGCAAAAATGCCTCACTTGTTGATCGCGGGAACGACAGGATCGGGAAAATCTGTTGGTATCAATGCGATGATTATGTCTTTGCTCTATCGATTACCTCCTGAAAAATGCAAATTCATCATGGTTGATCCGAAAATGTTGGAGTTGTCGATTTATGACGACATTCCACATTTGCTGACTCCTGTTGTAACCGATCCGAAAAAGGCTGTTGTTGCGCTGAAATGGGCAGTGAAAGAAATGGAATCGCGTTACAAAGCTATGTCCAAAATCGGAGTTCGAAATATCGAAAACTATAATGCGAAATTAGCTTCTCTGAAATCTGCAGGAGAAGATATTACCAGAAGAGTTCACACGGGATTTAATCCGGAGACAGGCGGACCTGTTTACGAAACTCAAAAAATGGAAATGAATCCGTTTCCTTATATCGTCATTATCGTTGATGAGATGGCGGACTTAATGCTTGTTGCGGGAAAGGATATCGAGGTTGCCGTTCAAAGATTGGCTCAAATGGCGAGAGCGGCAGGAATTCATTTAATTATGGCGACTCAAAGACCATCCGTTGATGTTATTACAGGAACGATTAAAGCGAATTTCCCGACTCGAATAAGTTTCCAAGTCAGTTCGAAGATCGACAGCCGAACCATTTTGGGAGAGCAGGGCGCAGAACAGTTGCTCGGACAAGGAGATATGTTGTACATGTCGTCGGGAGGTCGAACAACTCGTGTTCACTGTCCGTTTGTAAGCGATGGTGAAGTTGAAAAAATCACTAATTCGCTTCGCGAGCAGGGCGAGCCTCAATATATTGAGGATGTTTTGGAAGATGATGATGAATTTACAGATAATTCTTTCGACGCAGGAGCAAATGAAAACGATCCGCTTTACAAAGAAGCCGTTGACCTCATCATGAGAGAAGGGAAAGCATCCACCAGCTTTATTCAAAGACACTTGAAAATCGGATACAATCGTGCGGCACGAATTATCGATATGATGGAGAATGCAGGGATAGTTTCTGCCGCAAATCATGTCGGAAAGAGGGAAATATTGGGACGATGAAAATTATTTCATTTGTTGTCGATTCAGTAAGGCCGGCATTGAGAGAATTAATGGAAATGTTAACAATCGATCGCTTGGGTGTAATACTTAAGAGTATATGGAATCTTGTGATTAAGATGTTTCAAATTATATCAAAAATATTTTGCAAGATAGGTGGAGTAAACAAATGAAAGAAGACTTTTGTAGTTTGGAGATGGATGAAAGTGATTCGTGGTAACTTACATGGGGAAAAGGAAAATATTGGGACGATGAAAATTTTAAATTTATTGATTTTAGTGTTTTTGAATTTCGCATGTTGTGCAAGCGGTTCGCAAAAATCGAGTGAACAGAAAGTTGATTGGATCGGAAAAATCGAGAATTATTTCAACAGCGAATTGGACTCCGTGCAGTCTGATTTTACTCAGATCAGCAGCCGAGGAGGCATTTCTACGGGAAAGATTTTTTTGAAAAGAAAGAAAAGGTTAATGAAGTTATATTATAACGATCCGAACCCGAATGTAGTTATTGTAAAAGATTACAAACTTACTCATTTCGACCGCGATTTGAAAGAAAAAACGATTATTTCAGTTTACTCATCTCCTCTCGCGTTTTTTTTGGAGAAAAAAGTAGATTTAAAAAATAACGCAAAAGTTACAGCGCTGGATGAATCGCCGAATTCAGTTCAGATAACCTTGAAAAAACCCGGAGAAGATGACGAAGGCGCAATTTCTCTTATATTTTCAAAAAATCCGTTTCAACTTCGAGGTTGGGTAATTTTAGAAAATAATAATTACGGTCGACAAACTCAACTGATTTTAGAAAATACAAAATTTAATGCTTCGTTTTCTGATAAGGAATTTGATGGGTTTTCGTTAACAGAGAGTGCGGAGAAATAGAGGAAGGTATTTATTCCTCCTGCTTTTCTTTCGAAAACATCGGCTTAGTCCGAAGCTCTAATGAAATATATTCTTTATCCTTTGCCATATTGATGGTCGCGAATCAGAAGATTCCAAAATCGTAACTATTCTGTTATACCCGGTTTTTCTTGCAATTGTCAGTGCTGTATCGCCGTTTTTGTCTTTATGATTTACATCGGCACTGCGTTCCACTAAATATTTGACGATATCATCATATCCGTTTTGTACCGCCATACTCAATGGAGTAGATCCATCTTTAGCCGCCTTATTGACATCAGCATCATGTTCTACCAAATATTTTACTATGTTTTTGAGTCCATGTTCTGCTGCTATCAGCAAAGGAGAAACTTCCTCATTATTTCCTTTGTTAACGTCTGCGCCATGTTCTACTAAATACCTCACAATGCTCGCATACCCTTTATATGCTGCCATGTTTAACGGAGTAACACCTTCATCGTTTGTTTTGTAGATATCTGCGCCATGTTCTACCAAATATTTGACGATATTTTCATATCCGTTTTGTACCGCCATACTCAATGGAGTAGATTCATCCTTAGCCGCTTTATTAACATCAGCACCATGTTCTACCAGATATTTTACTATGTCTTCGAGTTTACGTTCTGCTGATACCAACAAAGGAGAAGCTCCCTCGTTATTTCCTTTGTTAACATCTGCGCCATGTTCTACTAAATACCTCACAATGTCCGCATGTCCTTTACATGCCGCCACGTTTAACGGAGTAATATCATTATCGTCTGCTTTATTGACATCGGCACCGTGCTTTACCAAACATTTTACAACGTCCATGCGTCCATGATTTGCGGCTTCAAACAATGGAGTAGATCCATTATCACATGTTTCATTTACGTCAACTCCATAATCTATCAAATATTCTATGATCTTTTCATATTCGTTTACTTCGCCAGTAGCAGCAAAAAACAAAAAAAATGTGGCATATAGTTCATCCTCTTCCACAAATTTTTTTACTTTTTCAAGATTGTACAAACCTACGTCTTCCAATCCTTCGCCGACATTTATTTCTTTCCGCATTACACTCTCCTATCTCATTATCTCTACTTATCTATATAATATCTTTTTTTAATTTTCCAATGACCTACATGAAAAATTTTTATTTAAAAAAAAGCAGTAACTCTTCAAAGATGTTCCAAACAGAATCCCTCATAAACACTTTTCTGCTTGATAAGAAGAAAAGAAAATTGTAGTATTTCAGCGTTAGAAATAAGTTAGTGACATGATAGATCCATTGCATCAATTTGCTATATCTCCTCTCGTAAAATTCGAGATTGGTGGAGTAGATCTGTCTTTTACGAATTCGTCCCTCGCCGTTATGGTTGCAGTTGCGTTAGTTTTTGTTTTGTTTGCTTGCGGTTTGAGAAAAGACGGCATGGTTCCGAATCGACTTCAGGCTCTTATTGAAATAATACACAACTTTATTGCAGGAACAGTAGAGGAAAACACGGGAACGGCTGGGTTAAAATATTTCCCGTTTGTTTTTTCGATTTTCTTTTTCGTTCTGCTTGGGAATTTGCTGGGAATGGTTCCATATATGTTTACATTTACCAGCCACATAATCGTTACCTTCACTCTCGCGATGATTGTTTTTTTGTTTGTAACGATTTTGGGAATTGTTCTCCATGGAGTTCGTTTCTTTTCATTGTTTATGCCAAAGGGAGTTTCTCTTTTGTTGGCGCCGGTTTTAGTTCCTATCGAGATGATTTCTTACTTAGCCAGACCTATCAGTTTATCTGTTCGTCTTTTCGCAAACATGCTGGCGGGACATATCGTGATGAAAGTCTTTGCTGGGTTTGTCGTGATGATGGGGATATTTGGAATAGCTCCTATGGCAGTTAATGTTGTTTTGACTGGATTGGAGATAATTATTTCGCTGTTGCAAGCTTATATATTTACCCTATTAACTTGCGTATATTTGAATGATGCAGTAAATTTGCACTAGATTTATAAAAAGGAGTTTTAAAGATGTTATCACCAGAAGCAATGCGTTATTTGGGAGCAGCTATCGCGGTTATGGCTCTGTATGGAGTTGGTATGAGTATGGGAAATTTATTTTCAACTTGGTTAAATGCAATTGCGAGAAATCCGGAAGCAAGTGACAAGATGCGTATAACTGGGTTTTTAGGTATGGCTCTTACAGAATCCATTGGTTTGTTTGCTTTCGTTATAGCTTTTTTGATTTTGGTTAAGTAGGTTAGCGCAAATTGTTACCTCAGTTAAATGCCTCGACTTTTCCGTCTCAAATTTTTTGGGTAGTCATTGGATTTTTTTGTGTCTACGGAATAATGTCGTTTTTCGCTGTTCCGAGATTGAAGAAAATCTTGGATGACCGGCGGTTGCATATAGATGGCTTATTGATCGTTGCTAAAAAATTCAGTGAGAAGTCTGAAAAGATCGAAAAAGAGGCTGAGGATCTTCTCGCAAAAACCAAGAGAGAGATTTTGGTTGCGGAAGAAAAGCTGACTGGCGAATTGGAAAAGAGGAGTTTGGGAGAAAAACAGAGGATTTCCAAGGAAATTTTAGAGAATGCGAATAAGGAGATAGATTCTCTTAAGATTTCTTCCGAAGAGACTTTTAAAAGTATGTCTTCTGATTTGGATGAACTGGTAGATTTGGCTCTGCAAAAAATAGAAGGCCGAAAGTCATGAAAGCAATGGGAGATTTGTTATCGTTTATCGACAGCTATCTAAGAGAAAATGTGAGGTTGAGTTTAGATGCGTACACGATTGCTGAATTATCTATTTTGATATCCTTTCTGTGCTTTTTGGTGATAGTTATCAAAAAAGTTTGGCCTGTATTGATGAGCAGTTTGGATTCTCATATTGAAAATGTGAAGAACCAAATTAATTCTGCAGAAAAGTTGAGAGAAGAGTCAGCTGCCGCGTTGGTTCGAGCAGATAAGATCAGTTCGAATATTCAAAACGAAGTTGAGGAATACAAAAAGAAGTCCGAGGAAAGAATAGCTCAGCTGGAAGAGGAGAATCGACTCTATATTCAAGCTTTGAGAGATAAAGCAACTCAATCTTTGGATACTCAAATAAAAGCTGAATTATCAAAGCAGAAGGAATTTCTTGTGGATAGGCTGGCGGATCTGATTGCAGAAAAACTTTCCGAAAAAAGCAAAGATCTGTCCGGCGACGTAAGTTTTTCTGAAGAAGACTTAAAAAAGTTGGCGCAGTAACTGTTGATTAATAATTCTTGAGTTATCTAGTGCGTCTATTTTATTTTATGATGTTTTATGATATTTTCTTCCTGTATTTTAAAAAGGGAAATTGTGATGACTGAAAATATGGCAGACAAAGTAAAGGCGATTATTGCTGATAAGTTGGGTGTTGATCCAGCGAAAGTAGTTGATGAAGCGCGCTTTATTGATGATCTGGGAGCCGACAGTTTGGATACAGTTGAGCTGGTCATGGCTTTGGAAGAGGAATTCGGCGTAGAGATTTCCAACGAAGAAGGTCAGGAAATTCAGTCGGTAAAAGATGCCGTTTCTTTCATTGAAAAAAAATCTAAATAAAAAGGAATCGTAATGAGAAGGGTAGTTGTCACCGGAATAGGAATGGTGTCTCCATTGGCCCCATCGGCCGGAGAGACTTGGTCTCGATTACTTAATTGTGAATCGGGCGTAAGGCAGATTGTGTCTTTCGATGTGAGTGATTTAGCGTCGAAGGTAGCCGGACAAGTTCCGACAGAAGAGACTGCTCCGAATGCTCCTACCCTCTTTGATCCGTTAAAATATGTAACGACAAAAGAACTTGGAAGAATTGATAAATTCATTCTGTTCGCTGTGGCATCTGCAACCGACGCTATGGAAGATTCAGGATTAGTCGGAAATTTATCAGATGAAGAAAAAGAACGTTTCGGTGTAATAATTGGATCGGGAATCGGAGGGCTTCCGGCAATTTATAACACCGCTATAAAATTAGGTAGCGACGGAGCGAGGCATATTTCGCCGTTTTTTATTCCGTCTTCGTTGATTAACTTGGCGTCCGGTCATGTGTCGATCAGATTTGGATTAAAAGGACCAAATCACGCAGTAGTGACAGCTTGCGCTTCAGGAACCCATGCGATAGGAGACGCGGCAAGAATGATTCGCGTTGGTGACGCAGACATGATGGTAGCCGGCGGAGCAGAGGCAGCTGTCTGTCGTCTTGGAGTTGCGGGATTCTCTGCGGCTCGTGCTTTAACCACTCACAGAAATGACAGTCCGCAAGAGGCGTCACGTCCTTGGGACAAATCCAGAGATGGATTCATTATTTCCGAAGGTGCGGGAATCGTTGTTCTGGAGGAATTAGAGCACGCTAAAAAGCGCGGCGCAAAAATTTACGGAGAGTTAGTTGGTTACGGAATGTCGGGAGACGCTCACCACATTACAGCGCCTTGTCCGGACGGTAACGGAGCCTTTAGATCGATGCGTAACGCATTAAGGTCAGCGCAAATAAATCCTGATCAGATTGATTATATTAATGCTCATGGAACTTCCACTCCTGCAGGGGATGTCGGTGAATTAAGAGCAGTTGAACGTGTGCTTGGAGAGGGTAGCAAGGCCTCCATGTCATCCACAAAATCTTCAGTAGGACATTTGCTTGGAGCGGCAGGAGCCGTCGAGTCAATTTTCTCGTTGTTGGCTATTAAAGATCAAGTAGCACCGGCAACTTTAAATCTTCATGATGCCGAAGAGACTTTCTTAGATTTAGTTCCGCTTCAGCCTCGTGCCAGAAAAATTGATTATGTGTTGACTAACTCATTCGGATTTGGAGGCACTAACGCGAGCTTAGTGTTTAAAAAGTTTTGACATCGGGAAAGACTCGGCGCTGTTTAGGAGGCTTTGCGGTAGGCTTTCTTATCGGCGCTGGTCTTCTCTTTTCTTACGGAATATATTGCGTAAATAAAAGTTCAAATTATTCTACTTCGGGAGATCCGTATTTGATACTTGATCGTCCTGATAGCGTTTCGAAAATTTCGGAACTTTTTGTAGATAATGGTATTTCGAGCGAAGTTAACGACAATGTCTTCTTTACGAAACTGATTGTAAAATTTGGTAGATTTTTAGGATATAAACCTAGGTTCGGAGAACACGACTTACCTCCTAACGTTTCGTTGTGGGATGCGATAAAAATACTTTCTCGGTCTAGGGGAGTTATGCACAAGTTAATTATTCCTGAAGGATTTTCTGTACACAGAACCTTGGAACGAATAAATAATAACAAATTTCTTCGCGGAAAAATAAAAGACATTCCAGAGGAAGGTACTTTGATGCCGGACACTTATTGTTTCAAATACCCAACAACAAAACAAGATATAATCGATCAAGCGCAAAAAGCGATGTCGGAGTTCTTAAGCAAAGCGTGGGCAAATAAATCGGACAATTGTTTTCTAAAAACGCCACAAGAGGTTTTAACTTTAGCTTCGATTATCGAGAAAGAATCTACAATAGAGTTGGAAACTATAGCAGGAATGTATCTGAATCGTCTGAAAATAGATATGAAACTGCAAGCTGATCCGACGACTATATACGCAATGGTAAAAGGGAAGAGATTCCCGAGAAGTTTGACCTACAAAGATTTGAAATACGATCATCCTTACAATACTTACGTGTATAAAGGGTTACCTCCCGGACCTATCTCAAATCCGGGACGAAAAGCTATATTGGCAGTGCTGAATCCGAAAAAATGCGAGTGGCTGTATCTGTATTATGATGGTAGTTTTATGTCTAAACCCGTCTATTCAAAAACTTACAAAGAACATAGAAAAAATATTGCTCGAATTAAAAAAGTCAGCCTATCGAAAGTCAGGTAATCGATGATTTTTCCTTTTTTACTTCGCTTTTTTGCGACTTTTCTCTAAAAATATGCCAATCGCAAGTAAAATCACGCCGCCAACAGAAAAGAAAACTGAATCTTTTAAACGACTCCATCCCCAATGACAATAATTGGAGATTAAATATATTATGGTACAAGTATTTATTGTTCTGATTAAGGACTGATCTTTTTTCTCATATCCTTTTTGGAAGTCAGCCTATATTACTGTGTTTTTGGTCGAAACTAACCTTTACACAATTCGCTCTCCGTGAAGGTAGCATAAAAATAGTTAAAGACTCTTTAATTTCAGTATGTCAGCGACAGATTGCTTGCTTTTATATAGGAATATCTATCAACCATGATTCGACATTCTTGATGAATATAAGAAAGGACTTTCCAAAAGGAAAGTCCTGAAAGGAGGAGATAAAACACAGCCGGTTTCGGCTATTTTTTTGACGCTTGCTCTGCAAGTACGTCGAAATTCTGTACATTGTCTCTTGGAGGGCGTTTAGCACCTTCGAGTAAGTTAGAGATAATATTCATAGCATGATCTACATTTGCTTTTATAATATCTGCATCGTTGTTAAATCTCTTACACAAAATACTTATCGCTTCTAACTTTTTCTTTATGCGATCTGCCTTTCTGATCCAATCTTTATCGGCAACCAAAACTTTCAAAATCTGTTGCAAACCATCAGTGATTATGCACAGATCTCTTTCTGTTCCACCCAAATGAGAAAAGCTGTTTTTAGAAGCGGCAATCATTGCGGATTTTTCAGCAACCTTGAGTTTTTTATTCTTCTCGAAGTTGAACACGTTATTACGATAATCAAATCCTATCAACGCACGCAAAATAACTCCGGTCAGCATGGTAGCAAATCTTCTTTCTGTTTCAGTTTCTCGACTTACAGTTTCCAGATAATAAGTCACATCGCTGACGTTTTTCTGCAAATTCTTTACTTGTTGTTTCAACTTTTGATTTTCTGCTATTTGCGATTCTACGTATTTGATGAACTCCTGGCTTACATCTGGAAGTTCTTTGATTTTATTAAAAGTATCGGCGCTCTTGAATTTATCTTCCAAACTCAGAAGACTTGTTACTTGATCTTTGAGTTTACTATTGATGGCTGGATTAT